>Ga0265293_10000431_pt1 | contig 101129 bp, 109 predicted proteins | sample Munlanlewell138R_FD_192505 | JGI IMG/M metagenome (GOLD analysis project Ga0265293, IMG submission 192505) | Leachate microbial communities from a municipal landfill in Southern Ontario, Canada - Leachate well 138R | ecosystem: Engineered > Solid waste > Landfill > Unclassified | place... | reverse complement strand
CAAAAGGTGCAAAAGGACCTTATGAGGCAGACTTAGTTGGTCTAAAAATTGAGGACTTGACGCAACCATTAGAGATAATCAGAATCATTCACTCTTATGATCCTTGTATAGCGTGTGCAGTTCATGTAATGGATACAAAAGGCAATAAACTTAGCGAGTATAAAGTTGACCCGCTTTACGGCGAATGTAGTATTTAAGGATTCATTATGCAGAGTAAAGATAAATTAGAAAAAGAAGTAGATGACAAAATAGAGGTGGAGATAGAGTTTACTCCATTTTATAGATGGCATCACTGGATTAGAGTATTTAGTATAATCGCTTTAATTGTAACTGGGTTTTATATCTCAGTTCCTTTTGTAATACCTGCGGTAAACGCTGAGCCAACAAACTTTTTAAATGCAGAGTTTAGAGCAGTACATCAGATATTTGGATTTGTACTGATATCAATGTTTATAGCAAAGACTTACTATTTTCTTTTTGCAAAGAAAAACAAAATGGAAGTCCACTCTTTTAAAGATATATTTTGCCTTAAAAATTGGGTAAACCAAGTGGGTTACTATCTCTTTTTGACAAAGCATCCTAAGATAAGTGGTGCATATAATGTTATTCAACTATTAGCTTATGTAATGTTTTATATAGCTATGGCTGGACTCATCATAACTGGTCTTATATTATATGTTCACAATTATCATGCTGGGATAGGTGGTTTGTTATATGAGCCAATGAGATACATAGAAGCATTGCTAGGTGGCGTAGCTTTTGTTAGAGAGTTACATCATGTCCTTATGTGGGGAGTTATTCTCTTTGTAGTTGGACATATCTATATGGTTGTCTTTAACGCTATTCATTCAAAAGAGGGAACAGTTGACGCTATATTTAGTGGATATAAATGGAAAAGAAAACATTAGTTTTAAAAAGGATTCTTTTTGAAGATTTTAATCTTAGGTATAGGCAATGTCCTCTTTGGTGATGAGGGCATTGGAGCTCATTTAGCAAATTATCTTGATGAGAAGTATGAGTTTAGCTCAAATGAACATGAAGTTGATGTTCTTGATGGGGGAACATTAGCTCATAGATTGATACCTATTATTACTGAGTATGAGGCTGTTTTACTTATAGATTGTGTCAATGTTGCGGATGCTAGTATAGGAGATGTTTATAATTTTGACTTTGATGATGTCCCTGACTTTATAACATGGAATGGAAGTGCTCACGAAGTTGAGATGCTACAAACTCTTCAAATGATAGAGATGCTAGGAGATCTGCCTCCTACGAAAATAGTAGGAGTTATTCCTTTTGTTATCGGTGAGAATAGTACATTTACTATGACTGATGAGGTTTTAAAAGCAGCAATAACTATGGAGAGAGTCATTTTAAAATATATAGAAGATTTTGGAGTGAAGATCACTAAAAAGAAAGATGTCACCTTGGAAGAAGCTTCAAAATATACATATTTAAAGGCTAGTTTATGATATTGGAATTTTCATTTAATTATCTATCATCGTCTTTAATCTATGAGAAGATAATACTAAGAACTCTAGGAAACTTTGCACTTGATTATAAGATGCTAAGAGATAAAGATGAACTTTTTTTATACGTAGAGGGTAGTGATGATGAATTAGAAGCCTTTGCACAGAAGCTCTCACTAGAGCTTCCTCACTCTATATTTTTATATGCAACAGATGCAAAAATTGTAGAAATTATGCCAGAACAAGAAGCTCTTGTTTTAGATAATAAGCCAAAACTCTCAATGCCATTTTGTCCAAAATGTTTAGCTGAAGTTATGGATGAGTCAGATAAAAATTACTATAATATTTTTCATGAATGTGAAGTTTGCGGTTATGATGAAGGTGGTGAATCACGGAGTTATAAAGAAGAGTTAACAGAGATCGCAAAAGAGATAGGCGAGGGCTCAAGTGTTAGCATAAATACATTTTATGGAAAATATTTAGTTGGTAAGTTAGATAAAAACTGCAGTGCGAAAGAGTTTGACATCATTAGTTATGATCTAGGAACTATTGCAAAGTATACAAACGCTACAAATAGTGAAATAGCAGCTCTTGGAGCGATAGAGAAACCACTTATAAAGCTAAAAACAAATGTTAAATTTAAGATGGATTTTGAAGATGTAACAAAGGAGCTTATACGCTTTAAAATGCCAGATGATCTTGTTTTGCATCTTCTTCTTTGTGAACTTAATAAACTTGGAATAGACCTTATTTTTATATCAAAAGATGAAGTTGCTAATAAGAAGAAATTTGAGTTAGTCGAGCAAGCAAAGAAACAAGAGCCTATAGAGATCGTTGTTGGAGATAACCATCTAGCAATAGTAAGTGGTCAAAAAGGTCTGCCTTATGAAAATTTAAAAGAAGACAGAGCATTAGTTCCATATATTGGTGCCTTTTTCTCAGTAATAAAAGAGCATAAGCTAGAAGAAAAAACTGTAGCAGGTATAAATTTAAGTAAAGATTACCACAATAACATTTTGATCTACTCTAAAAAGTTTGGGATGATTGAGTATCTCTCATTTAAGTTTAACTTTGATTCAATTGAAGATGTTTTTAATAAAATAACTGCCTCAGATGAGAGTGGTAAAAAACTAGTAGAGAACTTTAAAAATAGTAATCCTGAACATTTTAACGAGATCAGGGGCATAGTTTTTGAAAAACAAGAGTTTAATGTTTACAAACTATGGGGAATCGTAGCTATAGTTTTAGGTCTTACAAAAGAGAAAAAACCGTTTAATGCGGCAAAAGTTATAGAAGAGAATGCAACTCTATTTTTAGGAACAAAAGGTCCTAGAATAGACTATAAACCAAAAAGAATTGACTCAAAAGTCTACTTAGATCCACTAATGTGCATTAGAACTGCAATGAGCTTTAAACTTGCTAAAATTGATGATCTGACACTTTGTTTTGGGGTAATAGAGAGTTTCGTAGAGTTCTTGTCTTCTGTGCTTGATGAGATAAAAGATGAGATGAAGAGTGACGCGGTGGTTGTAACTGGATCTTTACTACAAAATAGAGGACTCTTTAGTAAGCTAGCTAAAGAAGCCTCAGCAAACCATAAAGTATACTTCAACAAAGAGTTGCCAATTGATGGTAGAAATATTTTATATGGTGGAAATGAGCTGATTTGAAAAGGTTCAGTTATAGTATAAAAGGGCAGGTTCAGGGTGTTGGATTTCGCCCTTTTGTCTATAAAAGAGCAATTGAGCTAGATCTTGTTGGTTTTGTTAACAATAATGAAACTGGGGTAGAGATCCAAGTTCAAGGAAAGGATTTAAATATAGATGCCCTAGAGAGATCTCTAAAAGTTGATCTTCCTCCACTTGCTAGAGTTGACTCTATAAGTAAAAAAGAGATAACTCTTCTAAAAGAACCAAGCTTTAAAATAATAGAAAGTTCACAAAGCTCAAAAAACTCAAAATCAGCACAAGTAGCTTGTGATATTGCTATATGTAAAGATTGTTTAAGAGATATAAAAATCAAAGGCAGATTTTACAACTACTTTGGCACAAACTGCACAAATTGTGGACCTAGATACTCCATAATAAAGGGTGTTCCTTATGATAGAAAAAAGACTTCTATGCAAAGCTTCTTAATGTGCAACGAATGCCAAAAATCTTATGAAGATCCACATGATAGACGCTACCATGCACAGCCGATCTCATGCAATAACTGCGGACCAAAACTATCTCTTTACCGTGATAATATTCAGATAGAGACACAAGAGATCTATAAACGAGTTGCTTCTTATATAAAAGAAGGCAAGATAGTAGCTATAAAAGGTATTGGCGGTTTTCACATAGTTTGTGATGCAAGCAGTGATGAAGTTGTAAAGAAGTTACGAGCATATAAAAACAGACCTACAAAACCATTTGCCCTAATGTGTAAAAGTCTTGAGCAAGTAAAGAGTTTTGCCTGTGTTAGTGAGAAAGAAGAAGAGCTTTTAAGTTCCAAAGAAGCACCTATAGTTATTTTACAAAAAAACAAAAAAGTGGATGATGAGATCTCATTTAACATAGCTCCAAATATAGATAAAATAGGGTGTTTTTTGCCTTATAGTGGCTTACACCATCTCCTTATTGAACATCTACAAAACCCAATAGTTGCTACAAGTGCGAACTTAGGTGATGAGCCTATTATTACAAATAAAGAGACAATAGTTCAAAAGCTCCCTTTTGTTGATGTTATACTCGATTTTGACAGAGAGATAATTAATGGTGTGGATGACTCTTTAGTTCAAGTAGTTGACGAGGAGATTCAAATACTTAGAGCTTCTCGTGGATATGCTCCAAAAGTTGTAAAACTTCCATTTGCATCTACAGAGAAAATCCTGGCAGTTGGAGCAAACCAAAAAAATTCCATAGCTTTGGTTATGGATGAAAATATTATAATATCTCCGCATATTGGAGATTTAGGTTCATTAGAGGCTTTTGGTTACTTTGAGCGAACACTTGAGACTTTTAAAAATTTTTACGACTTTGAACCTGAGCTCATAGTCCACGACAAACATCCAAACTATGAGACTACAAAGTGGGCGAAAAAACAAGATAAAGATCTAGTAGAGCTTGGGCACCATTTAGCTCATATCTATGCTTGTAAGGCAGAGTTTGGGCTAGTTGGTGACTATTTAGGTTTTAGTTTTGATGGCACTGGTTATGGAGATGATAAAACTCTTTGGGGTGGAGAAATATTTGTGGGAGATTCTCGTAAGTACCACTTTAAAAGGGTTAAGCTTTTAGGCGGAGAGAGGGCTATAAAAGAGCCTCGTAGAGTTGCTCTTAGTATGCTTTTAGAGGAGCTTAGTTTTGATGAGATTATAAAGCTTGATTTAGATGTTGTAAAAGCATTTTCTAAAGATGAGATAAAGATGCTTCATCAAAGTTTTACAAAAGATCTAAATGCTCCAAAGAGTTCCTCAGTTGGAAGACTTTTTGATGCTATCGCTTCATTTTCAAACATTGCTCAAAGCATAAGCTATGAGGGAGAGAGTGGACTTTTATGTGAGAGTTTTTATGACAAAAGTATAAAAAAATGCTTCAACTACACCATTGAGAGTGGCGTGGTTGATATGAATGTAGTAGAATACATTTTAAAGTATAAAGTAGATAAAAAAGAGTTAAGCACGATGCTTATAAATACGCTAGTAAAAATCATTATAGAGATCTCGAAAATCGAAAAACTAGAAGTGATTTTAAGTGGCGGAGTCTTTCAAAACAAAACACTCTTAGAGCTTGTTTGTAAAGGCTTAAGAGAGGAGAATATAAAATTTTACTCTCAAAAAGAAACGGTTATTAATGACGGTGGCATCGCTTTAGGGCAGGCTTATTATGTTTTATCAAAAAAAATTAAGGATATAAAATATGTGTAAAGATTGTGGTTGCTCAATAACAGAACAAAGAGAGAGTCATGGACATCATCATGAGGGTTCTCATGACCATCAAGAAGCTCATGCTCACCTACATGATAACCCTCAGTTAAACGATCCTAAAACGATCTCAATTATTACTAAAATCTTAGATAAAAATGATCATGAAGCAAAACATAACAGAGCACACTTTGACTCGCATAATGTTTTGTCGATAAACCTTATGAGTAGTCCAGGAAGTGGAAAAACTGCACTCCTAGAAGCTTTAGCAGATCTGGCAAGCTTTAAATTTAATGTAATTGAGGGAGATCTAGAGACTAGTCGTGATGCAGATAGACTAAAAGCAAAGGGCATTGAAGCTCATCAGATCCAGACAGGTTCAGCTTGCCACCTTGATGCCTTTATGGTTCACAAAGCTCTTCATCATATGGACTTGGGTAGTGTAGATGTCTGTTTTGTAGAAAATGTTGGAAACCTAGTTTGCCCTGCAAGTTATGATGTTGGAAGTCACTTAAATGTGGTTCTTGTGAGCATTCCAGAGGGTGAAGATAAGATTGCAAAGTATCCTGTAATGTTTCGCCAAGCAGATCTAATCCTCTTTACAAAAGTAGATCTACTCCCTCACTTTGAGTATGACATCAAAAGAGAAAAAGAGATGGCAAGAGCACTAAAACCGAGCGTTGATATACTAGAAGTTAGTACAAAAGATGAAGAGTCGATCAAAAAAGTAGCGGCTTGGATAGAATTTAAATTAGGAAATAGATAATGTGCCTCTCAATTCCAAGTAAAGTTGTCAAAATAGACAAAGAAAACGAGATCGCAACTGTTGATACTATGGGTGTACAAAGAGATGCTTCTTTGTCACTTATGAGCGAAGAAGATATAAAAGTAGGTGACTATGTACTCTTACACATTGGTTTTGTTATGAACAAGATCGATGAAGCCGAAGCACTAGATAGTTTGGAACTCTACAAAGAGATCATAGCCGCCATGAATGAAGAAGATAGGCTCGAAGCCATATTAGAAGCAGATGAGTGTCCAAACAGAGGAGCATAGCGTGGAGTTAGAACTTGTAAACTTATATGATGATTTTAGAGATGCCAACACTATAAAAGCTTATGCAAAGATCATAAAAGAAGATGCTAAGAAGTTAAAAACCCCTATAAATATCATGGAGGTTTGTGGTGGACATACTCACACAATTATGAAGTTTGGTCTTCCTCAACTTCTTCCAGCAAACATAAAGTTCATTCATGGTCCTGGTTGCCCTGTTTGTATCATGCCAAAAGAGCGGATAGATCATGCTTATGTTTTGGCGATGCAAGAGGATGTTATCTTGGTAACTTTGGGAGATATGATAAAAGTGCCAGGAAGTAGTGGAACTTTACAAGATGCAAGAAGCAAAGGCGCTGATGTTCGTTTTGTTTACTCGCCCCTAGAGTGTATAAAAATTGCTAAAGAGAATATAACAAAGAAAGTCATCTTTTTTGCTATAGGCTTTGAGACAACAACACCGATGACAGCGGCACTAATCGACTCTGTAATCAAGCAAGATATTAAAAATATCTACTTTCACATAAACCATGTAACAGTTCCTGAAGTGATGCGCGAGTTAATCGACTCAAGAGACGAGCATGTCGATAGTTACAACAACAAAATAGACGCTTTTTTAGGGCCCTCACATGTGAGCGTAATAAGTGGAAGCAAGATCTATGAAGAGTTCCCAAGAGACTATAACCGTCCTGTTGTGGTCGCTGGATTTGAGCCAGTTGATGTTATGCAGGCTATAAGCATGATAGTAAAGCAGTTTGTAGAAGATAGATGCTCTCTTGAAGTTGAGTACAAACGCCTTGTCTCTTATGATGGAAATGTAAAAGCACAAAATCTGATAGATAAGTATTTTAACAAACGAGATCTCTTTAAGTGGCGAGGTTTAGGTAATATTCCAAAGAGTGGACTAAAACTAAGAGATGAGTTCAAAGAGTACGATGCAGAAATGATCTACAAAGATATTTTGCCAATAGGCGAGATAGAAGATCATAAGCTTTGCATCTGCGGAGATATATTAAGAGGAATGGCAAGCCCACCAGAGTGTACAATTTTTGGAACTGCATGTAAACCAACAAGCCCAGTTGGAAGCTGTATGGTAAGTAGTGAAGGCGCATGTGCGGCTTACTATAAGTATGGGAATTTGGTATAAATTGTTTCTTGTTCCCACGCTCCGCGTGGTAACTAATAGGATTCTTGAGATTGAGAGAGTGATTTATATATGCATTCCCACGCGGAGCGTGGGAACGAGGAGGGAATGAAATGACTAAAACAGTAACCTTAGCACAGGGTAATGGTGGAGAAGAGAATAATGAACTGATCTCTAAGGTTTTTTATAAGGCTTTTAACAATGAGATCTTAGCTAAAAGTGAAGATGCGGCTATTATTCATGATGGCGAGTTAGCATTTTCTACTGATAGTTTTACGGTCTCACCTCTCTTTTTTGCGGGAGCAGACATTGGTAAGCTTGCTGTTTGTGGTACTTGTAATGACCTTGCAATGATGGGAGCAAAGCCTAAATATCTTACTTGTAGTGTGATTATAGAAGAGGGTTTTGCTACTAGAGATCTAGAGAAGATCGTGCGAAGTATGAAAAAAGAGCTTGAAGTTAATGGGGCTTTGGTTGTAAGTGGCGATACTAAAGTTGTACCTCGTGGTAGTGTTGATAAGATTTTTATAAACACTAGCGGGATCGGTGAGGTGATAAAAAAAGGGATCAGTTCTAACAACATTACTATGGAAGATCTCGTCATAGTAAATCGTGATATTGGGTGTCATGGAGCGGCTATTTTTGTCGCTCGTGAGGGCATTGAGATGAAGAGTTCACTAGAGAGTGATTGTGAATCACTCTACCCACAAGTAAAAGCACTACTTGACGCTAATATAAATATAACTGCCATGAGAGACGCTACTAGAGGCGGAGTTAGTGCAGTTTTAAATGAGTGGGCGAAGCAGTCAAATATCTGTATAGAAGTAGAAGAAGAGAGTATTCCTGTGAGCGATGAAGTCAAAGGGATCTGCGAGATGTTAGGCTTTGAAGCTACTGCTTTAGCAAATGAGGGTACTTTTGTTTTGGCTGTAAAAAAAGAGGATGCTCAGAGGGCTGTGGAGATCTTAAAAGGTTTTGAGAATTGTCAAAGAGCTACCATAATTGGTAAAGTCAGCGACACTCATATGCAAAGAGTTATACTAAAAAGCAGTTGGGGAACTTCAAGGTTTTTAGAGACTCCAAGTGGTGAGTTACTTCCTCGGATCTGCTAAGAGATGAGAATTCTTCTAGTTGTATCTGCTTTTAACTCTCTAACTCAGAGAGTTTTTTGTACTTTGCAAGATCTGCGTCATGAAGTTAGTGTTAAATACGCTGTAGATGATAGGAAGATTTTAGAAGAGATAGAGAGATTTAAGCCTGATATTATATTTTGTCCATATCTCAAAAGCTACCTCTCTGCGGATATCTTTTTAAAAGTTCCTACCTTTATACTTCATCCTGGCATCAGAGGCGATAGAGGTCATAACTCACTAGACCACGCTTTAAGAGATGAAAAGAAAGAGTGGGGCGTTGTGATACTTAAGGCTAATGAAGAACTAGATGGTGGAGATATCTACGCGCAAGTAAGATTTAAAATGAGAGAGAGCTATAAGGCTTCTATCTATAGAAACGAAGTCTCTGATGCTACGATAGAAGCACTTTTAGAGCTTTTAAAAAACTTACAAAACAAGAGCTTTCAACCCATAAAGCAACTAGAAGCTCCCTTGCATCCTTATCTTAAACAAGAAGATAGAGCTATAAACTGGCAAAAAGATACAACAAAAGAGATTATAAAAAAGATACATTTGAGTGATAGTTATCCCGGTGTTAGAGATGAGTTTTTAGAAGTTGAGTGTTATCTTTTTGGAGCTCATGAAGAAAAAACCTTGCGAGGAGAGCCAAAAGAGATAATTGCCAAAAGAGATGGAGCTATTTGCGTGGCAACTGTTGATGGTGCTTTGTGGATAAGTCATCTCCAAGAGATAGGTAGCTTTAAACTTCCCTCGACTTATGTTTTAAAAGAAAAGATAATAGGTGTTAAAGAGATACGCATTCCTTTAATAAGCGAGGTAGGAGAGAAAACCTTTCATGAGATAAGTTCTAAAATTATCGGTGAGGTTGGATATCTCTACTTTAATTTTCATAACGGTGCAATGCATTCTGAACAATGTATAAGACTAAAATACGCCTTTGAATACTTAAAGGAGAGTTGCAGGGTTATAGTTTTAATGGGTGGAGTTGATTTTTTTAGTAATGGCATCCATCTAAACATATTGCAAGACTCAAAAAAGCAGGGAGAAGATGGTTGGAGTAATATAAATGCTATGAACGATCTTGTGAGATCTATTCTTTATGCAGACGATGTTATAACTGTCGCATCTCTGGGCAAAAATGCAGGAGCTGGTGGAGTGTTTTTGGCACTTGCATGTGATTATGTAATTGCAAAAGAGGGTGTTGTCTTAAATCCTCACTATAAAACTTTGGGGCTTAGTGGGAGTGAATATCATACTTTTACCTTGCCAAAGAGAGTTGGCGAGGAAAAAGCTCAAGAACTTTTAAATGAGTGCTTGCCCATAAGCGCAAATAGTGCATTTGGGATTGGTATGATTGATGAAGTTTTTGAAGCTGATGGTTATTTTGACTCTTTAGATGCATTTGCTCAAAAACAATGCGAAGATGAAGAAATATATAGTGATTTTTTATATGAAAAAGAAGATAATCTATCTCAAAATAGTTCTACTCTGGAGCTAAAAAAAGAGCAAGAGTTAAAAGCAATGCATCCAGAGTTTTGGGATGAAGATAGCTCTTTTCATAAACTAAGATATGATTTTGTACACAAAGTGTGTGCTTTAGAGACACCGAAGAGGTTGAAAAATAAAATCAAGGAATAAGAGATGCATGAGTATAGTATAGTTCAATCACTTTTGGATTCGTGTGATGAAAATGCGGCGAAAAATCAAGCTACAAAAGTTACAAAAGTAGTGATAAAAATAGGCGTTATGAGCGGAGTTGAACCAGAACTTTTAAGAACTGCGTTTGACACTTTTAAAGAGAAAACCATTTGTGAAAAAGCCGAGTTTATAATAAATATCCAACCAGTTATTATCAAGTGTAATGGATGCCAAGAAGAGTCAACCATAGAGGGCAACGAGTACCATTGTCCAAAATGCAAAAGTGTAGACTTGAGTGTTTTGGATGGCGAGGATATGTATCTGATGCAGTTGGAGCTTGAGTGATTTTTGTATAAATAATCTGTACTTTTTAAGAACCCTCCAAGATTATGATAGAGTTAGGTTATATAGATAAAATCTATGTAGATATAAAAAAGGAACTCAGATGCAAAAAACAATAGAGGGTATAAGTGTCAATACTTTTGGTGAAGTTAGAAATCAAGCGATAGTTTTTATACACGGCTTTCCTTTTGATCATACGCTTTGGGATGATGTGATAAATGAGTTTAAAGATGAGTACTACTGCATCTCGTATGATGTTAGAGGATTTGGCAAGTCTGAGGTAGGAACTGCTCAGTTTACAATGGAGAGTTATGTACAAGACTTAGAGAGTGTTGTCTTGGGCTTAAAGTTACAAAAACCCATACTTTGTGGGTTTTCTATGGGTGGTTATATCGCACTTCGTGCAAATGAGAGAGAAAGTTATAAGGCTTTGGTACTTGCAAATACTGCAACAAACAGTGACAATGATGAAGCAAAAATAAAAAGAGCTACTGGCATCTTAAACATAGATGCTAAGGGTGTTGAACCTTTTGTAGATGGCTTTTTATCAGTTGCTTTTAGTGAAGACTTTATCAAAAAAGAGCCACTAAAAATAAAGAAAATGAAAGATGGCATCATGAACTTTAATCCACTAGGCATAAAAGCGGCACTGCTGGCGATGATTAGTAGAACTGACACATCTGAGAGTTTACAGATGATTGATATTCCTATTTTGTTGATAACTGCAGAAAGTGACAAAGTGATACCTAAAGAGACGATGGAAGAAATGGCAAGTAAGATAAAAAACTCAACACTTGTTAGCCTAAGCAAAAGTGGACATGTTAGCATGGTAGAAAATTTAGATGGATTTAGTAGTGCGGTGAGAAAATTTTTAAAGAGTCTTTGATGTTTTGTAGGAGAGTGTTCAGAGTTTATGCAAGTAACTTATTGTCATTTTACTTGAAACATAGATAAAGTTTCAAAAAGAACTATTTATGACATATAAAAGTCTACTATGTAGCTCAAAATAGAATAAGGTATAAATTTTTGAATAAATATGCTAAAATGACAGAAACCTGTCACATAAACACACAAAAGGATTAATATGCAAGCTGTAAACTATACAAATGCTCGTAACAATCTCAAGACTCTGATTGATGATGTATGTGATAATAATGAAGAAATCATCATAACCACTAAAAATGACAAAAGTGTTGTATTAATTTCACTTGATGAATACAATCGAACTCATGCTGCTTTGAAACACGAAGTTCAAGAATCAATAAAAGAAATAGAGAGAGGTGATATTATTGGTATTGAAGAAGCTTTTGAGAAGGTTTTAGCAAAATATGAAGATTGATTTTTCTCAAAAAGCATATCAAAGACTTGAGGAATTAGCAGAATATATCTATCAACAAAGTGGATCAAAAAAAACGACAGTTTCTTATATAAAAAAGTTGCGTCAATATATTACCCAGACTCTTAACCACTTTCCCCAAGCAGGCAGACCCAGTGCGGAACTAGCTCCAAATACTAGAAAATTAGTGTATCAAGGTTTTAGTATTATATACCGTATCTCAGATGAGAGTATAGAAGTCCTCACAATTTACCGCGAAAATCTTTATTGATATTCACTTTTAGTTTTATGTTTTGTTCTAAAAAGAACAGGTTTTTGAACTTAAGGAACATTGTATTTGTTATGTAGTTTTTTGGGCAATTAACACACATGTCATGTGTAAGTCATTTTTGTTTTTTTAGGTTATTATGTATATAATGTGTTTGATAAATAGTTAGTTGCCATAAACAAGGAAAATTTCTGTGAAAGAGAAAGTGTATTTTGATTCAGTTAAAGAAAAGCATGAAACTTTCTTCGTCGAGTATCACCCTCCAATGAATAGCGTTCCATTCGCGACACTACATATTAACTATCCAAGAGCTGTAAATACAAAAGAAGTCATAGTGCAACTTGAAATACAGGCAAGTAAATGGGCTAAAAAATATCCAGTCCCAGTTATGGCAAGTGCCTTTGACGAATATGGTGATTTAATTAGTATAGGAAGAGAAAAAGAATCGAGTCACCTTACAGTTATTGAGCGCTATGGTCAATATGAGAAACACTGGAATTTACTTAAAGATGATGAGTTCCCAGTGGAGGTATTAGATACGACGTTCTTATTATCTGTATATTCGGATATTGGTTATCGAACGCAGTCAGATGTAACTAAAGATGCTCATAAAAGAATAAAGCCTATGCGGCAATTAAAGTTTATATTGTTGATTTGGGCGGTCTTTATTCCAGCATTAATCGCAATACTTGAGTTTTTTAGTCCTACATGGATAGCAGTGATTGCTCTCGCTTACAGTCTTTGGAAAGCCTATCAGCAATGGCTACTGATGACTGGGAGAAAAAAGAAATCTGAGGAAGATATTGCAAAGGAAAAAGAAGAATTAAGAATGAGGCATCATCATTACCATTGTGAGCAAAATCCAAATGCATTCAGCCTCATGAAAATAGAAAATTTTAAACGAGAATCTAAAAATCGGATTAAGAGTGAGTTTGACTCATTACCAGAAAGCAACTAACAAGAACGAGGAGACAATAATTCACCTTAGCGGGAAAATTATTGCTCACGACAGCCGTTATAAGACAGGAGAGTACCTTGAAAGAAAAATTAATCTTAGTGACACTATCTAAAAAACAAATTGAAAAAGCCAAAGAAATCAATGGTGCAAGAAAAAAAATCACACATGCACTTCTATGTGGTTCACTTGGTCAAATGTTTGGAACAGAAAAACAATGTAAAAAATACTATTTTGTATGGAATAATATTTTCCCACTTGTGTTTGAAAAAGGAATTGAAACTAGTAATTATGAAATTAGCTATTTTAATTCAACACCTGGATTGGTTAATATTATTCTTGAAAAAAACGACAGTCCAAAAAAAGATATACTACAACAGCCTAAAAAAGGTTTTTTTGCTAAACTATTTGGCACTTAAATTTTAATAATAGTAGAAGGAAAATAATGAAATGTATGTTTGATACAAATATATTTAATGATATTTTAGATGGAAAGATTAATATTAATACTTTTAAAGAGAATATTACTTGTTATGCCACTAATGTTCAATATGATGAAATTAATAAAACATCAGAGACTACTCGTAGAGACAAACTCAATGCAGTATTCTCAAGTTTAGACACTACACGATTAGCAACAGAAACATGTTGTTTTGATACTTCAAGACTAGATACAGATAAACTTGGCGATGGGGTATTATATACAGAGATAAAAGAATTTATGGATAAGCTAAATAAAAAAAAGAAAAACAATGAAAGGGATGCTCTAATAGCTGAGACTTCTATCCAAAATAAGTTAACATTAGTCACTCATGATAAAGAACTATATAAAGCTGTTACAGAATTTAGAGGGTCAGCAGTGAATCTTTATTACATTCTAACTGATTCTTATAGAGATATCTAAAGTATGAGCTGTATTAACCTTATAATAAATACGAGCAAACCAATAGTTTACCCTAGCGGAAAAACTTTTGCTCATGATAAACGTTAAGTTTCTCAAGCCCTTATTTTTGGAACAATTTTTAGTAACGGAAGGATTGTTCCAAATAGAGCTGTATTTTGGAACATTATGAAGTAATCATATTGACTACTCCTTTTTAGCTACATCTTTTATAGCTCTATAGATTGTGTTACGAGCAACATGAAAAAAGTTTGATAGCCATATTACTGACTTTCCTTTTTGATGTTGTTTATATATTACTTTTTTATCTTTATATGAGAGAATAGCACTTCTACCAAACTTTATTCCTTTTGCTTTAGCAGCTGCAATTCCTTCTTTAACTCTCTCATTGATTAAATCACGTTCAAACTCTGCTATAGCACCAAGCATTGTAAAGAGCAGTCTACCTGCAGGTGAAGTAGTATCAATGTTCTGATTTAAAACTTTCAAATCTACCTCTTTATCTTCTAAGTATTTTGCAAACTTGTGTAAGTCTATTACAGACCTAGCAAGTCTGTCTAGTTTTGTTACAAATAGCACATCACCTTCTCGTACATACTCTTTCATGGTTCTAAACTCTTTCATGGTTCTAAACTCTTTTCTATCTGTTGCATTCTTTCCAGATCTTTTTTCTGAGAAAATCTTTTCACACCCTGCAGCTTTGAGCTGTTCTATCTGATTTTCAAGACTTTGGCTTGATGTTGAAGCTCTTAATATTTTGACTATAGCTTTTTTAGGAATTTAATTTATGCTATAATTCAATTAATTATATAAATAATTATTCAAAGGATTATTATGCAAGCCTACAAACGAGATGAGATGATCTCAGTCACTGATCTACTCAAAGGATTTAAAATGACCCTTGAGAAACTAACTTCACATCAGCTTGATAAAGTTGCTGTGATGAAAAACAATAAGCCAGAAGCTGTTATTGTGAGTGTTGATGAATATGAGCGTTTGCAATCTAAACATTATTGGAATCGCCTGGATGAAGCAACATATTTGACAAAAGCTTATGAATCTTTGACAGATACAGATTCCAAAGCAATATCAATTGACGAACTTGATAACAAACTTGATGAAACTATAAGTCGTTATGAATCTTGAATTTTTACCAGCATTTGTAAATAGACTTGAAGGCTTTGTCGAAATCATTGCTGAGGACAAACCCTCAGCAGCTAGAAAGTTTCAAAAAGAGATCATTAATACCTGCAAAGAGATACAACACTTTCCCTATAAGCATAGAAAGTCAATATATTTTGATGATAAAGATATTCGGGATCTAGTGCATAAAGGTTTTGTGATTATCTACAAACTTGATGGAGATACAATAAGAGTTTTTGCTTTCATAAATCGCAATGAATTTTCGGAACGAACAGCCCCCTAGCTGTTCAAAAAAGAACTATATTTGGAATTGTCTAGTTTATAGGGGACATTCCAATAATCTCTTATTTTTAGAATACAAAGCACTCATATTATTTTTCCGTGTTCCACAAAGTGTTCAAAAAGTTAAAACTGTAAAGTTCCACAAATCTTAAGGGATTATTGAACAAAAAAAGTGAGCTTTTAAAAAATATAGTCAGCTGTGAAAGTGTTAAACTGTAATTCCAGATAGGCATTGTCCACTTTTTGTGGCATAAGCCAAACTTCTATAGGTTTTAACTCTATAGAAGTCGGTTTTTAGTTTTTAGCAAGAGGGAACATTGCCACTATCGTTGGCATATTCATAAAAGAAATCATAATAGTGTTCTAAATATTTGTCTTTTAAAGCTTTACTCGGAGTTTTTGGACAAATCTTCTTTAGCTCATCTGCTAATTTACCTTCACTTTTGAATGTTTCCCACTCAAATTGAGAGTGTTGTGAAGCCATTTTGGCACCAGTCATGTCGCAAGAACTCTTTAGTTTTTTAAGGTAGAGTTTTTGTCCCTTTGCAACATCGGCAGATGCGACTGTTGTTCCCACTGCTAGTATCATTGCACTAGCTAAGATCGATTTTATTAACTTGTTCATAATTTTCTCCTCTTTTGTTTTTGTTATTTTGTTGTTTCAATGTGCTTTGCTAAAGCTTCAATTTGAGCATCGTCTAAAGATTTAACTTGACCTTTCATTAAACCCTTCATAGCCCCACCATAAGTTCCATCTTGGTAGCCCTTAAGTGCTGCAATAGTTTTGCTAGCTTCCCAGCCAGTAATAACTTCTGATTTGCCCAGAGCTTTTTTCTCACCAGACGCACCATGACATGCCACACAACTCTTGTAAAGTGCTGCACCATCCGCTGCTGCTATTGTTAGTGAACCAACTACCGCCAAACCTAGTAAGATTTTGTTAAGTGTTTTCATCTTGTACTCCTTTTTTGTTATAGAAGCAGTATATAAAATAATCGTGGAATGATTGAGGAATTTACCAAGAGATGGAGACTTCTGTCCAATGGTCTAGTTTTGATCTTATGTTTATGCTTAAGTCGTACTCACTACAGATCATTTTTACAATGTTTAAACCAATGCCAAAACCGCCAACAATCTTATCAAACCTTGCATATCTCTCAAACATCAGATCTAGATGCTCATCTTTAATGCCTTTGCCTGTGTCTTTGATGGTAAGTCTATTTGGGCTGAGATCTATATCTATGGAGCCATTTATTTTATTGTACTTAATGGCGTTTGATAAGATATTGTCTATGAGTTTTGAGATTTTTTTATTGTCAATATAAAGTACAACACTAGGATCTAGAGTAGTTGTGATTTCTATTTTTTTCATAGCACTAAGAAGAGAAAAATACTCAAGCCTCTCCTCTATTAACTCTTTTAACTTTATATCTTCGTTATTTGAGATGATCCTATTATTTAATATTAGATAGCTCAGATCATCATAAATATTGGAGATCGTTTTTGCTCCTATATCTATGCGGTTAATGCTCTTTAGAAGAAATTTGTCTTTAATGCTCTCTTTATCAATAAGCTCAATATTGGTCATAATCGTACTAACTGGAGTATTTAACTCATGTGTAGTGTCTTTTATAAAGGTGTCTAGTAGGTGCAGAGCATCTCGCATGGGCTTTAGAAAAAGCTTTAGCAAAAAATACCCAACAAGCATCATGGTAATGAAAAACAGAGATCCAAAGATGACAATAGTGTTTATGGTCTCACTCAACCACTCTTTGTCGTCAGTCATCTCTACTACTATGTACTGAGTGTTTAAGTAGTACTTTTCTGGCTGAGTTACATATCTTATGATCTTGTTGTTTGTGTAAGTTACTTCTGTTAGTAGGTTTATGGGGTTCTCAAGAGTTGAGTATATAAGTTTATAGTCCTTGTCGTAGAGTGAAGTTTTAAACTTTTGATCTAGAGGGTATAACAAGGTGTTAGTTTTGTCATTGTGCAGATCTTCTAGTGCCACTAAAAACTCATTTGCATACTCATCTAAGAGGATTGTTTTTTGACTAGATGCAAGCTCTTTTTGTAGAGTGTAGTAGAGTGAGACTGTTAAAGCTAAGATGACAATGCTTAAAAAAACATATAGAGCTAAAAATCTATATAGTGTTTTTTTTTCACTTTGTGGTAAATCTATATCCAAGTTTTTTAATACTGACAATTTTCTCTTTCCCTAGGTATTTTCGTAGATTTTTTATATATGTTCGCAAAGCACTCTCACTTATCTCTTCGCCGTACTCCCAAAGAGTGCTATAAATAGTCTCGTGAGTTACAATTGTGTCCTTATTTTGCAAAAAGAGTTTTAAGAGCTTTGCATCTTTGTTGTTAAGTTTAACTTCCTCGCCATCTATACTTAGCAGGTCGCTTTTAGTATCATAGTAGATATTTTCGTCAATCTCTATTTTATCACTTCTACTATGAAAAAAGTCTCGTTTTAAAATAGTCTCAACTCTTAGTTTTAACTCTTTTAGTGCAAATGGTTTTCTTATGTAGTCATCGCAACCGCTGTCGTAGCCACTCTCTAGATCCCGCATAGAGTTTAGTGAAGTGATGAAGATCGCTGGAGTTGTAGACCCTTGCTCTCTTATGTTCTTTAGGATCTCAAAACCATTTATATCTGGGACATTGACATCAAGGAGCAAGAGATCAAAGTTGTTCTCATAGATAGCGTCAAGCGCACTGTTTCCATCATATACAGGAGTAATACTAAAGCCAAGACTCTCAAAATAATCAACAACAGTCTCATTTAAAGCAAGATCATCTTCAAGTAGCAAAAGTTTCTTTTTCATAGGGTCATTATATCCTAGAAAAAATTAACTATAAATGCCATAAGGTCTTCAAAATGTACCCCATTAAATGAATTTAATATAGCATTCATAAGATAGAAGATATAATTTTTCAAGCTACATAATATTAACTTATGTTAAAAGGATTTAAACATGTCTAAGCTTCTTCCTCCCGATACTTCTGCCTTAAAAAATGTACAAAAGCTTTGTGAAATTACAGATGCTTACGCCTCTAGCGATGAGCTAGATGCTCTGTTTGTTAGTGCATTTAAAGAGATCATCTCTTGGCATAGAAAAAACAATGAGTTTTATAACAAACTAACTTGCGATTTTGATCTCTCTAAGTTACAAAGCGTTGATGATTTAAAAGAGCTTCCTTTCATACATGCTAACTTTTTTAAGATGCATGAGTCTATCTCTATCGATAAAAATAGTGTTACTGAGCATCTCACATCTTCTGGAACATCTGGTCAAAAGTCTCAGATGTTTTTTGATGAGTGGTCGATCTTAAGTGCTAGAAGGATGGTTAAGTTTATCTATAATGAGATAGGTTTTAACTCACCAGAGCAAGAAGCAAACTACCTTTTACTAGCCTACGAACCCCTTAAAAACTTTAAAGTAGGAACTACAAATACAAATATTTTTCTTACCTCTTTCTCAAAACCAAAAGAGGTCTTTTTTGCACTTCGCCAAACGGCAGGAACTCATGAGTTTGACCGTTTTGGGACGGTGAAAAAACTTCAAGAGTATGCAAAACAAGATCTTCCTGTTCGCATCCATGGCTTTCCCTCATTTATGTACTTTGCTCTGATGCAAATGAAAGAAATGGATATAAAAATCAAGCTCCATCCTGAGTCCCTTGTGATGTTTGGCGGTGGCTGGAAAGGTTATGCAAACAAAGAGATCTCAAAAGAGGAACTCTTCTCGCTCATAAATGAGTACTTGGGCATCTCACTTGCAAGGATCCGTGATGCTTATGGCTCGGTTGAGCACTCCATCCCCTACATAGAGTGTGAAAATCATAAACTTCATGTTCCAACATACTCAAGACTTTTTGTAAGAGATGTGAAGACGTTAGAAGTACTTGGCTACGGAGAAAGTGGCTTTATGAACTTTGTAACTCCGTATATAACTTCAGTTCCTGCTGTGAGTGTTATGATGGGAGATCTAGGAGTTATGCATAGAGCAAGTGATTGTTCTTGTGGGGCAAAGACACCTTTTTTTGAAGTTCTTGGTCGTGCCGGAGTTAGTCAAAACAAAAGTTGTGCAGTCTCTGCATCAGAGCTTTTAAAAAAGAGAGGGGTTTAAGATGCAAAAACATTTATGGCAAGGAGAGTGGATAAGTGATGAGACTCTTCAAAATAACCTAGACAACATAACAAGTTTTATAGAACCGGTTTTAGGTAAGCCTTTTGTTATAGAGTATTTTTTAGAACTCTCACAAAAGATGCATAAGGAACTCTCATCTCATGGCGAACTTTTTGAGAAGTTTGTAGATCTCGCTATGAAAACACAAGAGGCTTCAAGACCAAAAGCGGAGGCGATGCTAGGTAGTATTATCTCTTTTATATCTAAGGAAAATCTTGAGAAAAAACTAATCTCTGAGCTTGGAAGTGATAACCCTTTTAGTATCGATAGAAGTTCGATGAAAGAGGAGCATTTTGAAGCTTGGATGCCACTAGGAACACTTGTTCATATCGCTCCTACAAATGTTTTTACCGTTGGAGTTCTTTGTGTATTTGAGGGACTTCTTAGTGGAAATGTAAACATTTTAAAAACTTCTACAAATCAAAACCAACTTCCACAACTCTTTATGGAAGCTTTTTTAGAGTTTGATACAAAAGAGTTACTAAAGCCTTACATCATCATTTTAGAAGTCTCTTCAAAACAAAAAGAGCTACTTCAACAGATCATAGACTCCGCAGATGTTGTGTCTGCTTGGGGAAGCGAAGAAGCGATAAAGAGTGTGCAAAATATGACTCCACAAGGTGTTAGATTTGTACCGTGGGGACATAAGATCTCTTTTGCTTACTTTGCAAAAGAGAAGATAAAAGATAGTAACGCTATGAGAAAAGTAGCAGAAGATATTTGTTTACTAGATCAAAACGCTTGTTCAAGCCCTCAAGATATTTTTGTGGAGAGTTCAAATTTTGAAGAGTTAAAGAGTTTTGCAGATAGTTTTGCAACTATCCTAGGTGAGATTTCACCTACTATGCCAAGATCTACTCCTAGTAGTGGAGCTGAGGCTGAGATCAGTACAGTTGTGAGCATCGCTAAAACTGAAGAAGCTCTAGATCTTACCTATGTTTTAAGAGCAAAAGATCTAAGTTGGAGCGTTATAGCTGACAAACGAAAAAGTTTAGGAGTATCGCCTCTTTTTAGAACTATTCTTATCAAACCTCTTAAAGCAGATGAGATCATATCTGTACTGCATCCTATGAAGAGTTACCTTCAAACTGCGGCACTTATAGCTCCAAAGCACAGAGTTGTAGAACTCTCAAGAAGACTCTTTGGTTCTGGTTGTTTAAGAGTGCGGGAGGCTGGTCATATGCATGATGGGTATATTGGCGAGCCTCACGATGGTGTTTATGCTCTACCTTCTTTTATGAAAAAGATCTCTTTACTCTTGGGTGATGAACTAGATGGAGTTGCTAGTTTTAGAGAGTTTGAGGGATCTTACACAAGAGATCTCTCAAAGATCTCTATTATGAGTAAGGAGAAGTTTCAAGCTCTTGATGTTGAGAGTAAGTTTGTAGATCTAACCTTTAAAAGCGGTGGTTCTTCTGGAAAAACAACTTATTCTTACTACACCTATGAAGATTACCACACCCAAATGAAAGCTACTGCTTATGGTCTCTTTAGTGCAGGGCTAGATCCTAAGAGTGATAGCGTTATAAATATGTTTGCGGCTGGGCATCTCTATGGTGGATTTTTAAGTTTTCATACTATTTTAGAGTACTTAAGGGTTCCACATTATCCTATGGGAATTATGGAAGACACTGAGGTGATAGGAAGACTTATAGTTGAGAAAAACATAAATTCAATCTTGAGTTTGCCAACTTTGATTATGAAGCTCTTTGCAGATAATAAAGAGCTATTTAAAGAGCATAGAGTGGTAAAAAAACTCTTCTTTGGAGGGGATCATTTTCCACAAGAGCAGATAGAGTATCTGAAATCTGAGTTTGGAGTTGAGCTTGTCCGCGCTGCTGCTTATGGAAGTAACGATGCTGGTCCTTTAGGTTATCAGTGTAGTGAATGTAAGTCAAATGAGTATCATCTACTATCTCACATTCAAGAGCTTGAGATCTTTGATCTTGATAGTGAAGTAAAAGTGTCTGATGGAGAGAGCGGAAGACTCATCTTCAGCTCAAAGAAGAGAAAAGGTCAAAATATATTACGCTACGAGATAGGCGATAGCGGTTTTATAAACAAAGAGCCTTGTTCTTGTGGACGAGTAGAGCCAAAATTTACACTTCAAGGAAGAAGTAGTGATGTCTTTAAAGCGGGAGGTCCATTTCTGCATTTTAACAAATTTGCAGACTTTCTTAAAGATGGATTTAACTATAGCGGAGTAGTTCAAGTCCTTCTTACAAATGAGGGTATTGACACAAAACTAACCCTAAAATTAGATGCAACCATTGGTGTGAGTAGTGATGAGATAAGCACTTATTTGCAAAAAAACTATAAAGACTTAGAAGTCAGTGTAGACATAGGCTTAAAGTTTGAGACTCACTTAGTAGATATTGAGGAGTTTGAGATGGTTACTCACTCAGGAAAGATTAAACATATCATAGACAAAAGGATTGCAAAATGAAGAAATTTTTAGATCATGTAAATTTCGTTAGAGAAAACTCGCCTTACTATTTAAAACACTATGAAAATGTGGCGCAAGGTTGCGATGATATCTCAAAATATCCTATAGTAGATCAAAAAGAATTTTGGAGAGCAAATGAGAACTTTGGAAAGGGAGTTCTTACAGCAAAACATGAGAGCGGTTTGGTCTTTAAGAGTGGGGGAACTTCGGGCAATCCAAAATACTCTTACTTCACTGCAAGAGAGTGGGGTGACTTTGCAGAGGTTTCGGGGAGAGGCTTTAGAAACAATGGCATAAAAAAAGGTGATCGCATTGCAAATCTTTTTTATGGTGGAGAGTTATATGCTTCTTTTATCTATATAACAGATCTTATAAAGTGTGCTGATGTTGGTGTGAGTTATCCTATCGCTGGGCAGACTGAAATATCTGTAATGGTAGAGATGCTTGAGAAGCTAAATATAAATGTTATCGCTGGTGTTCCAACTACCATTATGAATATAGTCTCTTACCTTCAAGAACACAAAGAGATAGAGCTAAACATAGAACTAATCCTCTTTGGTGGAGAGTCATTTTATGATGATCAACTTCAAGCTATAAGAGAGTTCTTTGGCGATATAAAAGTTCACTCAGTTCTTTATGCATCTGTTGATGGAGGGGAATTAGGTTACTTTGATGAGGCAACTTGCAAAAATGGTGAGCATAGAGTATTTGATGAGAGTACTATTATGGAAATAGTAGATGAAGATACGCTTGAAGTAATAAGTGAGCCAAATAGAGGAGGCGTACTTTTAGTTACAAACCTAAACAGAAAACTTATGCCACTTATTCGTTACCCAGTTGGCGATATGGCTATGTGGTGTGAGGAGGTAGGAGTCAAGGATAGAAGGTTTAAACTTCTTGGTCGCTCTGAGGAGGGTGCTAGAATAGGTCCAGCTACACTATATGCTCAAGATATTATGGACGTTTTAAAACATTTTAGCGATGAGGTAAAAGTAGTAAACTTTCAACTTCTAGTGACTCATGACGGTAAAAAAGATAGAGCAGTTATAAGAGCAGTTGCCGTATCTTTGCCATCAGATCAAGAACTACTCTCAGCTAAGATCATAGAGTACCTTTATGAGCAAAGACCAATGTTTACAGAGTTGCTTGCTAATAATATAATTCATCCAATCTCAGTAGAGTGGTGCAACTCAGATACTTTAGAAAAAAATGCAAGAACTGGTAAAACAAAGAGAATCTTAGATAAAAGGTTGATCCTTTAGCATGTATAAAACTAGTAAAGTAATCATAAAAAATGATTTTGACTCTATTGAGCCTTTGGTTGGTTATTTAAACTCTATAAGCTCACTCGTAGGACTTAGTAAAAAAGAGACACAAAGACTCTCTTATGCCTTAGAAGAGAGTCTGCAAAACACTATCTCTTTTGATTTTGAGTCTGGTAGTGAAGAAGATATTGAAGTAGAGATCTCGCAAATTGCATCTGGCTTAAGAGTTTCTATCTCAGATAATGGCATACCTAAAAACCCTTTTAAAAAAGTAGATCAGAGTCTTGATGAGATGGTAAAAAATGTCTCTTTTGAGAGCCTTGCAAAGAGTGATGGGGATGATATAAGTGCTCTTAGTGACTTTGTGATTCATAAGCTTTTAGATAAGTATAGATATATAAACAAAGGAAAAGATGGTCGCTCCATAGAGATGACAATCTACGCATCAAATACAAGAATAGATGAAAATTTAGAACTACAACAGGCTATAGAAGAAGATAGGTTTGAACTCATAAGAGTTCCAACAAGCGAGGATATAACCGGGATCTCCCGCCTTTTTTATAAAAGCTATGGTTACTCTTATGTTAATGATTTGGTTTATTACCCAGATAGATTAATCAACAATATAGAAGATAATTCTCTTATATCAAAAGTCGCAATCTCACAGCAAAATAGAGTCATAGGACATATTGCTTTGATGCAACCATTTGAGGGGGCAAAGATAAGTGAGTGGGGAATGGCGATAAGTGATCCTGTGTTTCGTGGGCAAGGTATTATGAGTCAACTTATATCTAAGATTATGCATGAAGCAAAGGGATCTTCATATCATGGGATCTTCTCTCACTCAGTTACAAACCATGAGTTTACACAAAAGATCTGCGTTAAGTATGGCTTTAGTGATGTAGCTCTTTTGGTTGGGTATGCTGGATCTGAGCTATCTTTTAGAAATATAACCAATAGTTTAACTCAAAGAGAATCAACTATCATAAGTTATATAGCTCTAAAAAAAGAGGAGATAGTTGAACTTTTTATGCCAAAAAAACATGAGCAAATGATAACAAAACTCTATGATGGTATAGGTATAAAAGTTAGACAAAAAGCCCCATCAAAAAGGGAAATAACGCCACTAAAAACTCAGATAGTAGATACTATTATACCTGCTATAAACATCGCTGAAATAATTCTTCAAAGCATAGCCTCTGATGCACTAGATCTTGTAAAGTTTCTAACAAAAAAGTTCTCTATTGCTAAGATTGATATTACCTACATATACCTAGATCTAGAGGATGAAAACTTACCAGATCTAGTAGAGAGTCTAGAAGAGATGGGCTATATATTTGCTGGAATATTTCCACACTACCATCACGACAATGCTTTAGTATTTCAGTTTATAAATAACCTAAAGTTTGATTACTCTCTTATTCAAAGTTACACACCATTAGCAAAAGAGTTAAGAGATTATATTTGCTCACAAGATCCAAACCAAATAAATGAGTAAAAAAACTATCTTTTTTATAGCACTGCTCATAACTGGAAATATGGTCGGTGCTGGAATTTTAGCTATGCCTATTGTTGCAGGTATAGCTGGTTTTTACCCATCACTCATGGCAATGTTTTTTCTTTGCATAACTATGCTCTATACTGGTTTTGTTCTTGTTCGTGAGATCAATGAAGCAAAACAAGAGACATTTAATCTGCCTAGTCTTTACGAGCAACACTTCGGCGAGAGCGGGAAATGGCTCACATCTATAGCAAATATGAGTATTTTTTATGGAGTGCTAACGAGCTACCTTGCTGGAAGTACACAGTTAGTTATGATTCTCTTTAGTATAGAGAGTAGTTTTGAGCCATTAATTCTCTTAACTATTTTTGTTTTACTTACGACATTAGCGGTATCTAGTATAGAGATTATTGAAAAGTACAACACATTTTTTATGTTTATTCTTGGGGTTTCGTTTTTATCTCTCGTAGGGCTTGGATCTACAGAGATAGATAGTAGTAGGTTTGCTAGTGCAGATTGGAAATACTTACCAATTGCATTTCCAATGATCATAGCTGGTTTTGTTTTTCACTTTGTTATACCAAGTTTATGCAAAGCTTCTAACTGGAGTAATGAGATATATAAACCGATCTTGTTGGGAATGGGCATAGCTCTTTTTATGAATATAATTTGGCTAATAGTAGGCATAGGAGTTGTTCCTAAGTTTGGAGATATAAGCTTAAATACTGCATATATAACAGGGGTTCCTGTGACTGTAGAGATGTCAAAGATCTTAGGCTCAGAACTCTTTTTAGTAGTAGCTACAATCTTTGCCATTGTAGCAATTACCACTTCATTTATATCTATAGGAATGTCATTAAAAGACTTTTTAAAAGATATATTTTCCAATAGTTTTAATATAGAAAATAGATATCTTCTTTTTGTAGTGGCTTTTTTACCGCCTCTTATTATTTCATATCTATATGCAGATATTTTTTTAAAGGCTCTTAGTTTTGTTGGCGGTGTTGGAGTTGTGATCTTATTTGGAATACTGCCTAGTATCATCGCTTATAAGAGAGCCAAATCAAAGAGCAGCAAGCTTGTTTCAATCTTCTTCATTCTTGTATTTTGTGCTACGCTTGTGATAACATTACTGCAAACATTTGCTATTATAAGTATAAACCCCACTTAAAGGATAAAAATGGAAGTTACATCATTTCTAGAAGAGAAAACACTTATAGTTGTACCTAGTGGAAAACTAGATACTTTTAATGCACCAAAGTTTGGAGCGGAACTTGCAAAACTGCTAGAAGAGAGACCAGAATCTTGTTTGCTAGATCTAAGTGAGGTTACATTTCTCTCTAGCTCAGGACTACAAGTTCTTTTAGCAGGGGCTAAGACTTCTAAAAAAGAGGGGATTGAGTATAGAGTGTTTGGAATGCAAGAGATGGTAAATGATGTCTTTTTTCTATCGGGTTTTAACAACTTTATAGAGTCATTTGGAACAAAGCAAGAGGCTCTAGCATAAAATTATGGCAACATTTGCAATGAACCTAGATCAGCTAGAGGGAACTCTTTTAAAAATAGAAGAGTATCTTGATGGGGCTGATGAAAAAACCAAATTTAAAGCGATGTTTATCTGCGAGGAGTTGCTTACAAACTTAGTTCGCCATGCCGACTTTGAAGGTAGAACCCCTTCTATTACTATTGAGATAGAGACTGATAAAAAAAGTGGATTTATAATGGAATATAGAGATAACTCAAAAGCTTTTAATCTTCAAGATCATAAAGATCCAAACATAGATGCACAAATACAAGAGAGAGAACTTGGTGGTTTAGGTATATACTTAGTCAAAAAATATGCACCAAACTTAGAGTACAAACAAGAAGGTGGTTTTAATGTCTTAAGGCTTAGTCTGTGAGTAGTATATCTATAAGATTTGCTCTAGCTTCTGTCTCTGTTGCACTTTTGATTTTAGCTTTTACAGGAGGAGTAAACTACCTCTTTTTAAAAAAAGAACTCTTAGAAGATGCCACACAAAAAGCGCAACTTATGGAGCAAAACAGTAGATACCAAATCGAGACTCTAATTTTAAAAGCAGAAAAAACATCTAGAAGAATAAAAAAAGTTTTCCAAGAGGGCGACTTTAGTGAAGTAGCTATCAAAGATGGCTTAACACAAATGCTAGAAGAAGAGGACTCTTTTTTTGGTACAACTATAGCTTTTGAGCCTACTAAGATTTACAAAACTCCTTTTTCACCCTATTACTACAAGGAAAATGGCGAGATCCACTATAGAGATCTAGCATCAAAAGATTATAACTATCTTACAAAAGAGTGGTACAAAATACCTCTAGAGCAAAATGAGCCTATATGGAGTGAACCATACTTTGATGAGGGCGGTGGAGATATGCTAATGGCAACATATAGTAATCCTATCTTTTATCAAGAAGAACTCGTAGCTATTCTCACAGTAGATCTCACCCTGCAAAAGATCCAAGAGATGATCTCAACCATTGAGATACTTGATTCTGGATACGCTTTTATACTCTCAAGTGAGCATAAAATTTTAGCTCATAAAGATCCCGCTCTTGTTATGCAAATCTATGATAAAAAACAATTTAAGCATAATGAGATGATAAAAGAAGAACAACACTGGACTTACTACGCCAATATCAAAAACACTAAGCTAACTCTTGCTATTGTCTTCCCTATAGACGAACTCTTCTCATCTTTACATTATATGTCTATCATCTACATCATCTTAGCTACCATTGGAGCTATCTTGCTTATAATTACGATGTCTCTTATATCTCGTAGAGTAACTGAGCCATTAAGAGAGCTTACTCGCATTACAGATGACATAGCAAAGAGTGATTTTAATATAAAGATAACTCTTCCAAAGACTCACGATGAGATCTATAGACTCTCTTTAGCTATTGATACTATGCAAAAAGCAATAAAGAAGTACATAAAAGATCTAAGAGATGCTACCATGCAACAACAAAAGATCGATAGTGAACTTGATATTGCAAAGTCTATCCAAAGAAGTATGTTGCCAAAGGGCTTGGCTAAAAATGAGAACATAACACTTTGTGCAATGCTAAAACCAGCAAGAGCAGTTGGTGGAGACTTTTATGACTTTTTTTATATAGATGATGAGCATCTATGTTTTTTAATTGCGGATGTCTCAGGAAAAGGTGTTCCTGCTGCTATGTTTATGTCAGTTACAAGGAGCTACTTAAGAGCCTACTCAACCATAGGCTTATCAGCATCAGAGATAGTTGTTAAACTCAACAACACCATCGCATCTAACAACGATGCGAATATGTTTGTAACACTTTTTTTAGGGATACTAAACATTAAAAGTGGAGAGCTAAATTACGTTAATGCTGGACATGATGAACCTTATCTTTTAAGTGATGGTAAAGAGTATAAAAGGCTCAAAGCAGTTGGAAACACAGTTGTAGGAGCTTTTGAAGATCTTCCTTTTAGGGATGAGACTATCTTTTTAACTAAAAATTCTAAACTCTTTTTATATACTGATGGAGTAACAGAGGCTTTTTCTAAAGATGATGAGCAGTTTTCAGATAAGAGAGTAAGTGATGCACTAAGTGTTTCAAGTCAAGATAGTGTAAGCCAAACAATGCAATTTATGGAAAAATCAATAACAAACTTTACTAAAGATTGCGAACAAAGCGATGATATAACTATGTTGGTTTTAGAATTTAAAACACCTTAAGACTTATCTACTTCAATAAGTTTCATGCTATTTTTTAAAAGAGTAGAAATTGCTTCAAGCTCTTTTTGCATCTTCTCTTTTTGTAGGTTTGTTTCACAGCTTTTTATATCTTGTTTGAGTTGTGTTTTTTTTAGAGATAATTTTTCGATTATCTCTTGAATCTTCTCTTGTTTTGATTTAGCTAACCTATCATCTGCAAGATATTTTTTGATTTTACTTACAATTTTACTTAGTTTCATTGGTATGCTCTCCTATCTCTTTGATGAGCTTGTTGTCTATAAATAGAATAGTTGCCATCTCTAGCAGTTTCTTTTGAGTAGAGTAGATTGTAGCACTATCATTCATAAGTGAAGTTGCCATGGTTGCTTTTATATGTCCTTCTCGTATTAGCTTGTCGGTTTTTGCTGTATTTGTCAGATCATTTGCCTGTATGGTTGACTTTAAGACCTCAAGCTGTGTGAGTCTCTCTATCTCATCCTCAGTTGAGTTTATAATGTTTATATCTATCAAGATAGCCGCTAACTCTTTTCTTAACATATTGTACTCATTTTTTATAAAACTATTTCTACTCTTAAGGTAAAAGTTTAGGTTTTTTTGGATATCTCTTGTATCTTTTAAAACCTCTACTATAAGCTTTGCACTTCGCTTTAGTTCACCTATCTTTTGCTGTTGGGAGCTTGTCATGTTTTCTTGAGCAAAAGATGAATACTTGATGATTTCACTATAGAGTATTTTAAGATTTGATTGGTAGATCTCATCTATGTCGGTGTTTATTTTTGTAACTTCTTTTGAGATCTGAACTTCTAAATCCTCTTTTGTTTTTAGGTTAGATGTGTGTAGATTTATCGCATGAAGCATTGCCCTTTGGCAATTTTCATATAGATTTATAATCTCTTTTTTAATGGAGACAATAGCCGCTTCTGGAAGGGTTAAGTTTGCATCAAGTAGATACTTTGGCTTTGAATGAGCAGAGACCTTTTTCTTTATAAGTCTCTCTGAGAGGCTTACTATCTCAGAGACAAAAGGTGAGAGGATTAAAAGACCGATGACACTAAAGAGAGTGTGAAAAAGAGCTAGTTTCATTCCATAGTTATCATCATCTATGCTAAGGTAAGGAGCAAAGAGATCTACAAAATTACTAATATAAGTTATAAAAACAGTAACTATAATGGCTGTAACAAGGTTAAAAACAAAGTAGGCAAAAGCAACTCTTTTTCCATTTTCATTTGAGGTTAAAGAGGCTAAGATAGCTGTAAGAGTAGTTCCTAAGTTTGCCCCTATAACTAGTGCTAGAGCATTTATATAGATGATACTATCTGCATTTAATGCGGTGATGACAATGGCTAGAGTTGCAGCACTTGACTGAATGACAACAGTTACAACTATCCCTATAACTATGTAGACTAAGATCCCAAGAATGCCCTCCATGGAGTAGGCAGCTAGATCTATGGAGTCTTTTAGAGTGTCAAAACCCTCTTTCATATAAGCTATACCTAAAAAGATAAAACCTAGACCTAAAAGAACATTTCCTAAACCTTTATAAGCGTTATTCTTTGAAAACCTTAAAACAACACCAAAAACTATAAGAGGCATAGCGTATAGTGAGATCTTTACATCTACACCAAGACTAGAAATTATCCATGCGGTCGTTGTACTTCCTAGGTTTGCTCCAAAGATAATCCCTACACCTTGAACTAAGGTAAGAAGCTCAACTGATAAAAAAGAGATAACTATAAGTGAGGTAATAGTTGAACTTTGAACTAGAGAAGTTGAGATTACTCCAGTCAATATAGAATAAAAAAGATTACTTGTAAATTTTTGAAGTAACTTATCTAAAATACCACCAGATAGTAGTTTAAAGCCATCTTGCATAAAAACCATACCAATTATAAAAATGGCAATTCCACTAAGTAAAATAGCAAGATCTTGTGAAACAATTACAAAATATGCAAAAAAAAGAAAGCCTAGAGGAAGAAGCAATTTTTTAGACATATATATATCCTAATGGTATTTTAAAAACTGGACATTGTACCTAATTTTAGAGCTAGATTGTACTTTCTTATCACAGCTCTTTAGTGGTGTGACGCATAGTAAGCGTGTTTTTTTAGATATAGATTCCACCTCAAAAGAGGATGGAACGATAAAAATCAGTAGTGAAGCTTTTTTTCTTTTTATGCAAAGTGAGGACGAATAGAATCACACCATGATTTTATTCGCTTTGGACTTTGGTCATCTTGGTTGTCTTCATCTAATGCTAAGCCGACAAACATATCATCAATAACAGCACTTGACTCATCAAACTCAAAACCATCAGTAGGAAAGGATCCTACAACATTTGCACCCAAAGAGACTATTTTTTCATATATAGTTCCCATGGCAGATAGAAAATGATCAGGATACTCTTCTTGATCACCAAGTCCAAAGAGTGCAATGGTTTTGCCACTTAGCTCTGCATTATCAAGGTTGTCGATATAATCCTCCCAATCATCTTGAAGATCTCCATCACCCCAAGTCGAGATACCAAATATTAGAGCATCGTACTTTGTCATCTCATCATTTGCAGACTGAGCAATGTTGTGCATAGTTATGTCTAAATCACCCAAAGACTTTTTAATCTCTGTTGCCATATCTTCAGTGCTTCCTGTTGAGGAAGCGTAAAAAAGTCCTATTTTTTTCATAATTTTCTCCTTTTACAGTTAATCTCAAAAAGAGTAGGGATAGATCTGATCTCTCTTTCTTCTTAAGATAATAGAGAGTTAAAGCTTAAACAAGCATAATAAATAGATCTTATAGTTATATTTTATGAAAGAGTAGATCTGTTTTTAAGGTTAGCATAGCTTTTAAAATTTTCATCTTTTGACGCATTAAGGTAATCTTCTCTTACAAACCTATACTTAGCATCTGCATACTCTTTGCTTTTATCTCTATTTAGCCCGATGCGAGATGAAGAGAAGATTTTAAAATCTTTTTTACTAGATCTAACTAAAGAGATCTTCTCTTTGTGCTTATAAAAATAGTCTTGAAGCTCTCTGTGTTGTGCAATGCTACTGCTTATCAAAGATGCAAGATATTTCTTTACTGTAGCACTTCCTGCAAAATAAGAGTTTTTGTGTTTTATACCTCTTATTAGGATACTTCCTAGAAATTTTCCATCTCCAAATGTGATGCCAGCACCTCCACGTTGCCACGCTTTTTTATGTACATATATGAAATTTTTAGTATCTCTTAGCAGACTATCTTGATGGACAAAAGGATCGCTGTGAGTCTTGCTTTGATAAAAATAAAACTCTATCTCCGTTAGCTCTATCTCAAGATCTTCTATTTTTAACATCATCTCATTTAAGATGCTATTTGCAGTACTTTTAAAAATCACTTCTAGGGATGTAATAGATTTATCGCTTTTATCAATCTTATCGTGAAGTTTGCTAAACCATATTTTCAAAAAGACTTTCCCCTTTTTCTAACAAAATTAATAACAAGAGCACTTAGTAAAAAGACAAAAACCATAATACTTAAAACACCAAGCGTGCCACTAGATCCATTAGTAAATGGAAGTCCGCTTGTGTTGATTCCAAAAAAACCAACTATAAGGTTTAGTGGTAAAAAGATAGCCGAGATGATAGTTAGTGTGTAGATAAGGTGGTTCATTTTATCATTTATACGAGCTGTGTAAAAACTGTAAAGGTAGTCTAGTTTTGAGTATTGAAGTGTTGCTGAGCGAAGCGTTCTATCTAAATGTTCATGAAGATTTATAAAGTTGTTAATGGGAAAATTATCTTTTGTTTCATAATGCTCTATCATCTCATCCATAGTCTCTGCTGTATGCATCAAAACTCTCTCAATGCGAAGAATATCTCTTTTTAACTCTAACCATTTTTTCATAAAACTATCTATATTTTGGTTGTCATATAGATCTTCTTCTATGTCGGCTATTGTCTCTCTGTATCTCTCAAAAGCTTTTAGCAGATTATCGATGATTTTATTTAAAATATTGTGTGTAGTTACAAACTTATCATCTAGTTTTGTTAGCTCATCACTAGATCTATCATACAAAAAACTATCTTCTTGTGTGATGATAAAACCAACTGAGCTAAATTTTAGCTCATCTTCAACTATAGGAAGTCGCACAATAAGCAGATCGTACTCATCATTTACATCAAAGAGTGATGGATGGATTTCGTTTTTTAAATCTTCTAGGTGAAGTTTGTCAAGGCTCTCTTTTATATTTAACATCGCACTATTTTTTAACATAAAATTCTATACCCTCTTCATGAAGTCTTTTAACTATCTTTTGGCTTAGTTGAGATTTGAACTCCATGATCTGATGATATGGCGTTACATACCAAACATAGAGTATAAAACAAGGCTCAATAGGATCTGGAATAAGATGAATACGAGGTCTAAAGTCGCGAGAACGCATATCGTAACGCTTTTTAAGATTGCCATACTGTTTTGAGGCTACTTCCATATATCTCTCAGTTACTTCAAGAGTTATCTCGTTTGTTATATCTTCAACTTTAGCAGTATCAGAAGCAAAAGGAATCCTAAACTCTATAAGGTCATAAATGGTCTTCATTTTGTCGTGGGTGTAGTTGTAGACATAGTTAGTTACAAAGTAGTTGTTTGGTACAAAAACGACTCTTCCTGCTCTTTTTAGTTGCAAAGATGTAGTGTTATTTATACTCTCATAGATGGTCATTTTAAAGGGAGAAATATCTATGATCTCACCAATAATTGGATTGCCATTCATATAGAGCAGAACTCTATCGCCAATCTTTACAGATCCACCAAAAGAGAGATGCATCCACGCTACTATGCTTTGAAGATACTCTTTCATGGAGATAGTAATAGCAGCTGCAATAAAACCTATAAGAGTTGCTGCATAGATAATGTTGTTGATATTAAATGCTATGATGACTAAAAAAAGAATAAGAAAAAATGAGATATTTAAAACTTTTTTTACCTTAAAGAGCTGATCTTCATCTCTTGTTTTTTTGATCATAAAGTATTTTAGGAAGTGAAAAAGCACAAAGATAAGCACAATTACAGCGATATTAATACCATGCCTTGGAAGTTGTGTTATTTCATAACTTTTTAGCTCATGCAGATAGGTCTCTTTTGAGTGCTTTAAAACTTCTTTTTTATGTTCAAGCAGATCTTTTGCATTGTCGAAAAAGTCAATTGCTTTACGAAGTTGTTCCTCTTTTTTTATATCTTTTTTTTCTTGAGATTGTGTAGCACTTAGTTCTTTGCTTAAGTAGTCTTGAGCATCGTCGTACTCTTTTTCTAAAAGGGTGAGTTTTTGGTTTTGGATATTGAAGTTGTTGTTTTTATTTTTAAAGAGATACTCGATGATATTTACCTCTTTTGCATCTTGAACTACACCGATTTTCTCTAGCATTCCATCAAAAGATTGTGGAAGTTCATCTAGGATCTTTCTCTTACTTGTTTGAAGTTTTAAAAGTTGAGCAAGTTCAGCCTTTTTCTTGCCACTTGATCTTAGAACTTCATTTTTTAGTATTTTGATCTCATCATCTAGGTTATGTGCTTTTAGCGAGTTACTATATACTTGAAGCCAAGTGTTATTTTTTTTATCAAGATAGTCAAAATCTTCGGAATGAACGAAGCTAGAAAGTAGAAAAAGAGCTAAAACCAAGGTAAGTAAATGTTTCAAAACCTCTCCAAAATAGTTATATAAATTAAAGTATTATACTCTTAAAAAAACAAAAATAATATAGAAGCATTAGGTTTAAGATTTATAACAATAAGGATATAATAGCGACAATTTTGAGGTTAATGGGTGGCTTAAGATGAAGATTATTGGTAGGAGAGAAGTTATATCTATTTTGGATTTAGAGCTTTATAACTTAGATGCAAAAATAGATACAGGGGCAGACTCTAACGCTTTGCACTGCGATGATATACATATAGATGATGAGGGATTTGTCCACTTTACACTCCAAGACGCAGTCCATGAAGCATATCATGATAAAAAGATAGTTATGCCACTTCACTCCATAAAGAGAGTCAGAAGTTCAAATGGAAAACTCCAAGAGAGAGCATCTATAAAAGTGAGTGTAGAATTTTTTGGTAAGAAGTATAAAACAATTATCTCTTTAGCAGATAGAGCAGATATGAAGTATCCGATGCTCATAGGTAGAAAGTTTTTAAGTGGAAAATTTTTAGTAGATGTATCAAAAGAAAATTTAGCAAAAAAATATGAAAAGGTAAAAATATGAGAGTCTATATATTATCAAGAAATAAAAATCTCTACTCTACAAAAAGGCTTGTAGAAGCAGCCCAGCAAAAAGGTTGGGAAGTAAAAGTTATAGACTATTTAAAATGTAGTATAGAGATTATGAAAGGACAACTTCATATAAACTATCTTGGATCTCAACTGCCAATTCCAGATGCTATTATCCCACGAATAGGGGCAAGTAGAACTTTTTATGGAACTGCGATGATAAGACACTTTGAGATGATGGATGTTTTTTCAACTTCTGGGAGTTTAGCAGTTGCAAGAAGTAGAGATAAGCTAAGGAGCTTGCAAATTCTCTCAAAACAAGATGTAGATATGCCAAAAACTATCTTTGCATCTAACAAGTCAAGTGCAAAAGATGTTATAGCTCTTAGTGGCGGAGCACCTTTGATACTTAAGATCTTAGAGGGAACTCAAGGTGTTGGAGTAGTTTTAGTAGATAGTGAAAAAGCTGCAAAGTCAGTTCTTGATGCTTTTTATGGTATGGATGTAAATCTTCTTGTTCAAGAGTACATAGAAGAAGCAGGTGGTGCTGATATACGCGTTTTAATAGTTGGCGGCGAAGTAGTGGGAGCTATGAAGCGTCAAGGAGCAGAGGGAGATTTTAGATCCAACCTACATCAAGGTGGAAGTGCAACCGCACATAAATTAACTCGTAAGGAGAAGTCAACTGCATTAGCTGCTGCAAAAGCTATGGGACTTGGGATCTGTGGAGTAGATATGATTGAGTCAGCTCGTGGTCCGCTTGTTATGGAAGTAAACTCATCACCTGGACTTGAGGGGATTGAAAAATCTACAAATATAGATATTGCTGGAAAAATTATGGATTATATTGCTTCAAATGTAACTCCAAAATCTGATCTATTAAGTAAAAAAAGAAAGATTAAAAAAGATAGCATAGGAGCGTAGGTTTAGATGCAAAAAGATAAGTTTATTTTGGGAAATGTTGAAGTAGCTCGAGGGACAAATACCACCATATATCTTGATCTACCTAAACTATACAACACTCCAACACAACTGCCTGTGAGAGTTATGAGGGGCAAGAGAGATGGTCCGATCGTCTTTGTCAGTGCTGCCATTCATGGAGATGAGTTAAATGGTGTAGAGATTATTAGGAGACTAAGAAAGCTAGAGATTCTTAAAAAATTAAAAGGTACACTTATCTTAGTGCCCATCGTAAATGTTTATGGCATTATGACACTCTCTAGATATCTACCAGATAGAAGAGATCTAAACAGAAGTTTTCCAGGAAGTGTTAAAGGCTCACTAGCTAGTCGTGTAGCTAAGATATTTTTTGATGAGATTGTCTCAAAGTGTGATTTGGGCATAGATCTACACACCGCTTCCATCCACAAATCAAATCTTCCTCAGATCAGAACAAACATCTACAATGAGTACACATTTAATCTAGCAAAAGTTTTTCAAGCTCCTGTAATCCTTCACTCAGAAGTAAGAGATGGCTCACTAAGAGCTGTAGCACAAGAAAAAGGTGTACCTATACTTTTGTATGAAGCAGGTGGAGCTTTGAGGTTTGATGAGACTTCTATACGCATAGGTGTTCATGGAATTGTAAATGTTTTAAGAGCAAATGATATGCTTCCTAGAGTATCTAAAAGAGTAAAAAAACTCCCCATCGTTACAAAAAATAGCCAATGGACTAGGGCTAACAAAAGCGGAATGCTAAGAACTATAAAAGCACTAGGTGATACAGTTCTTAAAGATGAAGTTGTAGCATATATAGATGAGCCTTTAAGTGATGCTACTATGGAAGTAAAATCACCCTTTGCAGGAGTTATTATCGGCAAATCAGAGATTCCACTTGTTCAAGAGGGAGATGCTATCTTTCACATAGCAAAGTTTAGAAACTTAAATGTTGCAGATGATAAGATAGAGTATTTTAATGAAGATGCGATAGAACATAGCGAGTTTAATGAGTTAAATGATGAAGATATTATAGAGTAGAGAAGTTTTATTTTTCAAATTTATTAAATAAATTTCACTTATTATTTGTTAATCTACACTATGTTAAAGTAAAAAAATTCAAATAAGGTATAAAATAATGGATCAATTTAAATCACTTGTAGCAATAGACTTCTCAGAAGATAGTTTTACAGTTTTAAAAAGAGTGATGGAATTTACACAAAAAATAGGTGGCACTGTAGATGTTGTTCATATTGTAGAGAACTCCTTTTTTTCACCCAAAAAAGATATAAAATATATAAAAGAACATAGTTTAGAAAAACTAAAACATACATTTGCTAACTTTGATGAGAAGCATTTTCATTGTGTAGAGGGCAACACAAAAAAAGAGATTGCAAAAATTGCAAATATTCTTAAATCAAAACTTATTATAATTGGTAAAAGTGGAGAGACTTATAGCTTTAGCGAGGTCTATTTGGGATCACATACAAAACATATTGTAAGAAGTGCAGATGTTCCTGTTTTGGTTCTTAAAAAAGATAGTGAGATTATTACAAACACTATTTTACTTCCTACAGATCTATCTTCAGCCTCAGCCCAAGTAATTTTAAAGATAGCTAAGCTATTTCCAAATGCTTACTTAACTCTTGTACATTTTTTCACGATCCCGTTTGAAGCACGTCTTAATAGTTATGGCTTTAGTGACGAAGATACTATAGAATATATGTCTGTGATGAAAGAACAAAGCGAGAAAAATCTAGAAAAATTTATCCAAACAATAGATATTCCTCATGGATTTGCTATCTCTTCTAAAGTACGCAAAAGCTCCCTAAATCCAAAATTATTTGACAAAGAAGTTGAAGATATACCTCATGATATACTTGCCCTGCATACTACAGGCAAGATTAGTTTTTATGCTTTTGATATCCTTGAGAGTTCAATAGAGAATGTTTTAATTCTCAAGGTTTAAGGGTTTATGGCGCAAATCTCTTTGCCGCGATGCTGTAGGATAAAACAGTAATCATAGGAAATACAGATGCAAAAGCGATAAGACCAAAGCCATCCATTAAAATATCGCGACCTGGTATATTTGTAGCAAGATAGATGCCAAAAGCTGTGACTAAAGGGACAGTTATCTCTGAAGTTGTAACACCTCCTAGATCAAAAGCAAAGGCATGCATCTCTTTTGGTGCAAAGAAGGTCAAAAACACTACAAACCCATATAAAGAAGTGATAAGTATCCAAATATTTAGTCCCTCAACTATTTTGTAGGTTCCAAGCAAGATCCCACATCCCACACCAAGTGCAACAAGAATACGAATTAGTGTAACATTTAAACTTAACTCTGAATATCTATCAGCTTGTTTGATAACTGCCACTAAAGCAGGTTCAGCCATAGTTGTTCCAAAGCCTATTAAAAAAGCAAAAAGATATATATAAAAATGACTGTTCATCTCCACAAGACTACTTGCGATTGACTCACCAATAGGAAAAAGACCAAGTTTTATACCTACGATAAAACCGTAAAGACCAAATACTAAGAAGATAAAGCCGATGATAACACGCCCTAAATTTGGAATGCGTTTACGAAGTACAAGATATTGAAACACAAAAATACTAAGTAAAATTGGTACTATATTTGTAAATGTATCAACAATTCCACCTAGTATAGTCATAAAAGTGTAATCAGCGATAGTTTTTACTTTTTCTATATTTGCATCTATGGCAATATCTGCGATATTAAAGTTGTCACCTAGTGCAAAAATACCATATAGTTGAATACTTACCATAGGAGTTATGGCAGCTAAGGCAACAAAACCAAAACCATCTTTAAGCACACTTCGTCCACTGAGTGAAGATGCTATTCCTATACCAATTGCAACAATTAAAGGAACCGTTGCAACATTTGTAGCTACTCCACCTGAGTCATAAGCAAGCCCTATGATCTGAGGAGGAGTCATCGCTGTAATTGCAAGGACTAAGATATATCCACCGATAATAATCTTTGATACTGACCAACCATAGAGTGCACGAATTACACCAAAAGCTGTAATAGCACCTACAGATGTAGCAATAATGAGACGCAGAGTAAATGCATCTATAGCACCTCTTGTAATCCCTTGTGCTTGCATCGCTACAGCAATAATTGCAGGTTCAGCAATAGAAGCAGAAAAACCTATGAAAAAGCCAAAAAGAGTAAATAGTAAAACTGATTTTTTTTCTAAAAATTCATTTGAGAGTGAGTTTCCAAGAGGAAATACCCCAAGTTCTAAGCCGACTAAAAAGAAAGCGACTCCTACAATAACGATTAAAAAGCCAAAAGCAATAGAGAAGATCTCATCAGGCATAGTTTGAAATACTAAAAATTGAAAGCCTGTTATGATAATAAGTATAGGTAAAATATTATAAACAGACTCTAAAAGAGTAGCTCTTAATTGCTTGAAAATTTCATTCATACAAAGCCTTATTCGACCATTGCAATAAGATAATCACTCAAATCAGTTATACTTAGAACTCCTTGTAATTCATTGCTATCGGTTACTACTACTCTTTTGATATTATGTTCTAGCATTATTTTAGCTGCATATTTAACATCAATTTTAGAAGAGACAAAAAAGGCAGGTTTTTGATAAATATCAAACACATTTAAAAGTTCTATATCTCCATCTTCTGCAAGAACACTATGGAGTATTTGAGAGTTGGTAATAATTCCATAAGCATCACTTGGGCAGTTTTTATCAACTACAAGTGACTTGACTCCTTGTACCTTCATAACTTGCAGTGCTTCTTTAAGTGTTGCATGTGCTTTAATGGTTGTTACATTTTTTTTCATCAGATCTTCAACTAGAACTTTCTTCATTAGAGTATTTCCTCATCTTCAATATTTTTTTCAAACTTACTTATTAGAGATTTATCAAGTCCAACTATACTTGAAATAGGCATTGTAAATGCAAGGGCATCCTTTTCCTCTTTTTCTATGAAAACTTTAATAGCTTTTAAAACTGAGCGAGACATATTCTCCTCTAAAACATAGAGTAAAACGGTGTGATTTCCCTCAAAGGTAAGAGAGAAAAAACTTTTTTTCTCTTCAATTCCACTTCCTTTTGCTTGGATCACAGTAGCACCACTTGCTCCTGTATCTTTTGCAACTTTTTTAAATATATCTTCATATTCAGAAGGAACTATAACAACAAGAGCAACAAACTTCATAAAGGACTCCTTTTTTAAAGATTATACTCAAAAAGAAAAAACGATAAAAATAGGCTGAAGCAGGTTTTTATATATACTTTTTTTTTGTAAAAAATAGTATAATTTCTAGCTCAAGATAAAGATCCTTTTATACTAAAAAGAGACCTTTGAGTCAGAAAAGATATCACTAGATATTTTGGGGTTTTTTGGCTGTGTTTGATCTAGTATCAAACAAATTTTTCTTATGTTAAACATAACAATTTTTTTGAGGACACAATGAACATTTCTGATGTAGTATTTGAGATGGAACTTAGTGGTGTTGATGCTCGTGATATTGAAAGCATCGTTGAACTCTGTCGTGATAAGGGGTTTAATAGTGAACTTTTAGATGAGGAACTTGTAAAAAAAGGATATCCTAAAATCTTTAGTGTTAACTATGAAGAGTATGATGATTTTGATGATGATTACTTTGCAGTAGAGAAGTTTCCATATAAAAATCAATATATAGATTAGAAGATAAAAACTCACTTCACACTTATGGTGAGTGAGTCTTTAAGATTAGTTGCTAAAAGTCCTATTTAAGGCACTAAACATAGCTTTTATAGATGCTGTTGCTATGTCATCATCGATACCTACACCAAAACAAGATAGAGTCTCCTTGGACTCTACTTCTATGTAGGCGATAGCTTTTGCACTGCTCTTATCTCCACAAGAGTGTTCTGAGTATGAGTTTATTGAAAACTCATTTTCATAGTCTTTCATTAAAGCATTTTTACAAGCGTCTATAGGACCATTTCCTTGTGCAGATGCTACTATCTCTTTACCTTTGTAGTTGTAGATTAGAGTGCAAGTAGAGACTTTTTTTAGTGACTCAACTGTAACATCTACAAAAATAATATGCTCATTTGGCTCAAAATATGTTTTATTGAAAATATCTAAGATCTCACTTGGATCTAGCTCTCTTCCCTCTTCATCAGTTATAGCTTGAACGATCTTACCAATCTCTGGATGCATAGCTTTTGGAAGCTGATAACCAAAGTTTTTCTCTAATATATAAGCTACTCCACCTTTTCCAGATTGTGAGTTGATGCGAATGATAGACTCATAAGAGCGACCTACATCTTTTGGATCAATTGGTAGATATGGAACTTCCCAAAACCCATCTTGGCTACTTTTTTGATACGCTAAACCTTTATTTATCGCATCTTGGTGTGAGCCTGAAAATGCAGTGTAGACTAATTCTCCGACATAAGGATGTCTAGGGTGAGTAGGCATCTCAGTACATTTTTCGACAATTTCTAAGACTTCATCTACATTTGAGAAGTTTAACTCTGGGTTTATGCCTTGAGTTAACATATTTAGCGCCAAAGTTATGATGTCAACATTTCCTGTTCTCTCACCATTACTTAAAAGTGTCCCCTCAACTCTATCAGCACCTGCTAAAAGCGCTAACTCTGTTGCAGCGATGGAAGTTCCTCTATCATTATGAGTATGAGTTGAGATGATGACATTTTTACGGTTATCTAAATGCTTTGACATCCACTCGATCTGATCTGCATAAACATTTGGAGTTGACATCTCCACTGTTGCTGGAAGGTTTATAATTACCTTTCTTGTATCAGAGATACCCCATCTATCAGTTACAGCATTTGAAATAGCTGCAGCAAACTCTAACTCAGTTCCTGTAAAACTCTCAGGAGAGTACTCTAAAAATATCTCTCCATCATGCTTTGCTTCAAACTCTTTTACTAGGTCAACACCTTCTATAGCCAAAGCAATAATCTCTTCTTTGCTTTTTCCAAAAACTATCTTTCTTTGAGCACTAGAAGTTGAATTATAAAGGTGAATAGTTGCTTTCTTTACACCCTTAAGTGCTTCAAAAGTCTTAGCAATAAGATGCTCTCTTGCTTGAACTAAAACCTGAATCGTTACATCATCTGGAATAAGTTTGTCATCAACTAAACGGCGTAAAAAATCAAACTCTACCTTAGAAGCAGAAGGAAAACCTACTTCTATTTCTTTAAATCCGAGTTTTAGTAAGAGTGCAAAAAGTTCAAGTTTTTTATTCATGTCCATAGGGTTGACTAGTGCTTGGTTTCCATCACGTAAATCTACACTACACCACTTAGGAGCTTTTGTAATTGTATTGTTAGGCCACTCTCTATGTGGCAAATCTATTTTTGGGTAAGGGCGATATTTGCCCACTTTGATATGATTCATTTTGAATCCTTAAAACTTGAAATTTTGATCATTACACTCTTACATATGATAATCAAGATTGAAATTATATCAGATTTTGTATTAGGCTTTTGTGAGTCGAAATTTATCTAGTTGGTTGTCGCAATATTATTGTAAAGAAAGCTCCGTCTTTTGTGTTGTGGACATTGATAGAGCCATGATTTTTTTTGAGAATTTGTTCACTCATATATAGACCTATTCCAGTCCCTTTATCTTCTTTTTTTGTAGTTACATTTGCTTTGAAGATATCATTTATAACGTTAAGAGGAACTCCACCTGCATTATCCTCAACTTCTATATAAGTGTTTTTGTTTTCTTCATAACATCTAATATGGATTTTTCTATAACGTATGTTTTTTTCATTAAAAGAGTCAATGGAGTTGTTTATGAGGTTTATAAAGAGATGTTTAAACTCATTTTTATTTCCAAAGATACTAAGATTTTCATCTATCTCTAAACATAAAAGAATATTTTGAGATATAAGCTCATCTTTCATAAGAACTTGAACACTCTTAAGGGCATCTAAAAATGTAAAATCTTCATTTTTAGTATGAGGTCTAAAAAATGTACGAAACTCACCTAGAGTGCTAATCATATGATCTATCTGCATATGAATATTTTCATCAAGTTCTTGGATGTAAGGTTCATCGACATTACCATCTTTAAAGTCTTCTCTTAACATATCACTCATCATACTTATAGAGTTTAATGGCTGTTTCCATTGGTGTGCGATAGCATCTATCATCTCACCCATAGCAGCAAGTCTGGATTGTTGTTTTAAAAGTTCATCTTTTTGCATATCTCTTTGGTTAGCTATTATATTTCTTCTATCCCACTGCTTTAGAAAGTATTCATTTTGTTTTATAGTTTTTTGATTTTCTTTTTGTTCTGTTGTGTAAAAGCTTAGGACAGATTCGATTTTATTTGCTAATTGAGCATCTGTTTTTTTTGATTGGAGGATAAGCTCATTTAACATGAGTTGAGTAATTTTATTTGACATCTTTTACCAACTAATAATTTTTAACTAAATTATAGCAAAAAGTATGATTTTGAGCAAAAAAAGAGAGATATATTTTTATTCTCTAGCTTTATAGCTAGAGAATATGTTTTAGCATTGGTAAGTTGTTTTAAACTCATAAGCAGTAGGACGACCCTCATCAGGCCAAACATCTCGCTCAAATCTATAGTGTCTGTAGGCTTCTAGAAGTTCATCACTAAAGATAGGTTTTAAGTACTCAAAATCTCTAAATAGCGATTCTAGTGAGCCACGAAGGGTGTGTGGAAGTTGAGGGATACCTTTTTCACGGATCTCATCTAAAGAGAGTTCGTATAGGTTTTCATCCATAGGTCCAATAGGAATATCTTTGTTTTTAATACCATCAAGACCAGCCATAAGCATTACAGCAAAAGCAAGGTAAGGACAAGAACTTGAATCTGGAAAACGCATCTCAACACGAGTAGCTTTTTCTCCAGCACCATAAGGAATACGGCAAGATGCAGAACGGTTTTGAGAAGAGTAAGTTAAAACATTTGGTGCTTCAAATCCAGGAAGAAGTCTTTTGTATGAGTTTGTTGTAGGGTTGGTAAATGCGGCAACTGAGCGAGCATGTTTAAAGATACCACCTATGTAGTGTAGCCCCATATCAGAAACATTTGCATAGTTTCCTTGTTTGTAAAAGAGGTTTTTACCATCCTTCCAAAGTGATTGGTGAACATGCATACCATTTCCATTGTCACCAAACATCGGTTTTGGCATAAAGGTAGCAGTTTTTCCATTTAGATGAGCTACCATTTTTATAACATATTTATATTTTTGAACATTATCAGCAGCTGTAATCATATCTGAGAAAACTATACCGATCTCGTGTTGACCTTGAGCTACTTCATGGTGACCGAGAATTACTTCAAGTCCGACTTGCTCTAGTACTTGCATCATCTCAGCACGAATATCTACAGCAGAGTCAACTGGAGCTACTGGGAAATAACCACCTTTTGTTCCTGGTCTGTGTCCTGTGTTGTACATATCTGGATATGGATTGTTAGAGTTCCATTCACCTTCTTCGGTATCGATTCTATAACCTGCTTCGTTGATATTGTCAACAAAAGTTATGCTGTCAAACATAAAAAATTCATTTTCAGGACCAAAGAATACAGTATCAGCAATTCCAAGAGATTCAGCATGTTCTAGGGCTGCTTTTGCAATAGAGCGAGGACATCTCTCGTAAGCTTGATGCTTATAAATGTCATAAACATCACAAAAAACAATGATAGTTGGATCAGCAGTAAAAGGATCTAAAAAAGCGGTTTTTACATCTGGTCTTAGAAGCATATCAGACTTGTTGATAGGTTGCCATGCTTCTATGGATGAACCATCAAAAGGTAAACCGTTTTCTAGTTGCTCTGTTGTAACAGCACTCATTCTGTAGCTTACATGGTGCCATGTGCCTTTAATATCTGTAAATCTAAAATCTACAAATCCAATGTCATGTTCTTCACAAAAAGTAAAAAACTCCTCCGTGGTGCTAACAAACTTTCCCATCATGTCTCCCTGTGGATAATATGAGTGTAAGTATATCTCAAAATTATTTAATTCTATCTCTGGCGATGGCTAAAATTTAAGCAATTTAAGTTTTTATTTTTATAATTCGTGTTGCAAAATAGTTTATAAAAATATAGAATTATCACCCGTATATAATAGAATGCTCTTAACAATTATTGAGTTGGATCCTGAATCAAGTTCAGGATGACGAGTGTCCGTCATTCCATGCTTGACACGGAATCTGATTCATAGATTAATTAGAGGGTTCAATATTTATAAACTGAAGTAAGTATCAAGAATTATATATGTATACTAAATAAAAATGACATAAAGGATTTTATAGATATGAAACACAAAGATACTTTTAGAGTTGATGGAACAGAAGTCACACTTGACGAACTCATCAGAGGCTATAAGCAGTCTAAGTCTTTAAAAAAAATAAATACTAAAGCAGATATTAAGAGAATTAATGAGCAAAAGTTAAAACCATATCAATCTGAGCTTATAAAACTTCAAAAATATCTTGAAGATACAAATCAAAAGATGATAATCCTCTTTGAGGGTCGTGATGCGGCTGGAAAGGGCGGGACAATAAGAAGAGTTACAAGATATATGGATGAGAAACATTATAGGATAGTTGCCCTTGGAAGACCAACACAAGAACAAAAATCTCAATGGTTTTATCAAAAATATGTACAACATTTTCCTACAGCTGGAGAGATAGTGCTTTTTGACAGAAGTTGGTATAACAGAGCTATGGTTGAGTCTGTTTTTGATTTTTGTACTAAAAAAGAGTATGGAGATTTTATGAATGGGGTGAAGGGGTTTGAGAATGATCTTGTTCGCCAAGGAATCATACTTGTAAAACTTTATTATAGTGTTACAAAGGATGAGCAAGCTAGAAGATTTGAGAGAAGACAAAATGATCCACTAAGACAGTGGAAGTTAAGCGAGATAGATCTTCAAGCTCAAGATAAATGGGATGATTTTACCCAGACAAAGTACAATATGATAAAACAGACACATTCTCATAATGCTCCATGGACTATAATCCGCTCAAATAATAAGCAGCTTGCGAGATTAGAATCATTAAAAGTCATACTAAATAAAGTAGATTATGAAGGTAGAGATGAGCATTTAAACTACTCTCCAAATCCGGATGTTGTTATTTCAGGTGCTAGAGAGATAGAGATCATGGATGCACAAGTTACAAGTACTGGTAAATTTATAGGCTAAAAGGAAATTAAAAGTGAAAGAAAAAATACAAGAAAAAAGTAAAAATAAAAAAGAGAGTAGATCTAGCAAAGACGATAAAAGAGAGAGTGATAGAACAGGTAAAGTTCAAGTATGGGTTAAAGAAGAGACTCTTATCTACGAAAAAGAGTTAGCTAAACTTCAAGTAGAACTTTTAAAACTTCAAAACCACATAAAAGCAAATGGACTTAAAGTTATTATGATCTTTGAAGGACGTGATGCTGCTGGAAAAGGTGGAACTATAAAAAGAATCACTGAACATCTAAATCCTAGGGGTGCTAGAGTTGTAGCACTAGAAAAACCTAGTGATATAGAAACAAAACAGTGGTATTTTCAAAGATATGTGCAACATTTACCTACTGCTGGAGAGATAGTGATCTTTGATAGAAGTTGGTATAACCGTGCTATGGTAGAGCCTGTAATGGGCTTTTGTACGGAGAGACAGCACCATCAGTTTTTAAAAGATGCTCCAAAATTTGAAGATATGATAGTAGATGAAGAGATAAAGATCTTTAAGTTCTACTTCTCAGTTTCAAAAGATGAACAAGCAAAAAGGTTTAAAGCTAGAGAGACAGATCCGCTAAAACAGTACAAGTTTTCAGAAGTAGATAAAGAATCACAAAAACTTTGGAATGAGTACTCACTTGCAAAGTATATGATGCTAAGTCAAACTCACACAGAATTTGCACCGTGGACTATTGTTAAGAGTGACAATAAGAAAAAAGCAAGACTAAACTGTATAAAACACATACTAAACTTTGTTGAGTATAAAGATCAGATACCAAACGAAGAACTAAAAGTTGATAATGACATTATCGTATATGGAAGAGATGAAGCGATTGCCATGGAGAAAATGTTTCAGTTTTCACTTAAGAAGTAGATTAAGAGTTAAAACTTTTAAACCAGTCATCTGGTCTGTCAGCAAGAGGGTTTTGAGAGTAAAACTCATCTCTATCTAGTGAGAATCTATAGCTTTTCATATAGTTTTGTATGAGTTTATACGCCTCTGAGATCTCTTTAAACTTCTTATCACTACCATCTGGCATATCTGGATGGTATTTTTTTGATAACCTTCTGTATTGATTTTTCAGCTCAGACTGAGTCATTCTTGTGACTATGTTTAAACTATCAAGGGCTTTTTCGAAATCTTCATAACGCATAAATATCCTTTACTTATATATTACCTGTTGTTCATTAACAAAAAATGTAATCTTCGTGTAACCAAACAATTTTATAATTTCTTCAACAAAAAAAAAGGAATTTCGAGAATGAAAAAAATAGTTTTATCAATAGTAACAATAGCTACAATGACAACAGCATCAATGGCTAATGAAGTTAATAAAAATGGATTTTGGGATAGATTCCATCTAAAAGGTGATCTTAGATTAAGACAAGAGTCAATAGATACAGATAACTTTAAAAAAGTTTCTGGTGATAAAGATAAAGATAGAGAGAGATATAGATTCAGATATAGCGTAAATGTTGATATTACTGACAATATTTTACTAGAAACTGCTATCTCAAGTGGAAAATATAACCCAACATCAGGAAATGTAAGCTTTAAAGATGATGAGAGTATACAAGACTATTTTATTGAGGAGTTGAATATTGATATAGCTGATATAAAGTACTCATTTGACAACTCATGGATTAGAGTTGGTAAGCAAAAACACGATATCTATAGACCGATAGGAACACAGCTTGTATGGGATAATGATATCCGTTTAGAAGGTATAAACTACGGTTATAAGAATGATAGCACTATGATTAGAGTTGGTGTGAATCGTCTACATAGAGAAAAAGGGCATAAAAACGGAGTTAATGATGATGATATCAACATTTTCATAGCACAATATGTGAATACTCAAAAGTTTGGCAATACTAGTTTAAACTTAGGTGCAGCGTATTATTTATATGATGGTATCAAAGGTGCAACAGCTCCATACGATAGTGGTTCAATGGGCAACACAGCAGATGCTACTGGTCTTTATGCAGAAGATTACGGAATTATGGAAGGTTTTGCTGAGGTAAAAGTTAAAGATTTAGTAATGGGTATGCCAGCTAAAGTAGCGATAATAGTAGCGTACAATACGCTAGCAAATGACGATAATATTGGATATGACATAAGTGCAGAACTTGCTATAACTAAAAAATGGAAAGCGGCTGTTACTTACAGAGATGTTGAAAAAGATGCAGTATTTGGAGCACATAATGACTCTGACTTTAGTGGCGGTGGAACAGACTCTAAAGGTTACTATTTTAAAACAAAATATAAATTTGCAAAAAATGTAGATATTGGTGCATGGTTCAACTGGAGTAAATTAGGTGATACTGAAATAGATTATCATCGTACACAATTGGATGTTATTCTTAAATTTTAATACATTAGGCCTGTTTGATACAGGCTTTGCCCCTTTCTCCTAAAAATAAAATCAAGTATTTTTCTTTACTTCTTAATACATAATAAACAGCATTTTAGATAAAATATCAGCAATTTACAAAGTGATAATTATTGGAGAATCAATGGACGCAGCCAAATATATTTGGATGAATGGAGAGTTTGTAGCTTGGCATGATGCAAAGGTGCATGTGCTTTCACACACAATTCATTATGGAAACGGTGTAATTGAAGGCACAAAAGCCTATAAAACTAAAAAAGGTTATGCGATTTTTCGCTTAAATGACCATACAAAAAGACTAAAAGAGTCAGCTAAAATGACTTTGATAGATATCCCTTATAGTGTTGAGGAGATGAACAGAGCTCAGATCGAACTTATAAAAAGAAATGAGTTTGATGGTGACAATGTCTATCTTCGTCCTTTTGCATTTTTAGGCTATGGTGTTATGGGTGTATATCACAAAAATGCTCCAGTTGAAACTGTTATGAGTGCTTGGGAATGGGGCGCTTATCTAGGAGAAGAGGGACTCCAAAAAGGCATCAAGCTAAAAATCGCTTCGATGAACAGACCATCAAATACTTCAAATATGGGTAAAGCAAAAGCAGCTGCAAACTACTTAAACTCTCAAATGGCAAAATATGAAGCTATTGATTGTGGATATGATGAAGCCTTGCTTTTAGATGATCAAGGCTATGTAGCAGAAGCATCAGGAGCTAGCTTTTTTATGGTAGCAAATGGTGTTTTAGTAACTCCTCCAAGTGACAATGCTCTTGTTTCAATAACTCAAAAAACAGTTATAGAGATGGCAGAAGATATGGGTATAAAAGTTGAGCGTCGTAAAATTTCAAGAGAAGAAGTTTATGTTGCAGATGAGGCATTTTTAACAGGAACAGCAGCTGAAATAACACCTGTTAGAATAGTTGATGCTAGAGTGATAGGAAATGGTTCTCGTGGAGTAATGACAGAAAAATTACAAAGTGCTTACTTCGATATAGTTTTTGGTCGCAATGAAAAATATGCGCACTATTTGACTTATGTTGATGAGTGTTAAAAGAGATAAATAAAATTAAGGAAAGAATATAAATATGAAGGACAATATATTAATGGCATCAGATATGAATGATTACTTTAACAAGAAAAAAAGTCAAAGCAGTGGATCTAATCAAAAATCAAGTGGTGGTTCTGGCGGAGGTGGAGGTCCACAACTACCAAAGTTAGATTTTAACTTAGGTGGTGGTAAGGCAGGGATCGTTTACTTTCTTGTAGCAGTAGTTCTTTTATTAGTATTAGCAAGACCTTTTACTATTATCCAAGAGGGTGAGAGAGGAATTTTAAGTACAAATGGTAAGTATCAAGATCAAGCACTTTTGCCAGGTCTTCACTTTATAGTTCCAGTGATTCAAAAGGTATATGTGGTTGATACTAAAGTTCGTATCATCAACTATGCTACTCGTGTTGAAGCTAATAGTGGAATCACTTCTGGAATAGGTTCTAAACCTGCTATTACAGTTTTGGATAAGAGAGGTCTTCCTGTTACTATAGAGCTAACTGTTCAATATAGACTAAACTCTCAGTTTGCAGCTCAAACTATTTCCAACTGGGGCTTTAGTTGGGAAGAGAAGATTATCACTCCTGTTGTTAGAGATGTTGTTCGTAGTGTTGTAGGTAAATATGATGCAGAGTCGCTTCCACAGCTTAGAAGTCAAATAGCTCAAGAGATAGATAGAGATGTAAGATTAAGTGTTTCAAGTCTTGAGAACACTCCAGCAGACTTGCAATCAGTCCAACTTCGTCAAATTGGTCTTCCTGAAAAAGTAAAAGAGCAGATAGAACGTGTTCAAGTTGCAAAACAAGAGGTTCAAAGAGCAGAACAACAAGTTGCAAGAGCTAAACAAGAGGCTCTAAGAAGAGCAGCGGAAGCAGAAGGTGTAGCTCAAAAAGCTAGAATTGAAGCTCAAGGTATAGCTGATGCTGTAACTATTGAAGCTGATGCAAAAGCTAAGGCAAATATTTTAATTGCAAAGTCGTTAACAAAACAACTTTTAGAGCTTGAGCAGTTAAAAGTTCAAGGTAAATTCAACGAGGCATTACAAGTAAACACAGATGCAAAGATATTTTTAACACCTGGTGGTTCAACTCCAAATATCTGGGTTGATACAAAAGATGTCAAGAAAAGAACAACGGCAGAATAATGGACATTCTTAAGTCTTTACAAAGAGTTGACTGGCAAAAGTGTGAGCTTTTGCCAGTTATAGTTCAAGACGTCAAAAACAGTGAAGTTTTGATGATGGCTTATATGAACAAAGAAGCATTGGAACTCTCCCTTACTACTAAAATAGCTCACTACTTCTCAAGAAGTAAACAGCGTATATGGAAAAAAGGTGAATCAAGTGGACATATTCAAAAGATAGACTCTTTTTATATAGACTGTGATAATGACACACTTCTTATAAAAGTGATTCAAGAGGGTGTGGCGTGTCACACTGGCAGAAGATCTTGCTTTTTTACAGAGCTTGAAACACTAAAAAGTAGCTCTGATGTAGAGATTGATACTAAAGAGATGTATGGAGTGATAGATACTCTTTATCATACAATCCAAGAGAGAAAAAATGCAGATCCTAAGAGTTCGTGGACGGCTGCATTACTTTCTAAAGGCGATAACGCTATACTAAAAAAAGTCATAGAAGAAGCTGGTGAATTTTGCTTAGCTTATAAAGATGATGATGAGATAGAGATGATATATGAAGCAGCAGATCTGACATATCATATGCTTGTAGCTCTTGGCGCGAAAAATATCTCTCCTGAGTTAATAAAACAAGAACTCTCTCGAAGATTTAACATGAGTGGGATAGTAGAAAAAAACTCAAGAAGTAACTAAAATATGAAAACACAGATAACTACCTTTGTAAAAGAGCTTATTGTTTATGACCTTATTCTCTTTGGTAGTTCTTTTTTACTTTTTATTCTTTTAATCATTTTAGGAATATTGCTTCGAAGAAAGACTGCAATTGCTGTCTTAGTTGTCCTTTTGTCCTTTAGTATTCTTTTTTTAGCTCCAACTCTTGGATATGTTAAGATGCATGAATATCTGTATAAACAAAAGATAGAACTAGTGAGTGAGAAAAAACTTAATTTTAACAACGCCATTGTTGTTAAAGGAGTTATTACTAATGAATCAAAAAGATATTTTAAGAAATGTAGTATTAAAGCTAGTGCTATAAAAGTGACTCCAAACAAATTGAAAAATTATATCTTCTCATTCAAACCAATAGTTACAAGTAAGATTATGGAACAAGACATTGATGTAGGTGAGAGTAGAGAGTTTAAGATAATAGTAGAGCCTTATAACTATGAAGGTGATTACAACATTGCTATTGGAGCGAAATGCAACTAACAACTCTATTTAATTACTGGCACTACATCGCATTATTGATCGTAATTTTGATTTTTGCAGGTGGAATTTTTTCAGCATATAAGCAAAAAGATCAAAAACTTGTTCTTCCAATAGTAATATCTACAACTCTTATTAGTCTACTATTAGGAGTTTTTTCAATAGTTTTAGTAGATAAGTATACTAAAAAAGTTTCTATATCTAAAGTAGAAAACAAAAGACTACTAAGCATAGAAAAAATCGCATATAGTGGGATAGTTAGAAATGAAGGTAATCATGAGATAGGCGAGGTTGTAGTTGAGATCAAGCTTATAAATAAGGGACACGCTACAGGAAATGTAAAAGGTGGAAACTATTTCAAATCTAGTGGATTTTTTGGCTTCTTTACAGGTTCAGGAAATCCTTCATATAAGCCACAAACTATAATAAAAGAGTTTGTAGTTGCAAAAAATCTAAAGCCAGGACAAAGCGAGAGTTTTAGAGTCTATTTTGATTGGCCGCCATATTTTAGACATGTTGCAGATTTTGTTACAGTTGAGGGTCACTAATATTTAAGCCCTAGTGGTTTTAGTGCTTGATTTATATTTCTAATCTGCGAGTTTTTATCTCTACACCAATCTGGTGAGAGTAGGGATGAATCATTTATTCCAGCAGTTACTCTTTGAACTGTTACATTTTTAGGTTTCATCTGTATTGCCTCTACTAAGACTTCAAGATACTCATCTTCACTAATTGGAGTAAAATTTCCTCTTAGAAAATCATTTGCTAAAGATGTTTTTTTAACAACATACAAAGGATGATATTTAACAGAGTCAATTCCCCACTCATAAGCCTCTTTAGTAGTTTCTAACATCATCTCTTTTGTCTCATCAGGAAGTCCAAATATTAGATGTCCACAAACATTTAAACCTAATTTTTTAGACTTTTTAATCCACTCTTTGTTCATCTCGCTTGTGTGACCGCGGTTGATTTTTTGGAGTGTTTCATCATATATGGACTGGATGCCAAATTCCACCCAAATCTCTTTATCTTCATTTAGCTTGGCTAAGTATTCTAATGTCTCATCAGTTATGCTATCTGAACGTGTACCAATACTAAGCCCAACTACATTTTCAAATGATAGTGCTTTATCATAAAGAGCTTTTAGAGTCTCAAATGGTGCGTAAGTGTTTGTAAAAGATTGGAAATAGACTATAAATTTCTCTGCACCATATTCATTACGTTGCCTCTTTGAGATAGCATCAAATTGTGTTTGGAGTTGTAAAAGCTGTTTATCTAGGTTTGGGTTTTTGGCAGATGTGAGATTTAAATGAAAACCTTTAAGCTCTTGAGTCTCACCAGTGCTCGCACTAAAAGAGTCATTTTGACAAAAGGTACAGCCGCCTTTTGCAACCGTACCATCTATATTTGGACAAGTAAAACCAGAAATATTGATGCCAACTTTATAAACTTTGCATCCGAATTTGGACTTTAAGTAGTTGCCAAAAGTATAGATTTGTTGCACTTGATTTCCCTTCTTATCACAGACTTTTATATATCAAAAGTATAGATTTTGCGTTTAAATGATATATTTGCCAGTAAAGCAGGCTGTACAGTAGTTGTCTTCTTTAGTATTTACACTTCTTAGTAGTGATGCTTCATCTAAGTAAGCTAAAGAGTCAGCTCCTATAAATTTGCATATCTCATCAACACTCATATTTGCAGCTATTAGCTTGTCTTTGTTTGGAGTATCTACCCCATAAAAACATGGATCTGTAGTTGGAGGAGAGGAGACACGCATATGAACTTCGCTAGCTCCCGCTTCTTTTAACATTCTTACTATTCTTCTTGAAGTTGTTCCACGAACAATTGAGTCATCTATAACAATAACGCTTTTGCCTTTAATGATATCTGTCATAGGTGAGAGTTTCATTTTAACTTTAAGATCTCGCATCTCTTGAGTTGGCTCAATAAAAGTTCGACCAATGTAGTGATTTCTCATAATTCCCATCTCATAAGGAATGCCGCTCTCTTGAGCGTAACCAATTGCAGCTGGAACTCCGCCATCAGGAACAGGAATAACTAGATCTGCCTCAACAGGCTTTATGTGTGCTAGCTCTTTTCCCATGGCTTTTCTTGTTTGGTAAACTGATTGACCAAAGATCTTTGAATCTGGTCTTGCAAAATATACATACTCAAAAATACAGTGCTTGGGAGTTGGTTCAAAAACTTTTATGCTTATGGGCTCTCTATTTTCTTCAAAAATTAGAAGTTCACCTGGTTCTACATCTCTTATAAATTCAGCACTTACAAGATCAAAAGCACAGGTCTCAGATGCAACAATGTAGCCACCATTTGGAAGACGGCCAAGACTAAGAGGGCGAAAACCGTGACGGTCACGCATTGCAAACATTTTTGTTCTACTTAGAAAGACAAGTGAAAATGCACCTTCAATTCTTTGAACTGCATCTATGATTCTAGCTAGAAGTTTTTTCTTTTCACTCTTTGCAATAAGGTGAATAAGGTTTTCTGTATCCATAAATGTTTGAAAAATCGCACCTTTTTCTATAAGTCTATTTCTAATTTCTTCAGCGTTTGTAAGATTTCCATTATGAACTATTGCCATTTCACCTAAGTCATATCTGGCAAATACTGGTTGAGCATCTAAGATAGAATCATTTCCAGCAGTAGAGTAGCGAGTGTGCCCAATAGCACTAGACCCACTAAGTGTTTTTAGTTTTGCTTCATCAAAAACACGCATAACTAAACCGCGTTTTTTGATAGTGTATAGTTTTTCTCCATCAGCAGAACTTATTCCTGCTGCTTCTTGTCCGCGATGCTGAAGTGCATGAAGCGCAAAGTAAGCTAGTCTTGAAGCTTCTTTATGACCGTAAATACCTACAACTGCACACTTTTCATTAACATCTTCTCGCAAATTTTTTCCTTGTTCTATTATTATGACGCTTTTTCGAGCAAAGCTCTAAACACTAAGCCCACATTTTATCGATTTTGGAAGTATACTTGATTTGTCTTAAATTTTTTATAATACTTATAACTCCAAACAATCACTTATAGAGTAAAGACCAGGTTTTTTTCCTACTAACCATGATGCTGCTCTTATAGCTCCCTTGCTAAAAGTGTTTCTAGAAGTTGCAGTGTGGTTTAGCTCTATAAACTCTCCATCATTGTAAAAACCAACAGTATGGCGACCTACAATATCCCCACCTCTAAGGGCCATAACAGAGATCTCATCTTTACTGCGCTCACCAATATTTCCATCTCTTCCACTTACTCGAACCTTATCTAAGTCAAGTCCACGACCAGTTGCCGCTGACTCACCTAGAGTAAGAGCTGTTCCACTTGGTGCATCTTTTTTATGTTTATGATGCATCTCAACTATTTCTATATCAAAGCCATCAAGTGCAGCTGATGCTTGGGCGACAAGCTTATTTAAAAGTGCTACACCTAAAGACATATTTGTAGCGTATAAAACAGGCATATTTTCACTTGCTTGTTTTAGTAGGTTTAGTTGATGTAAGCTTAATCCTGTAGTACCAATAACAAGAGGTGTAGGAGTCTCTATCGCAGCTTCAAGTAGTGTTTCACAAGCCTCAGGAAGAGAGAAGTCTATAACGATGTCACAAGCGTTTAAAAATGATTTTACGCTCGTACTTACTAAGATAGATGGATCTATAGAGAAGTTTAATTTCTCCCTAACAAACACCGAACTCAAACTAATATCATCAGTCTCTTTTAAATCATCAATAACTAACTTTCCAACTCTACCATTTGCACCAAAAACTCCAACTTTAACCATCATTATAGTACCCCTTAACCTAGTTTTTCATCTACATAAGAGATAGCTTGAAGAGCTGCTACTGCACCATCACCTGCTGCACTTACAACTTGTTTTGGAGCTGCTATTCTCATGTCACCTGCTGCAAAAAGTCCTTTTACAGAAGTATTCATACTAATATCAACTATAACTTCGCCTTTATCATTCATATCGCATAAAAAGCTACCATCTTCTTGCTTTAGAGTTTGGTTGTTAACATCATTTCCAACAAATGTAAATACACCTGGGACATCGATATCACGAAGCTCGCCATCTTTGTTTTTAACTCTTATGCCAGTTACACCCATTTTGTCACCATAGACTTCATCAGGGGTAGAGTTTAAAACTAATTCTATTTTATCAGATTTTTTAATTCTATCAACTGTATTTGGAGATGCTCTAAATGTATCTCTTCTATGGATTAAATATACCTTAGTACATATTTTTGCCAAGTAAAGTGCTTCTTCTAAAGCAGTGTCTCCACCACCAATTACAGCTACTTCTTTACCCTTATAGAAAAATCCATCACAAGTAGCACAAGTACTCACACCGCGACCGAAAAATTCATCTTCTCCAGCAAAGTCAGCTCGTCTAGGAGATGAGCCAGTTGCTATGATAACACTATGTGCGTCTGCTACAGTTCCATCACCTTTATGGATCTTAAAGAGATCTCCCTCTTTAGTAACTCTAGTAACCTCTACCATCTCATGTTTTAGACCAAATCTTTGACACTGCTCAGGCCAAGGCTCCATAAGCTCCATCCCAGTAATCTCACCAGTTGCACCTGGGTAATTTTCTATCTCTGAACTTTGAGTAATCTGCCCACCTGGCATGCCTTTTTCAAACATTACAACATTTTCTAAACCACCACGAGTTGTATAGAGTCCTGCTGTAAGACCAGCCGGTCCACCACCTATAATTGCACAATCTAAAATCATTGTTTTTCCTTATTTATTCATCTATAAGGATATTTGAACAGAGTCCAAATATCTACGCTAACCGCTGAGGCACTCAATGTGGAGAATGCCATTGGTTAGCATTCCTAAAAGCTAGGTTCTGACGAACCAGAGTTTATAAAGCTTCCACTACAGAAGCGAGTTCTTGCAAATTATCTAATTTTCGTATCATACTATCTTGTTTATAAATCTGCTCTTGTGATTTTTTTATAAAAAAAATAGAAGGGGAGTCATAGATATTAAAGCGTTGAATAAAGCTTAGTGAAGTCTTTGTTCCACTTCTTAAAAAAGTCGTACCTTCGGTGTTTTGTCTAACTTCATTGTAGTAGTCAATAGCAAGTATAGGAAGCTTAAGTTTTGTTTGGGATAGTAGTTCCATAGTGTTTGGATCTTTAGAGCTGTAAAAGACAACTATATATTTATCTTCTTGTGGATGAAAAACATCGCTTTTTTCATAAAAAGTAAACTCTTTAAAGTCTATGAACTTATACTCTGAAAATTTATAATTGAAGTAAGCAAAAGCACCTGCTATCATAGCGGCACCAAAAAATGAAGCTAGAAGAGTAGAGAGAGAAAAGAGGCTTTGACCTCTTACTCTTGACACTACTGAAACTCTACGCTAAAAGAGCGTTGATTTTTTCAGCTAGAGCTTGTTTTGATTGTGCTCCAACAACTTGATCTACCATTTCGCCATCTTTGAAGAACATGATAGTTGGGATAGAACGGATACCAAACTTAACAGCAATATCTTGCTCTTCATCAGTGTTTACTTTACAAATTTTAGCCTTACCATCAAAGTCTTCAGCTAACTCTTCAATCACAGGAGCGATCATACGACAAGGTCCACACCATGGAGCCCAAAAGTCTACTAAAGATACACCTTCACTTAAAGTTGCTTCAAAATCTGCACCAGTTAATTCTAAATATTTACTCATTACAATTTCCTTATTAATTTATATGAAAGTATTATACAAAGCTAATCTTTAAAAGGACTTTATAAATTTTTTGCAAACATTTTGTATATGCTAGAAAACAAAAAGGTGGCGCCTAAGAGCAAAAAGAAAGCACCTATATAAAAGATAATACTCTCTTTTAAAAGTAACCCAAAAGAGGAAATTGCTAAACCAAGAGAAGAAGAGATAAATTGTAAATTAGTAAGTCTTGATGGTAGAAGTTCATGGAGCATAGGAACATTTTGCTCTTCTATGAGTGGCGAGTAGATCTCAAACCATAGTAAAAAAGGGATAATCTTATATAGGTTGCCTATGATTAAAAAGCCAAAGAAACCAACAAGTAAAATCCAAGAAGCAAGTTTTAAAATCTCTGGATCTGGGCTTATAAGATAAAAAACAAAGAGTAAAAAAGAGAGTATAAAAGAGATGAAGCCTACATAGATAGATCTAGCCCAAATATCATGAACTACTTTTTTTCTAGATCTCATCATCTTTGCTAATTGGAAAAAATAGAGAAGTATGGCGATTATGGTTAAAGTGTAAGATGCAGATTCTAAAATGCTTGTTGAAAATAGAGGAGATGCAAGCATTAAAATAACACCAGCACAAAGAGTATAAAAACTCTTTGCAAATTCATTATCACTTATGCGTTTGCTAAAACCAAACATGGGAACTAAGATGATAGAGATGCCCATAATCAAAAGAGTTACAAAACCAATAACCAAGCTAAAAGTATGAGCTTTTAAAAGGGAGTGTGGATCTATCTCAAGATAGGAGTTAAATCCTAGTGCCATAATAAGACCATTTATGATGCCAAGGAGTAAAAAAAGATTGCTCATCTTCATAGCTGTGGTTATTGTAGTTTTTCTTCTAGCATTTTTTAGAGTTAAAAAAAACTCAACTATATATATGCACATAGCAACAAGAACTAAACCACCACCATAGAGTAAAAAATTAAGATCTACGTAAAAACCAATAAACATAAGTGTTAAACCAAGAGTTAAAAAGATCCAAATATACTTAAAAACAAATACATTGTGATGTTTTGTCTCAGTTACAACAGGGCCAAGCTGTGCCATTGCTGAGAAAATTGCCATCATCACAAAGCCCAACATATACAGGTGTACCCACGCTATCATAGAGAAGTCATCAAGTGGACTTTGAGGGTTTATGAAAAAAAGCCAAAGCATACTAAAGAGATAAAAAAAAGAGGTGAGGAGAAAGTATGGCTTCATAAGTTTTATAGGTGGAGAAAAATCTGGTGATACATTCATTGTTGTTTCTTTTTTTTTGTATAATTCTAACAAATTTTTAAGGGTTTTTTATGAAATTGACAATTAGTGATGGAGAAATAGGTGTTAGGCCACCGGTGGCAAAACCGCATCCTGGTTTTTTACATGAAGTAGGTGAAGAGAGATTTAAAAAGTTGGTTTATGACCATTATGATCTAATAAAAACAAGTGATATCGCTTTTTTATTTCCTGTGCACGATGAAGAAGATTTTGATGATGCTAAGCAACACGCTTTTGATTTTCTTATTCAGATCTGTGGAGGACCTAGATATTTTCAGCTGAGTCGTGGCGAGCCTAGAATGGTTGGAAGACACGCTCCATTTCGTATCGATGAAGAGAGTCGTAAATCATGGTTAGCTCTCTATGCTCCACTCTTAGAAGCTCTTGTGGATGAAGGAATAAGTGAGGAATATATAGAGAGTTTTTGGGATTATTTAGATATTTTTTCACAGTGGCTTGTAAATACTAAGAGCTAGAACTTTAGCATCTCTCTTTTTCTTTTTTTAAAGGTTGCACACTCTTTATAACCTACATCGTGAGCTAGTTTTACAAGCTCTTTTGCAAAGAGAGAGACTTGTTCTGGTTTGTGTGCATCTGAGCTAAAAGTGATGGGGATGTCTAGCTTGTAGGCATCTCTTAAAAGACCTATGGATGGGTACTGTTCAGCTATGGGTTTTCTATATCCCGCCATATTTAGCTCTATTACCATATCTGCATCTTTTATAGCTTGTAGAGCCTCTTTTGCAATTAGGCTAATATCTTTTTTTGGCAGGTATTTAAAAACTTTTATAAGATCTAGATGTCCAACTATATCAAAGTGAGAACTTTTTGCCATATCTCTTATAGCGTCAAAATATTTTTGCCAGATCACATCTATGTCTTCATGCTCATAATGACCGATAAACTCAGGGTTGTCAAAGCCCCACTCATCTATAAAATGAACCGAACCTATAAGATAATCAACATCAGCTTCTAAAACTCTCTTGTCCATATAACCATTAAGAAAGTCAACTTCATAAGCTAAAAGTATCTCTATTTTGTCTTTGTATTTTTCTCTTAGATCTTTTACTTCTCTCTCGTAAGCTCGCATTTCTTCAAACTTCATGCGATACTTTGGATCAAATTTCATAGGCGCATGATCTGCAAAACCAAAGTGTTTTGTACCAAATTTTATGGCTTTTTCAACATATTTAAACAGTTCTCCCTCGGCATGATTGCAAAGTGGAGTGTGGTTGTGTAAATCGACTATCATTTTGGTCCTCTGAAATAAAACTTACTAGGATTTTATGCTATTATAGTGACAATAAATAAATTTGGCTAGGAAACAGAAAAATGACTCAAGAAGAATTAGATGCTATGATGAATGGGGAAATCGATGATTTTGATAGTTTTGAAGATGGTGATATAGAAGAATCAACCTCCAAATTGGATAATGAAGATGTCGAAGATGATGCTGTAGATGATGCAATTCCCGCTGGATACAGTGAAAAAACATCTCATCACTGGCCGCTACCTGCCACAGATGAAAACAAAATGGTACATCAGCTAGATGATGTAACAAAAGAGGGTGAAGAAAAAGCTAGTGAAATTTTTGACATCATTGAAGCTATTAGTAATGACTTAATGGAAAAAGAATCAAACACTCAAAATGCTTTAGAAGTTATAGCTTCAAACATAGAACTCTTTAACAAACTCAGCGCAAAGTTTCCAGATGTTGATGCTTTTAAAACTCAGCTAGAAAAAAATGAAGCAGCACAAGAGGATATAAATCAAACTTTAGAAGCATTACAAAATAGTGGAGACTCTATTATGAGTGTTATGGATATTATGCAATATCAAGATATTCATCGTCAAAAAATAGAACGAGTTATTAATGTAATGCGAGCACTCTCTAAATATATGAACACACTTTTTGAGGGTAAAATAGAAGATGAAAAAAGAGTATCATCTGCTCAACACATCGCTGGTGACACTCACAATGAACTAGCATCTACGGATGATATTGAAGCACTACTAGAGCAGTTTGGGAAGTAATGAGAAAGGTTGAATTACTCTCTCCTGCTGGAACTTTAGAGAAACTAAAAATAGCTCTTGACTTTGGCGCTGACGCTGTTTATGGAGGAGTTAGCCACTTCTCGCTTCGCATACGCTCTGGAAAAGAGTTTAGTATGGAGGAGTTTAAAGAGGGAATTGACTACGCTCATGCAAGAGGCAAAAAAGTCTATGCGACCATTAACGGTTTTCCTTTTAACTCTCAACTCTCACTTCTTAAAAAACACATACTAACGATGGCAGAGTTGGGTCCTGATGCTTTTATAGTTGCAACTCCAGGTGTTTTGAAATTAGCTCATGAACTAGCTCCGCAAATTCCTCTACATCTCTCAACTCAAGCAAATGTTATGAATGTTTTAGATGCAAAAGTCTTTTACGATATGGGTGCTACTAGGATTATTACAGCTCGCGAGATCTCGCTAAAAGATCTAGTGGCGATAAAAAAAGAGCTTCCAGATCTAGAGCTTGAAGTATTTGTTCATGGATCTATGTGTTTTGCATATAGTGGAAGATGTCTTATATCTACACTTCAAAGTGGGCGAGTTCCAAATCGTGGATCTTGTGCGAATGATTGTAGATTTCCTTATGAGATCTATGCTGCAAATCCCGATACCGGAACACTCTTTAGGTTAGAAGAAGATGAGGGTGTTGGAACCTACATTATGAACTCAAAAGATCTAAATCTAGCATCTCATATAGATGAGATACTTGATAGTGGAGTTGTGGACTCTGTAAAAATCGAGGGACGAACAAAAACATCATACTATGCTGCAGTAACTGCAAAAGCTTATAGAAATGCTATAGATGATTATTATGATGGCAAGTATGAAGCGAAAAAGTATCAGTATGAGCTAGAGAGTTTGCAAAATCGTGGATATACAGATGCTTACTTGATCTCAAGGCCATTTGAAAAACATGACACTCAAAGTTTAGACTTTACAATGCAATTAGGCTCACACCAAGTAAGTGGACAAGCTGATGAGAGTGGAGAGTTCTTTTTGTGTAAATATAAAACTTTGCCAAATGATGAGTTAGAAGTAGTAGCTCCAAAAAACTCAAAAGTAGAGCTGATCAATAATGAAATAGGCACAACTTACGAAAGAGATGGCGTCATATATTTAAAACTAAAAGAGTTAAGAGCTAAAAATGGGAAAGTCTGGCAAGAAGTTCATAGTGGAAATGTAAATCCTATAGCACTTCCAACGAAGTTTGCTCCATACACTTTTTTTAGGATCAAAGCTCATGAAGATATGAGTACACATCCAAAGAGATAAAAAAAGTGTATAATTTTAAACAAAATAAATAGGACTGTAAATGAAATTTGTATCAATTGTGATGGGTAGCAAGAGTGACTATGAAGTAATGAAATCGTGTTCAGACACATTTGAGGCTTTTGGCGTAAACTATGAGATGATTATATCTTCAGCTCATCGCTCACCTGAGAGAACTGCAAACTATATAATTGAAGCAGAAAAAAAAGGTGCTCAGGTTTTTATTGCAGCAGCTGGTATGGCTGCTCATTTAGCAGGTGTTTTATCTTCAAAAACTGTTAAACCTATCATCGGTGTACCAATGTCAGCATCTGCGCTTAGTGGTATAGATGCACTTCTCTCTACTGTTCAAATGCCAGCTGGAATGCCAGTTGCTACAGTTGCAATAGGAAAAGCGGGAGCTATAAACTCAGCATACTTAGCAATGCAGATCTTAGCACTTGACAATGAAGAGTTAGCAGTTAAACTACAAGAAGATAGAATTTCTAAAGCTAAAAAAGTTGAGATCGATTCACTAGAGATAGAGACAATAATAAAAGCGTAGGTAACTCAGATACATTCCACCTCAGGAGAGGATGGGAGAGTAAAGAGGCACAAGTGCCGAGAGCTTCCCGCCGAGGGAAACCTAGTGTTAACGTAGGTAGCGGAATTACTTCCGATACCGTGACAAACGAGTAGAGGCACAAGTGCCGAGGGCTTCTCGCCGAGGGAAACCTAGTGTTAACGCAGAGAGAGGGACTTGTTCCTCTCTCGTGAATAATAGTAGGAGCGCCCTTAAATTTATGCAATAAATTAAAGGAAAAAAGTGATGAAGTGGATGAGCGATGAAGAGTATATGGAACTCACAGGCCTTGATATGGATGCTATTGATGACTTATGTGCTCGTGGAAAACTAACAGTAGAAGTCAAAAATGGGATCAGAATGATAGATCCATCTAAAGGCTCACAAAGCGTGGTTCCAGCACAACTAAAAGAGCTCTCCGCTAGAAACACTAAAGAGATGTTAGTTCAACCTGAGTTTGTTGAAAAAACTATTGGTACCATCATCAATCTTCATGAAAAAGTATTAGATGCAAAAGATGAGACCCTAGAAGCTGTAAGGGCTGAAAACACCTTTTTACGAGAAGCTTTAGGTTCACTTCAAGAGCTTTATGATGAAGATAGAAAAACAATCCACACACTTCAAGAACAATTAAAACTATCTCAACAAGAAGTTGAGTTTATGAGAAGAAAGTACAAGCTTATGTGGAACAAAGCAATAGATGAACACACTACTTAATGAAAATAGATAAAGCTTGTGTTGATTGCATAGTCAATCAAAGTTATAGAGTTTGTGACGCAATAGACGCCTCAGAAGAGTTACGAGATCAAATAACTTCAACTATTAAAGAGATGAGTAAGGAGTTTTCATATGCTAAAAATCCTCCAGAGATCGCTTCTGATGTTTATGAAAAAATGGCTCTTATGGCAGAAAAAGAAGATCTTTATAGAGAGGCAAAAGCACTCTCAACACAAAAAGCTCTCTCATTTGTTCCACTAATAGAAGAAAAACTTCTAAAATCTGCCGACAAACTTCTAACTGCCACAAAAATAGCAGTAGCTGGAAATGTAATAGATCTAGCTGCAGTTGTTGAGTTTGACTTAGAAGAAGAGCTCTCAAAGGTTTTTGAGACAGACTTTGCTCATGATGACTTTGAACTACTTCGAGAAAAACTTAAAAATGCAAAGAGCGTTTTAGTTATAGGCGACAATGTCGGCGAACATATTTTTGACTATATCTTTGTAAGAACTCTAAGAGAGATCTACCCAAGTGCGAATTATTCATATATGGTTAGGGGAAATCCAATCATAAACGATGTAACCATGAAAGAGGCAAATGAAGCTGGGTTTGATAAGATCTGCTCCTTAGTAGATAGCGGAGTTAACACTCCCGGATTTTCATATAATCGTGCAAATGTTTATTCAAAAGAGCTTTTTGATAGGGTAGATCTAGTTATAACTAAAGGTATGGGAAACTACGAGTGTCTAAGCGAGACTCACAGAAGTGATTTGTGCTTTTTGTTAAAGGTAAAGTGTGAGGTAGTAGCCTCTTCTTTAGAAAGAAAAGTAGGCGATATAATCTGTAAAATGATATAATTGCAAAAATTTATGAAATAAAATTAAGGTAAATAGATATGATAACTTTTAGTGAAATGCTACTAAAACTTCAAGAATTTTGGATGAAACAAGGGTGTAATATTGTTCAACCTTACGACATTCCAGCAGGTGCGGGAACATTTCATCCAGCTACTTTTTTACGCTCACTTGACTCACAACCATGGGCTGTTGCTTATGTGGCACCATCTCGCCGTCCAACTGATGGAAGATATGGACAAAACCCTAACAGACTTGGATCTTACTATCAGTTTCAAGCACTTATAAAACCATCTCCAGACAATATTCAAGAGCTTTATTTAAAATCATTAGAGTACCTTGGTCTAGATGTGAAAAACCATGATATTCGTTTTGTAGAAGACAACTGGGAATCTCCAACTCTTGGAGCGTGGGGACTTGGTTGGGAAGTTTGGCTTAACGGCATGGAAGTAACACAGTTTACTTACTTTCAACAAGTCGGCGGTATAGAGTGCAAACCTGTTGCGGTTGAGCTTACCTATGGAACTGAGAGACTTGCTATGTATCTTCAAGGCGTTGATAATGTTTTTGACATCGTTTGGGGTGAGAATGAGCATGGAAAAACATACTATAGAGATGTTCATAAAGAGAGCGAAATAGAGTTTTCAAAGTACAACTTTGAAGTAGCGGATGTTGAGATGCTCTTTGCTGACTTTGCTGCAAAAAGTAAAGAGTGCCAAAGAGCTATAGAAGCAGGGCTTCCACTTCCCGCTTATGATCTGTGTATGATGGCATCTAACACTTTTAATATTTTAGATGCAAGAAAAGCTATTTCACAAACAGAGAGACAAAATTATATACTCAAAATTAGAGAACTTTCAAAAGCTTGTGCTGAACTTTATAAAGCTCAAGAAGAAGATAGAATGCAAAGAGTAAAGAGTTAGTTTTGCAATAAAGTATCAAGTAGAGTAAAAAAATATCTGATTTTTAGTTGGTTACCTTTAAAACTGTTATAATATAACATTTTATTTAGGAGTAAGTTTTGCAAATAGAAAAAATAATCAACCCACTAGACTTGATATATTACGAGTATGACAAGAGGACTAAGAGACTTTTTTATGATACTAACTACTCAAATAGATTTATAGAACTAGAATTTTTTAAGATCACTTACCATCTATCTAAACAAAATATAAAGTTTAAAGTACTTAAAGACAAATCCATAGAGTTTACAAAGCAGAAATTTTCCCTAAAAGAAAAGTTTGAAAAACTTCTAAAATATATAGATCATAAAAAACAAAACATCTATTTACTAAACGATACAAAGATGAAATTTGCGAAAAATATCCCTCTTTTTGAAATAAAATATATAAAACAAAATGTTAATTTTCATAATTATGATGCTCTTATCTTTAGCTCTAAAAATGGAGTTTTAGCAATAGAGAGTATGAATAAAGAGTGGAGAAAAGTTCCTTCTTATGCTATTTCAGAACAAACAGGAAAGCTTATTCGAGATTTTGGTGGACACCTGAAATATGCTGGAAGAAAAAGACACGGCGATGAATTTGCATATGAGATATTAAAAGATTTAAAAGGCAAGAGAGTTTTGTACATTAGAGCAAAAGAAGTAGTCTCAAATATGTTAGAGATTTTAAAAGAAAATGGTATCAAGTGCGATGATGTGGTCGTTTATGAAAACTTATTTAAAGAGCCAAAAGAGAAAAAAGATCTACCAAAAAACTCTAAAATCGTTTTCTCATCTCCATCAACGATAAAGTACTTTTTCAAAGCTTTTTCATGGGATGACTCTTATACGGCCATATCTATTGGACACACTACTGCAAAGTACTTTCCAGAACATATTAAACCTATTATTGCAGATAAAACTTCTCTAAAGGCTTGTGTTACTAAAGCTTTGGAGATAGAGTAGTTGAGCCAAACTCTTATAGGACAGATTGATCGTATACTTTTTGAGGATGATGGTTTTTTTATAGCTAAACTTAAGAGTGGTGAGAAGATTAGTGGGACTTACTTAGAGAGTGAAGTCTCACATATAAAAGACTCGGCTATTACTCTTAGTGGAGAGTGGTTTGAGCATAAAAAACATGGTAAAACTTTTAAATTTGACTCCATTAAAGTTAACCAAAATCATCTCTTTTTCTTTTTAAACAAAATAGTAAAAGGTTTTACAAAAAAGCTCTCCGCTGAACTAATAGAACACTTTGGTAATGATGGTCTTGTAGAGATTTTAGATAACGATATCGAGAGACTTTTAGAGTTTAAGGGCATAAAAGAGAAGCGACTTAAAAAGATCCAAAGCTCATGGAAAAAGTTTAGATCTATGCGTCGTCTTGGAGAGTTTCTAAGCCCTTTTGATGTCTCTCAAGCACTCTTAACTACCATAGCTACTGCTATGAGAGATGTTGATGAGCCTTGCTCTAAGATAAAAGATAATCCCTACATATTGACTTCCATAAACTCCATAGGCTTTAAAAGAGCGGATGAATTAGCTCTAAAAATGGGCGTGGCGAGCGAAGATGAAAACCGCATAAGCTCGGCTATGGACTATACACTTTTAAACTATTGTGAGCAGCAAGGAAATAGTTGTATCTCAAAAGATATACTCTTTAGTGGTCTTGATGAGCTTTTAGGATTTAGCCAAAAAAATCATCTCTATGAAGCGGCTTTGGTTGAGAGAGTTGCAGAAAATAGTATTGTTATAATGAAGAACAACAGAGTCTCCCCATCAAGACTATATGATGCTGAGAAATTTCTGCATGAGACCATCACAACTAGAGCAAAAAAAGATAGTGGCGGTTTTGTAAAAGATCTAGATGAGTTTTTAAAATCAAAAGAGTTAAAACTTGGGGATGAGCAAAAAGAAGCAGTAGCAAAGATCAATGAGGGCGTATCTATACTTTTTTTGGTTGGATATGCAGGAACTGGAAAGAGTACAACTTCAAAAACAATCTTAGAGCTTTTAAATACAAGATATGACGCAAAAGAGATAATGACTTGTGCCTTAAGTGGCATAGCATCTCAGAGAATTGCAGACACAACTGGTTTTGAGAGTGCTACTATTCAGTCGCTTTTGGTTAAGTACGAGGCGGCTGACTATTTTCCTTTTGGAGTCGTGCTTATAGATGAAGCATCTATGATCAACTCTTCACTTTTTGCAAGACTGATGCACAAAGTTCGTAAAGATGCTATCGTTGTTGTAGTAGGTGATGATGCACAACTCCCTCCAATAGGTGCTGGAAATGTTTTGAGTGATGTCTTAACACTAGAGTTAGCTCCCACAGTAAAGCTTACAAAGATCTATAGACAGAGTGAAGATCAAGCTATTCGGCTTATCGCCAATGATATTAGAAAAGGTGTAGTTCCAGCATATAGAGAGAAGTATGAGGATTTTGAATTTTTAGAAGTAAGCATAGAAAACTACTATGCTCTAAGAGAACAACTCTCTCAAGTAGAACTTCAAGAACTAAGAGAGTCTAACGCTGAAGACATTATAACTGAGATGCTTCATAAGCTTATAGAGTCCTTGCAAAAAGCGAGATATAGGTTAAATAACAAGCAGATAAAAGAGTATCTAAACTACTTTCAAGTTATCACTCCTATGAAAGGTGGAACACTTGGATCTAACAATCTTAACAAGGTTTTACAAGAGTACTTCAACCCAAATCCTAAGAAGTGTTTTAAAAGAGGTGGAGTTGAGTTTAGGCTTATGGATAAGGTGGTTCACACTAAAAATGAGAATATGACTTCATGGAGTGGGGATGGTTTTAAAAATGGTGAGGACTCAAGTCAAAGACGTATCTTTAATGGTATGAGTGGACTGCTTTTTAAGATAGAAGAAGCTGATGAGCAGTTGTTTGTTTTTTATCCAAATGAAGATATCGTTGTGGTTTATGAGTATGAAGAAGCAAAACCATATCTGATGCTCTCATACGCTCTAACTATTCATAAAGTTCAAGGTATGGAGTATGATATAGTTGTTATTCCAATGACTTTTTCACACTTTATCATGCACAATACAAAACTAATATATACAGCCATAACAAGAGCAAAACATAAATGTATTATCATAGGAGAAGGTGCTGCTTTTGAGAGTGGTTGTAAGAAGTTTGAACAGACTGCAAGAGACACAGTTTTACTAGAATTGTGATAATAATTCAACTTCTAAGAGCACTTTTTAGATACATTTGTTAAGATACTTAATGACAAGTTTAAAAAAGGAAACTTTATGAAATCAATTGATATTTTTCCTTGGAATGATCACTTTGAAACGGGTGTTGAAACAATAGACACTCAACATAAAAAACTAGTAACTATACTTAATAAATTAGCAACTAATGTAGCCTATGAATCAAATGAAAAAAATCTAGATGCAATATTTGATGAGCTTAAAGACTATACACTTTACCACTTTAAAACAGAAGAAGCTATTTGGGATAAATACTTGCCAAACGCTGTTCTAAACAAAGAACACAAAGAGGTACATCAAAGGTTTGTAGAGACGGTTATGCGTCTTAAGAGTGAACAAGATGTAAAGCCTCTTAGCGTTTTAGCAGATGAAGCACTTGGATTTTTAGCAAAATGGCTAGCATCTCATATCTTAGATACAGATAGACGCATGGCTTATATCGTTTTCGCTGTGCAAGATGGGCTTAGCATAGAAGAAGCAAAAGTTCAAGCAGAAGATAAGATGAGTGGTTCAAGTAGACTTTTTATAGATATAATTCTCTCTATATATAGCACTTTATCCTCAAATACACTAAAGTTGATGCGTGAGTTAAAGTCACATCAAGCCTATGAGAAAAAAGTAGCATATCAAGAAGAATATAGACAACTTCTTATAAATATCTCAACACTATTTATAAATCTACCAATAGAACAAGTAGATTCTACTATACAAAACCTGCTTGAGAAAATGGCCACTTTCGTAGGGGCTGATAGAGCTTATATCTTTGAATATAATGCGCAAAAGCATACATCATCAAATATTTATGAGTGGTGTGGAGATAAAATTTTACCTCAAATAGACAATCTTCAAAACTTTTCCAATGATATGGCTTGGGAACTTACACAAGCACATATGAGTGGAAATATAAAATTAATTGAAGATACTTTAGCTATGCCACAAAGCAAGTTTAAGGATCTTTTAATATCTCAAGATATAAAAAGCCTAGTAACTATTCCTCTGATGCAAAAAGCTGAATGTATAGGTTTTGTAGGGTTTGATGCTGTAAAAAGTAAGCATGAATTTACCCAAGATGAGATAGATATTTTGGACCTCTTTAGTAATACACTTGTAAATATTAGAGGTAGAAAACAAGCAGAAGAAGAGCTCTCAAAAGAAAAAACACTACTTAAAACACTAGTTCAAAACATCCCAGACTTGGTTTGGCTAAAAGATAGAGATGGTATCTATATGGCATGTAACAAACGATTTGAGGATTTTTTTGGTGCAAAAGAAAAAGATATAGTTGGCAAGAGTGATCATGATTTTGTAAATAAAGAACTTGCAGATTTTTTTAGAATTAATGATAATAAAGTGATGAAAACAAATAAAACTTGCATCAATGAAGAGACCATAACCTTTGCAAGTGATGGACATGTAGAACTAGTACAAGCTACAAAAATTCCAATGCACAATAGCGATGGAAGTGTCATGGGAGTGCTTGGGATCTCAAGAGATATAACAGAGCGCCAACATCATGAGAAACACTTAGAATACATAGCACACTATGATGCACTCACAGGGCTTCCAAATCGTATTTTACTCTCAGATCGTATAAATCAAGCACTTAAGCAGTCCAATAGACATAGGTTTTCATTTGCTGTTGTTTATCTAGATCTTGATGGATTTAAAACTATAAATGATACTTTTGGACATGACTATGGAGATAAGTTTTTAGAACTCTTAGCCAAATATATGCAAAAATCTCTCCGTCAAGGTGACACTATAGCTCGTTTGGGTGGAGATGAATTTGTAGTAGTTTTGCTAGATCTTAAAACTCATGAAGATAGTTTGATTATGATAAAGAGACTACTAGAAGCGAGTTCACAAAAAATAATAGTTGATAAGATTGAAATGCAAGTTACTGCAAGCCTAGGTGTGACTTTCTTTGATGCAGGAGATGAGATAGATGCAGATCAACTTCTTCGTCAAGCAGATCAAGCGATGTATCAAGCAAAGATACTTGGCAAAAATCGCTTTCATATCTTTGATGCACTAAAAGATAAAAAAATAAGAACACATCATGAGAGTTTGGATGAGGTACAAAAGGCACTTCTAAATGATGAGTTTGTGCTTTACTATCAACCAAAGGTAAATATGCAAAGTGGAGAAGTCGTTGGAACTGAGGCTTTGATAAGATGGAATCATCCTGAACATGGGATTCTCTCTCCTTCTTTGTTTTTGCCAATAGTTGATGGACATATCTTATCTGTAAGAATTGGAGAGTGGGTACTAGATAGTGCAATGAGACAGATGAGTGAGTGGAAGGACAAAGGGATAGATGTTCCAACTAGTGTAAATGTAGATGCTATGCAACTTCAGCAAAGTGACTTTGTAGAGCAGTTAAAAAATCTTTTAAAAAAGTATCCAAAAGTAGAGCCAAAAGACTTAATTCTTGAAGTTTTAGAGACAAGTGCCTTAGAAGATATAGTTCATATCTCACAAGTTATGCACGCTTGTTTAGACATAGGTATAACATTTTCATTAGATGACTTTGGAACCGGTTACTCATCTCTTACATACCTAAAGAGACTTCCAGCAAAAGAGTTAAAGATAGATAAGAGCTTTGTTTGTGGAATGCTTGAAGATAGTGATGATCTAGCTATTTTAGATGGTGTTATGAGCCTCTCTAGTGCTTTTAGACGTGATGTTATTGCTGAGGGAGTTGAGAGTGTTGAACATGGAGAGATGTTACTTAAACTTGGATGTAAAATAGCGCAAGGATATATTATAGCTCATCCAATGCCACCAGAAAATATAGAAGAGTGGATAAAACACTATGATTCAAATGAGAAGTGGAAAAACACTAGCTCTATCAGCCGAGAAGATCTGCCTCTACTCTATGCTTTAGTCGAACATAGAGCGTGGTTAAGTGGTGTGTTAGCTTATATTAAGGGGATAACTACATCTCTTCCAGAAAGAAACTATCATGAGTGTCGCTTTGGAGAGTGGCTTTATGGCATTGGCATGGAGCACTACAAAGATAGTTCTTCTTTTATAGAAGTTGAAAAGTATCATAAAGAGCTACATGAGAAAACAAATATTCTTGTCAAACAATATAAGCACAACAATTTAGAAGATTTAGAAGTAGCAATAGCTGAGATAAAGAGATTAAGCCACGACTTAACCCTTAGTTTTAAAAGGTTTGAAGCAACAAGGGAAAATAGTTCATTACTAGACATATAAACAAAGCGAAGTCTTATGATATTTGACATATAATCATTCAAAATTCCTAGTTAGGAGAGTGAAATGTCATTTAAAATCAAGATAGCGATTTGTGGTATAAGTGGACTTGTTGGATCTAAGCTCACAGAGATGTTTGAATCTAAATATCATGATGTTATTGGCATAAAAGTAAGAGAAAATACAAAAGTAGAAGATGTAGCAAAACAGATCGAAGCTTGTGATGTTTTGATAAATCTAAGTGGAACTACTATCCTTGCTCGCTGGAGCAAAGAGTACAAGAAGGGGCTTTATAATAGTAGGATAAATACTACTAAAAAACTCGTAGATGCCATGGGTTTGTGTAAGCAAAAACCAAAACTTTTTATCTCTGCATCTGCTATTGGGATCTATGATAGTGAGCTAAAACATGATGAAGATTCGCAAGATCTAGCAAATGATTTTCTAGCCAATATCTGTAAAGATTGGGAAGCCGAGGCAAGAAGGGCATCAGAAATAGGCGTGAGAAATGTTCAAACTAGATTTGGAGTTATCTATGCAAAAGAAGGTGGTGCAATGGCTAAGATGCTTCCACCTTTTAAAATGGGCGTTGGCGGAAAAGTTGGGAGTGGTAAGCAGATAGTCTCTTGGATCCACATAGATGATCTGGTTCGCGCCTATGAGTTTATTATAAAAACTCCAGAGTTAAGCGGTGCTATAAACTTCACAACCAAGCACTCACTCTCAAATAACGAACAGACTAAGATTATGGGAGATGTTTTAGGCAGACCAACTTTTTTCACAGTCCCAGAGTTTGTTCTAAGACTCATCTTTGCAGATGGTGCAACTGTGATGCTTGATTCAAAAGATGTTTATCCTAAAAAACTCTTAGAGAGTGGATTTGAATTTAAGTATCCTTACTTTGAAGATGCACTAAGAGAGATCATAAGTTAAGTTATGATGAAAAAATCAAATATATTCTTAAATATATCATCAGATCTACAAGATGAGATCTTTGAAGATCTCGTAAAAAAAGAGTCTTTTAAACTTCAAAGAATTATCTCACAAGGACATACGACACCAAAAGATGAGTGGTATGATCAAGATGAAGATGAGTGGGTTATGCTTGTGAGTGGCGAGGCTGTTTTGTCATTTTTTGATGATGAAGATGTGCATCTAAAAGCTGGGGATTACATAAATATAAGAGCTCACAAAAGACATAGAGTCTCATGGACAAAGCCAGATGTAGAGACTATCTGGTTGGCACTGCACTCCCAATCATCGGAGTAAATGCTTTTGTGCTTAGCTCTACTGTATCGCCGATAGTAAGGTTTTTTGCTTCATCTTGAGTGATAACAACTTCTACAAGTTGTTGTCCGATGGCAACAATGGCTACATATATCACATCTACTTTTTTTATATCTAAAAGCTCTCCGCTAAATGAGAACTTCTGGCTCCCTGAAGTCTTTAGGAGTATATCTTTTGGCTTACCCTCATTTACGATGACTCCTTGCTCTAGCACGACAACTCTTGAAGCTAGTCTGTAGATCTCGCTTGGATCGTGACTCACCATGATGATAGTAGTTTTGAACTCTTTGTGTAAGGCTAAGATCTCACTTTGTAGTTTTGTCCTCATTTTAGAATCAAGTGCCGATAGAGGCTCATCCATAAGTAGAAGTTTTGGCTCACCCATCATTGCACGGCAAAGTGCAACTCTCTGTTTTTGTCCACCGCTTAGCGTGTTTGGATGTCTGTTTTTTAGCTCACTTAATTCTGTAATGTTAAGAAGATGAGAGGCTAGAGCTTCATCTTTTTTTACATAGAGAAGATTTTGTAAAACGCTCATGTTGTTAAAGAGTGCGTAGTCTTGAAAGACAAATCCGATAGCTCTTTTTTGAGGAGGAAGTGTGGTTTTTTGATCTAGCCAGATCTCATCATCAACGCTGATCACCCCTTGTGCATCTTCAAAGCCTGCAAGTATCCTAAGTAGCGTAGTTTTTCCACTTCCACTAACTCCGCTAAGAGCTAAAAACTCGCCTTGCTCAATGCTAAGATCTATATTAAGAGTCATCTCTTTTTGTGAGCCAAAGAGTTCTTTTTTTATATCTATTTTTATCATCTAAATTGTCCAATGGCTCTGTTTTTTTGGTTAAATATATAGACACTTAGGAGTACCAAAAAGCTGATTATGAGCATGATAGCACTATAGATGTGAGCATTTGTATAGTCCATAATCTCAACCATCTCGTAAATTGCAACTGATGCCACCTTTGTCTCGCCAGGGATACTTCCACCTAGCATCAAAACAACTCCAAATTCTCCAACTGTATGAGCAAAAGAGACTATGATAGCAGTCATAACAGCTGGCTTCATGTTTGGAAGTGCGACTCTAAGAACTGTCTGTGTCTTACTTTTTCCAGCTATATATGAAGCTTCAAGCATATTTTTGTTTATGGAAGCAAATCCGCTTTGGAGGGGCTGAACCATAAAGGGGAGTGAGTAAAAACAGCTTGCAATTACAAGACCGCTAAAGTTAAAGACTAGTTTTATACCAAAATACTCATCAAAAAAAGCACCAACTGGTGAGTTGTGAGAGAGAATGATAAGGATGTAAAAACCTAAGACTGATGGTGGTAAAACTAAAGGAAGTGCAGTAATAGCTTCAAAAATAGGCTTGGTTTTTGAGGTAGTTTGAGAGAGCCACCAAGCAAAGGGTAAACATAGAATAAAGAGTATAAAAGTTGTAAGTCCGGCTAGTTTAAAAGACAAAACAAAAGGAGTTAGCTCTAAAGTGCTTAATGCTTCTAGCATTTTAAGATCTCACTTATAGAGAGTTCACTTGCTTTTATGAAGATCTTTACCGCATCGCCTATTTTTAGGCTCATGCGAGATGAAGAGTTTTTAGTGATAATACTCTCAAAATTTGCATCTCCTACACTTAGTTTTATACTACTAAGAAGCTCGCCATTTTCAACTTCAACTATCTTAGCATCTAGCTGATTTGAATAGCTTACAACTCCACTAAACTCTTTTGCTAGAGCTATGTGAGTTGGCTTTACGCTTAGTTTAACAAGGCTTGAGACTTTTAGAGACTCGTCTAGATCTAAGCTCATCATAGTCAGTTTATGTGATGCAAATTCGAAGTTTACAATGTTTAAGTTCTCTTTTGTTTGGATCTTTGTAACTCTGGCTTGGAATCTGTTCATGGCAGAAGATAGCCGTACTTTTTAAAGATCTCTTTTGCATTATCACTTAGGATAAACTCATAAAAAGCTTTTGTCTCTTCATCCTCTTCTATCATAACTATGCCTTGTTTTATAGGAGTGTAGAGGCTTGGATCTACCTCTATCCAGTTTATATTTTGTTTGTATTTTAGCATGGTTTTTGAGTAAAGAGATGATTTTGCAATAAGCCCTATATCTGCTGCTGTAATAGCAAATGAGACAGTTTGAGAGATAGACTCAGCGAAGATAAGTTTGCTCTTTATATCTTTGTAGATCCCAGCACTTTCAAAAGCTTGCATTGCAGCAGTTCCATAAGGCGCAGTCTTTGGGTTTGCAATGGCGATTTTGTAGATCTCATCGCTCTTTAATAGATCTATGCCTTTAGACATATCTTTTGGATCTTTACTTAAGATCGCTAAAGATCCTAAAGCGTAGATTACAGGAGCATTCTTAGCGATCTTGTCATTATAAAGAGATTGTGGAAACATCATATTTGCAGCCATAAAAAGATGATAAGGCGCGCCATGCTTTATCTGAGCAGTTAATTTTCCGCTACTTCCTAACGTAACCCTAACTTTGGTGTCTTTATGTGTTTTGTTAAACTCAGCTATAAGCTCATCGATAGCATAACTAACATTTGCTGCTACTGCTATGTTTATGGTGCCTGCGCTAAGAAAGGTAGTCCAGAGTGTAAAAATTAAAAGTAGTTTTTTCATGATATTCCTTGAAGCATTATGTATTTAAAGATATAACGAGATATTATCATTTTAAAAAAAAGAAGTCAATAATTGAGTGCTCCAAACAATTATTAAGTTGGATCCTGAATCAAGTTCAGGATGACGGTTTGTTTGTTCAGGATGACAGTTCGTTTGTTCGGGATGCCGGTTCGTTTGTTCAGGATGCCGGCTCGCTTGTTCAGGATGACGGTTTGTTTGTTCAGGATGACAGTTCGTTTGTTCGGGATGCGGTTCGCTTGTTCAGTATGACAGTTTGTTCGTTCAGGATGACGGTTCGTTTGTTCGGGGTGGCGCGCATCCCGTCATTCCGTGCTTGACACGGAATCTAGTTTATAGATCAATCAAAGAGATCAATTGAAAAATACTTTATGAACTTTAGGCAAGGGAGCTAGAAGATAGATCCAACTCCCCTTAGAGGATTAAAATATAGTAAATCTAAAATGAGTGAAGCTTAAAATCTCTTCCATCTCACTTACAACTTTTTGCATGATAAGGCCTTCATCTCGTCCTGAGAAGAGTCTTGCCATCATATAGCCATTGCTTAGTCCTATCATAACGCGTCCATCGCTCTTCTCATAAACAGAGATACTAAGAGGCATATTTGTAGACATAACTTTGCTCTCATCTGCACTCAACATCTCTGAGGCATACTTAGCATTACAAAATTTTATGATTTTTACTTTGCCAGCATCTGCTCCGCCATGAGTTATGATCTCTTGCTGTTGGTCGATGATTTCAGTCACATGCCAACCCTCTTTTGCGTTTAGTCTATCTTCTAAGATTTTTAAAGTTTTTTCAAACTCATAAGGGGATGCTATCTCTTTTAAAAGCACAGAAGGTGCTGCTATTTTTAAAGAGATGCCAACTACAAAGATGCTAAAGACTAAACCTAAAGCGATACCTACAAATAGTGATATTTTATTCATTAATTACTCCTCTGATATACATATTTTTTGAGCTTTAAAAGCTTGAATGGTTCTTAGGGCGACATAACCCACAACTATGGTTAAAAAAGCGATGAGTGATAGAGATGCAAGATATGTAAAAGTAGAGTGATATATATTGTGCATCAAAAGCGTAGCTATTGTTATGGCCGCTAGTGGGAAAGTGTAAGCCCACCAAGAGATAAAAAACATCTTTACATCATACATACGCAACATAAATAAAAGTAGCAAGAGTGTAAAGAGCGCTATAGAGTAGAGAAAAATCGAGAACATATCTATAGAGCCATCAGTGATTTTAAGATAGCTTATAAACCCAACCGCAGGTGGAGCTATAAAGATAAAAAAAGTTGGTATAAGCTTTTTAGCTAGTGGATTATGAAAGATGATTCTGTTCATCATAATAGTAAAAAGTACTATCCAAAAAAACATCCCTAGTGAGAAGAAAAAGAGTGAAACATAGATGGGTGCAGCTTCAACTCCGACAACAGGAACTAAAACATTTCCAACTATGGGGATAAACCATGCAGGGTTGCTATGAACTACTTCTAGGTCGTTGTGGATCCAGTACTTTATAACTAAAAGTGTAAAGAAAAGTTGCAAAGGTGCAGCTATAAACCAAAGTATGATGGATAGAGTTGGTGCAAAGTCATAGTAAGCTATAGAGATAAGTAAAAAACTAACAGAGATGCTAGCCATAAAAGAGCTTTTTATGGGGTGATTTATCTCTTGTTTTACAGCTTTTGGATGAATAGCAATTTTTAACATATAAGAGGTAAAGATGACTAAAAACAAGAGCGTGTCAATAAAAAGTATGAATGCATAAAACCAGTAGGAAAAATCTAAAATATGATACGCTTTAGCAAAAACTATAGCAAATCCTGATAACCCCATGATAATAGCAAACAACTGAACAGGAAAGTATTCGAGTGATCTTACATCCGTACAGATAGAAGTTTGCATCAGATTCCTTTGTTTGTAAATTTTATGGGATTATAATCAATATTTAGTTAAGTTATAATAAATATAAAAATTTAGTTCTATTTAAATACTTAATTGTTGAGTACAAAGAACAAAAGAGTCAAAACTTATAGTAAAATGACACTACTATTTAAGAAGGGAAGAACTATGATAAAAGTCTCAGCTATTCAGATGCAGATGAGTAAAGATATAGAAGCAAATATAAAAAATGCTGAGACACTTGTAAGAGAGTCAAGCAAAAATGGTGCAAAAATCATACTTTTACCAGAGTTGTTTGCATCTTTATACTTTTGTAAAGATATGGATGAGAAGTATTTCTCTTTAGCATCAGAACTTAAAGACAACACTCTTATAGAGAAGTTTGCCACTCTAGCACAAGAGTTAGGCGTTGTTTTGCTTGTTAGTTATTTTGAAAAGAGCGGCGTGGAGTATTTTAACTCTTTGGTTGTAGTGGATGCAGATGGCACGATTATGGATAACTACAGAAAAACTCATATACCTTGTGGACCTGGATATGAAGAGAAGTTTTACTTCAAGCCAGGAGATAGTGGCTTTAAAGTCTATAATACAAGATATGGTAAGCTAGGAGTTGGGATCTGCTGGGATCAGTGGTTTTGTGAGACTGCTAGGGCTTTGGCTCTGATGGGTGCTGAGATCATTTTTTATCCTACTGCTATTGGAAGTGAACCTGAGATTGGGGTTGATTCTAAAGATCATTGGCAAAGGGTTCAGATGGGTCACGCCGCTACAAACACAGTTCCCGTTGTAGCTGCAAACCGCATAGGTGAAGAAGTAGGAGAGAGTTGCACTCTTACATTCTACGGCTCATCTTTTATAACAGACTATACTGGTGCAAAAATCGCCGAAGCATCAAGAGATAAAGAGGAGATAATTTACGCAGAGTTTGACTTAGAGACAATAGCAAAACAAAGAGAGTACTGGGGACTTTTAAGAGATAGACAACCAGCATCTTATAGGGTTTTAGTAGATCAAGATAATTAAAGGCTCTAAACAATTATTAGGTTAGATCCTGAATCAAGTTCAGGATGACAGTTTGTTCGTTTGGGATGACAGTTTGTTCGTTCAGAATGACAGTTTGTTCGTTCAGGATGACAGTTTGTTTGGAATGACAGTCTGTTCGTTGAGGATGACTGTTCGTTTGGAATGACAGTTTGTTTGTTCAGGATGACGCGCGTCCCGTAATTCCGTGCTTGACACGGAATCTAGTTCATAGATTAATCATAGGGTTCAATTAAATATATAATTTTAAAAAGTTAAGGACAAAAATGAAAAATAGTGTTGTTTACTTTATAATATTTCATCTTTTAGCTTTCATATCACTAAGTGCTGATGATAAAGAGCTTCTTTCACAAGAGAAGCAAAATCTTTTGCTTCAAGAGCAAAACAGATATGAGTCAGAGTATGAAAAACTAAGATACAACTGGATAACACCTCTTAATTTAGGAGCTTCTTACGGATATGACAAAGCATATACTGGAGATTATGGCACAAATACAAATGTCTCAGCTTCTATCTCTCAAGATATTTTCCGCTCCGGTGGTATTACATACCAGATAGAGTATGCTGATGCGAAAAAAAGAACAGATGAGATCTCGCTATCAAAAGAGATGGCCTCTATAAATGAACAACTTTTTACTACACTTTTAGATTACAAAAAAACACTCTATCAAAAAGAGCAGAGTGAGTTGATACTAAAAAACAAAGAGATAGAGATCTTTATAAAACGACAACTTTATGATGTGGGCAAGGCTGATATTACAGAGTTAAACAATGCCTTGGTTGCACAAAGTAGTGAATTGAAAAATCTAGTAACACATCAGTATATGCTCGCGAAGTTAAGAGGAGAAGTTTTAAAGTTAAGTGATGTAGATCCAGCTAAATTTTTGCTTCCAACATTTACTCTTATAGAGAGAGACGCCTATCTTGAAAATAATCTAAATCTAAACTATCTCCGCTTTCAAGCAAAAAGTTATGAGTCGCTTTATGGTGTAACAAAGAGCAACTATCTACCTAGCGTTACACTAAATGCAAATGTTGGCTACAGAGAGTACGATTCAAAAAAATATGAAAACAAGTATGATGGCAATTACTATGGTGCGGGGGTTACTCTAAATATTCCTCTTACTTACAATGCAGATGCTACTACGCAAGAAGCAAAAGCTAGTTATTTAAAACAAGCTGCTCAAGTGGCAGATACATATAGGATCACAAAAGCCTCTTACACTCAGTCGATAGAGCTTATAGAGAGTTATCGCAGTTATAACGAGATCACTTCAAAAAATCTCTCTTTGTATGATGAACTTATCGAAGCTATAGAAGCAGGAGTAAATACGGGAGAGAAGACAGGATATGATCTGCAGATTATAAAAAACACAAAAGCGATCGAGAAACTAAATATAAAACTAAGTGAGATAAATATACAAATAGAGTTAGCAAAACTGCATTTTGCACTCAATTTCAAGGATAGAAGATGAGCAATCACAAAACGATAGAAGAGACTCTAAATATAGGTAAAAATAAAAAGAGTGGCTATAAAAAATATATATGGATTTTTGTTTTTTTACTTCTTATTGCAGGAGCTATTTTTTGGTATCTAACATATGGTGCAAAAGAAAAAGAGTTAAACTATCAAACAACTACTTTGGAGAAAAAAACCATCACAACAACTGTATCAGCAACTGGAAATATGGAACCTACAAATACGGTTGATGTAGGTATAGAAGTCTCTGGAACCATAAGTGAGGTATTAGTAGATTATAATGAGCAGGTTAAAAAAGGACAGCTTATGGCACGGCTTGACACGGTAAAACTCTCCTCAAAAGTAACAAGTTACCAAGCCGCACTTGCAAAACTTCAAGCAAATATCGCAGAAGCAACAGCTTCGCTAAACAAAGCTCAAAATGAGTGGAAACGGGTAGAGAAAATGGTTGAGGTAACTAATGGAAACTATCCATCAAAGCAAGAAGTTGATGTCGCATTTACTTCTTATGAGTTAGCTAAGGCTTCCTTGCAAGCCACAAAAGCTGGGCGAGATCAGGCAAGTGCCGAGTTAAAAGCAGCTCAAGATGATCTTAAAAAAGCAGCTATAGTATCTCCTATAAATGGTGTAGTCTTAGATAGAAAGATCGAACCAGGGCAGAGTGTGGCCGCTACTATGACTATACCAGTGCTCTTTAAGATGGCAGAAGATTTGACTAAGATGAAAGTAGTTGTAAGTGTAGATGAAGCAGACATAGCAGATGTAAGAGAGCAACAAAGAGTAAACTTTAATGTAGATGCTTACCCAGAGAAGCTTTTTGAAGGAACTCTTACACAGTTGCGTCTCAACTCTCAAATAGTAAATGGCGTTGTAACTTATGATGCTGTTGTAAATGTAGATAACTCGGAACTTTTTCTAAGACCAGGAATGACAGTAACTGCGCAGATTATTACAGATGTTTTAGAAGATGTTTTAGTTTTGCCAAATGCCGCACTTCGTTTTACTCCACCGCTAGAGGAAAAAAGTAAACATGCTAAAATCAAAAGAGATGCTTCAAAACATCATGTGTGGGTATTGCAAGACAACAAGCCTACTAAAGTTGAAGTTGAGATTGGAAAAACCAATGGAAGCTTAACTGTTATAAAAAAGTCAGAACTTAGTGAAAAAGATCTTGTCTTAATCGGAATAAAAACGCCATGAAAGAGTACATCATAGAGTTGCGTGGAGCTACAAAAACATATGGCGAAAATGAGGCAAAAACATATGCGATGCGAGGTGTTGATTTAAAAGTCAAACGAGGGGAGTTTTTAGCCATCATGGGACCTAGTGGATCTGGCAAATCAACTGCTATGAATATGATAGGTAGCCTTGATACATTAAGTAGTGGAAAGTATTTTTTTGAGGGAGTTGACACAGAGACTCTATCACGAGATCAGCGCGCACTGCTAAGAAGGAACTACATCGGATTTATATTTCAAGGATTTAACCTGCTTGGAAAAACAACAGCTATAGAGAATGTGGAGCTTCCACTTCTCTATCGTGGTTACAATGCGCAAGAGAGACGAGAGATGGCTATGGATGCTTTAAAAAGTGTTGGATTAGAAAAAGTAGCACATCACACTCCTGGTGAGTTATCAGGCGGACAACAGCAGCGAGTTGCCATCGCTCGTGCTATTGCTACAAATCCGCTTATACTCCTAGCAGATGAGCCGACAGGAAATCTTGACACCGCAAAAAGTATAGAGATTATGGAGCTTTTACAATCTTTTAACCGAGAGAAGAAAATCACCATCCTTATGGTGACGCATGAGCTAGAGATGGCTGAGTACGCTTCAAGAAAAGTTCATTTTAGAGATGGTGCTATTGAGTATATTGAAGATGCGGAAGTAGTTTTATGATCTGGAATGCCTTTTTACTAGCTCTTCGTGAGATCCGCAGAAGCGTTATGCGCTCAGCATTAACAATACTTGGAATTGTCATAGGGATCGCTTCTGTTATTGCGATGATAATGCTAGGAGATGCTACAACAGCATATGTTACACAAAGCATCTCTAAGCTTGGGACAAATATGCTTATGGTTTTACCAGGTCAACAAAAACAAGGTCCTCCAAGCATGAACTCTACATCTAGGAGATTTACTCATGGCGATATTGATACACTTAAAAAAGAGATCATTAATGTCCGCGGTGTAGCTCCTGTTGGCTCAAGGCAGATGCAAGCGGTATATGCAAACAAAAACTATGCAACAACTGTTGAGGGAACCAACAACGACTACTTTATAGTCAAAGATTGGGTTTTTGCATCAGGGAGGGATTTTTTACCATCAGAACTTCAAGGTGGAAAAACCGTTTGTGTAATTGGCGAGACAGTTAGAAAAGAGCTCTTTGGAACACTTGATCCTGTAGGAGAACTCATAAGACTTGAGAGTTTCTCATGCGAGGTTATCGGACTGCTAAAATCTAAGGGTGCTGCTATGTTTGGAATGGATCAAGATGCCATCATAATTACACCAATAAGAATGTTTCAAAGACGGATAAGTGGAAATCAAGAGATATCTAGGATTATGATCTCAGCAAATACCGCTTCAGCCATAGAGGGCGTAAAAGCCTCACTTGTCTCGATTTTGCAAGAGAGGCGAAAGATCCAGATTGGTCAAGAGGATGATTTTAATGTCCACGATATGCGTGAGATGGTGCAAACGCTCTCTTCGACCACGAAGTTACTTACCATCTTGCTTGGGGCTGTTGCTGCTATAAGTCTTCTTGTCGGAGGCATTGGTATCATGAACATCATGCTAGTCTCTGTTACAGAGAGAACGCGTGAGATAGGCATACGACTAGCAGTTGGAGCGTTAGAGAGAGAGGTGCTTTTACAGTTCTTGGTTGAGTCTATAGTTCTTGCTTCCATTGGTGGGATCTTAGGTATTATTGTCGGAGTAGGTGCAGGAATTGGAGTTGCACTCTTTTTTGAGTTGCCACTTATCTTTAACATTCCTATTATTTTAATAGCCTTTTTCTTCTCAACAATAGTAGGAGTTGTTTTTGGGTATTTTCCAGCGAGAAAAGCGGCAAGACTAAACCCTATAGATGCCCTAAGGCATGAGTAGGGTTATATTCGTCTACCTCTGATAACACGAAGTAAGATTACTACAAGTGCGATAACTAAAAGGATATGAATAAATCCTCCCAAAGTGTACGAACTGACGAGCCCTAAAAGCCAAAGAATGACTAAAATAATTGCAATTGTTTCGAGCATTTTATTTCTCCAATATATGTGTGAGTTTTTAGAAGCAATGCTCCCAAAACTTAAATTTTGTAAAGACTTATCTTAACTTCTTCGTAAAAGAAAGATGCCGACAATAAAACCCACAGCACCAATGATATAATAAGTCATTACTCTATCTGTATCTGCACCAGTAACAGCTTGTGTTACTTGTGAACCAACAGAGCCGGATAACTGATATCCCCACACCGCAAAACCAATCCCTACGACTATCAAGACAAGTCCAATAATTCTTATGGGGATTCCTAAACCTTTTTCCATGTTAGACTCCTTTATTTTAAAGAGCTGAAATGTTTTAGCATCGCAGATAACACTATTGTACATCAATATTTTATTTTTTAGGTAGAAGAGTTAAGTTAGATCTCTTTTTGCTCCAGTTCTTATGTGAGTGGAATATAGAGTAAGACCAGTAAATGCTAAACCACCTACTAGGTTTCCAAGAACGGTTGGGATCTCATTCCAGATGAGGTAGTCCATGATTGTAAAATCTCCGCCTAAGATCATAGAAAATGGAAATAAAAACATATTTACTATAGAGTGCTCAAAGCCCATAAAAAAGAAGAGCATTATTGGCATCCACATAGCGATGGCTTTACCGCTAACAGTTGTGGATATCATAGCTCCAACTACGCCCATAGAGACCATCCAGTTACAAAGCATTCCACGCATAAAAATAGTAAACCAACCAGAGATCCCATGTTCTTTATAGCCAAGAGTTCTTGCTTCGCCGATAGAGGCTATTTTATCTCCAACTAGATCTGGCTCTATAGAGTAACCATAAGTAAGAACAAAAGAGAGCATAAAAGCCACTAAAAGTGCGCCTGCAAAATTACCTAAAAAAACAAGTCCCCAGTTTCTTAAAACTTGGTTTAGAGTTACTCCTGCTCTTTTGTCTAAAAGAGCTAGAGGAACTAAAACAAAGACTCCAGTAAGAAGATCAAAACCCATAAGGTAGAGCATTATAAAACCAACAGGAAAGAGCATCGCTCCAACAAGAGCTGAACCTGTTGTTATGCCAACTGTAATAGCAAAAGCGGCTGAGAGACCAAGTATAGCTCCTGCCATAAAAGCTCTAATGATGGTATCTTTGGTTGACATATAGACTTTAGACTCTCCAGAGTCCACCATCTTTGTCACAAACTCATAAGGTTGTAGGTAAGACATAAAAATTCCTATATAAAAAATCTCTCTTATTATATGTAAAAAGTGCTGATTTTAAGAAGGTTTTTTCTCAAGTCGGTCAATGATTTTTGTTACAACAAGATCTGAGGTTACATTTAGGGATGTTCTACACATATCTAAAATGCGATCAACTGCTACGATGAGAGCAATATACTCTACTGGAAGATTTAAGTTGTTTAGTATCACAACCATCATTACGATGGAGGCACTTGGAAGTGCGGCAACACCAACACTCAAAGAGACAACTGTGATGCCTAGAAGGATCTGATCTGCTAAAGAGAGTTCCACTCCTGCTAGGTTTGCAATATATAAAACTGCTACGCTAAGATAGGCTGCTGTTCCATCCATGGAGACAGTAGCTCCTAGTGGAAGAACAAATGAGGCTGTTTTTTTACTCACGCCGCCGAGCTCTTCTGATACTCGCATTGAGATAGGAAGTGTTGCGGCTGATGATGCAGTAGAAAATGCCATTATCGAGGCTTCTCTAACATCTGCTAGATAACGATAAGGGTTGATTTTTCCAAAGTATGCTAAAACAGCAGGTAAGGTAGCAACTCCATGAAAAAGAAGTACTCCAACAACCACAAGTATATACTTCCAAAGACCCATAACAACATCAACTCCTTGATCAGCGATAACATAGGAGATAAGGCTAAAAACACCTATGGGTGTCATAAGAATGACCCACTCAGCCATCTTAAGCATTGCCTCTGAGACGGCTGTGAAAAATCTAAGCATAGTCCCTTTTTCTTCAGGCTTTAGATAGAGCGAAGCGACACCAAAGAGTATGGCAAAGATTATAACTTGCATCATAGATCCATTGCTCATAGAGCTAAATATATTGGTTGGGATAAAGCTTAAAATCATAGTCTCAAGAGAAAAAGGTGCAATCGTAGCTGCCTTTGCAAACTCAAGTCCCTCTTTGCTAACTTGCTCACCGATATTAAATATATTCATAGCGATAATGGCTACAAGTGTAGCTAGTGCTGTTGTTAAGAGATAGAGTCCAATGGTCTTAAGCCCAATATTTTTGAGATGATCTAGCGAGCCAAGCCCCAAAATGGCTACGAAAATACTAGCAAAAACAAGAGGTACAACTAACATCTTTAAAAAAGAGATAAAGATAGTACCAACAACCTGCTGTTTTAGGGCAATCTCTGGAAAAAAAATACCAAACAAAACTCCAAGGACAATTCCTAGAAGAACAAGAGTGTTTGTAGTGGAGTATTTTTTTACTTTTGCAATCAAACGCATAGGACTAAAAACACTCAGATCCCTGTTGAGTCAAAACCAATGTTACGCCATCTTCTTTAACCTCAATAAACCGCTCTTTTTTTAACTCATTCATAGCATCTTCTAATGCATCATTTTGTTTGGCATTTAGTTTTACTAAAATATTTTGAACAACATCTTGTTTTGTCATAATTTGACCAACACTGTTGCGCTTTTTAAACCAAGCCATAAACATCTCTTTGACTTCATTTATCGGAACTTTATCTATAACGTTTTTTTTAGGAGGAGACTTTCTTTTTTTTGTATAAGTAGAACTTGAGTTTTTTATAGTTGATTTCATAAATGACCTTAATCTGATAATAAAATTTGTTCTGACATTGTCACATATCTTTACTAAAACAATAGAATATGTGTTTTATAAGTAAACACAACCGCGAACTATAAGAATGCTAACCAATGGCATTCTCCAAGATGCTTCGGGGCTGTTGTTATTCCAACTGTAATAATAAAAGTGGCTGAGAGACTAAGTATAGTTCTATATGTAAAAACTGCTGATTTAAACAACAAAAAGAGTATGACAACTAATATTTATTTTCATAAAAGCCCAGATACAATGAATAAAGAAAATAAAAATAATGATTTAGAGACTTATCATGTTACGAATATACACATAATGTCAATATCTGACAAATTACGACATTCTCTAAAAAAGCTAGTAAATTGTGATAAGTTTATTGTTGATTTGTTTCATATTTTATTTAAAGTTCGTTAAATAGGCACTTTAATATTTTAACATTTAACAACATGTTAATTTTAAAGTATATTTAATAATCAAAACTTATACTTAATATTGAATTAAGATTAGTTTTACTTATATTCTTTTTTCTAATTTAAGTTTCTAATAATCTTAAAGCGTATAGTATTGTCTATATCCTAAAGATTTGGATTTCTTATATCAACCAAGGAGAATGAATGAAAATGAATCGTCGAGAAGCACTTAAACTAGGTGCACTAAGCGTTGCAGCAGCAGCAACAATGGCTACAGTTACAGGATGTAATGAGGGTGCTAAACCAGCATCAGCTTCAAAAGCAGGTAAAAAAGTATGTAAACACAAGATAGTGGTTATCGGTGCTGGTTTTGGTGGCTTAACTGTCGCTAAAGAGTTAAAGAAAAGAGATTCAAGTTTTGATGTTTTAGTAATTGAAAAAAATGAAACTTTTATGTCTTGTCCATTTTCCAATACTTACCTAGGTAAGATAGCTGGAGTTAATCTTGGAACATTGGTACATGACTATGCTCAACCAGTTGAGGCGAATGGTTATGAGATGCTTCATGCAGAAGTAACGAGTATCGATAGATCTGCTAAGCAGATTCACACAACTAAAGGTATAGTTGAGTATGAGATTTTAGTTATGTCTCCAGGTATCGGATACAACTATAAAGGTCAATTTCCAAATTGGAGTGATGAGAAAATCAAGCATATACAGCGTATAGCTCCAGGTGCACTTATTCCAGGAAAAGAACATGTTATTTTAGAACGTCAACTTGTTGATATGGAAGATGGAAATGTTGTTATCACTGTTCCATCGGATGTAAAATACCGTTGTCCACCAGCTCCATTTGAGCGTGCAAGTATGATAGCAGCTTATATGAAAAAAGAGGGTATTGAGGGTAAAGTTATAATCCTAAATGCTACAAATAAAGTATCTAAAGGTGCTGCATTTAAAGAAACATGGAAAGACTTATACGCAGATATAGTTGAGCATATTGACTTTGCTACGATTCAAGATGTTGATCCAGTTTCAAAGACAGTAACATATCATCTTGCAGATGAAATGGAAGATAAAGGATACAAAGTTAAGACAGTTAAATACTCTGTTTTAAACCTTATCCCTAATAATATTTCTAGTCCTGTTGTTGAGATGAGTGGAGTTGAAACTACGACTGATGGCTTTAAAAAAGTTGTTATGAATGGTTGTTCATTCCAAACTAAAACAGATAAAGATGTTTACGCTATTGGTGATGTTGTAGCTCATGGTATCCCACCAAGTGGACAAACTGCTAACTGGACAGGTAAGCAGTGTGCTGATGAAATTGCCCACAGACTACATGGAAAAGCTTTTGAACTAGAAGTTAAGAAAACTCCTGTTAAAGCTGGAAATGTTTGTTACTCTATGGTTAGTGATAATCCAGAAGAGGCTATTATGGTTACTCACGACTTTAGCTGGGATGGGTCTCTTATCAAAGGTGCAGGTCATGTACCTAAAGCTCCAAGTGGTATATACCGTTCAAGTGCGACTGCCAAAGCAACTCGTGACTGGTACGGCGGAATTATGAGAGATTTATTCGCATAAGTCATTTTAAAGCCCCTTCTCTTTTTTAAGAGAGGGTCTTGATAAATAACTTAAATCAAAGGAAAATAGATAAAATGGATAGAAGAAATTTTTTACGCGTAGTGGGAGCTACAGGTGCTTTAGTGGCAATCTCTCCATCAACTATAACTGGTAGATTATATGCTAGTACTGGTCTTTATGAGTCATATGAAAAAGTGCAACTCTTAAATGCTCAAGGCACACCTATAAAGCTTGCTGATTTAAAAAAAGAGACAAACTATGTTTTTAATTATCCTTATGTAAGTACACCAACTATTCTTTTAGACTTAGAAGATAGTACAGCAAAAGATGTAAAATTAAAATCTGACGATGGTGAAGAGTATATTTGGAAGGGTGGAGTTGGTAAAGAGCGTACAGTTGTTGCTTATAGTGCTATTTGTTCTCATCAGTTAGCTCATCCTACTCCTGATGATAGTTTTTTGCAATATGTACAAAAAGATAAAAAAACTATGGCATGTGATCATGGTGGTGTGATGGTTTGTTCATCTCATCTATCTAGTTTTGAAGCTAAAGAAGGCTGTAAAAATATATCAGGACCAGCATCTGCACCTCTTGCATCTGTAGTTTTAGAGATTGCAGATGATGACACTATCTATGCAGTTGGTGTACTTGGTCCAGATAAATTTCATGAGTACTTTAAAGCTTTTAAACCTGAATTTAAAAAATATTATGAGGGTAGAAGAGAGGCTAAGAAAAAAGTAAAAGAGAGTGCTACTATGGTTGAGCTGACTCAGTACACTAAAGAGATAATTCAATATTAAGGACATAATGTGAAAAAAATCATAACAACAATTGCAATTTTACTTCTTAGTACGTCTTTGTTCGCTAATGCTGAAGAAAAAGCGCAACTAGCTTCAGATATGCGTGAAATGCTTTTGGCTGTAGAGTTGATACAAAAAGGTGGTTTTTATGCAAAGCCTATCATGATGAAAGAGGGCGTAAAAAAGTTAAAAACTAAACTAGCTATTTTAGAATCCGCAGATGCATCAAAGTATCTACCAGATGGCAAGCAAGAAGCAGATAAGTTTGCTAACAAAAGAGCAAGAATGATAGAGATGTATGCTGATGATTTAGTTCTATCTATAGATGCAGACAACTTAGATGATGCTTTAGATAACTACACTCAGATAATTAGACAATGCACCTCTTGTCATATCCGAATCCGCTCTTACTAAAACATAAATACTTCAAAAAATGCGAAGTTTAAAGTCACACTCTTTTTTCTAAAGAGGATGACTAGATATTCCACAAATTTTTCAAAAATAAACTTTAAAAAATATAAGTAGCTAATACAAAGATAAAGAACTAAACAAAAATAAGTATAAGTAAATTTATATAAAGTTATAATTTCGCAAAATAAAATAAAGGAATATTTCTTATGCCTAAAATATCCGCTAAAGATCAAGAAGCACTTGATTATCATGAATTTCCAAAGCCTGGAAAGTTATCAGTAGAGACTACAAAACCACTTCTTACTCAAAAAGACTTATCACTTGCATACACACCAGGTGTCGCTATCCCTTGTCTTAAGATAGAAGAAAATCCAGATGATGCTTATAGATATACTTCAAAAAAGAATCTTGTTGGAGTTATCACAAATGGAACTGCTGTTTTAGGACTTGGCAATATCGGAGCTTTAGCATCTAAACCTGTTATGGAAGGAAAGAGTGTTTTATTTAAGAGCTTTTCAGGACTTGATTGTTTTGATATAGAAGTTGATACACAGAGCATAGATAGATTTTGTTCAGTTGTAACTGCCATAGCTCCAACTTTTGGTGGAATAAACTTAGAAGATATAAAAGCTCCAGAGTGTTTTGAGATAGAGAGACGTTTAGTTGAAGAGTTAGATATTCCAGTTATGCATGATGATCAGCACGGAACTGCTGTAATATCTGCCGCGGGTATCATAAACGCTTGTGAAGTAACTCGTAGAAAAATAGAAGACTTAAAGATAGTTGTAGTTGGTGCTGGAGCCGCTGCAATATCATGTGCAAGACTATATAGACTTTTGGGTGCAAGAGAGATCTATATGCTTGACTCTAAAGGTGTTATTCATAATGGTAGAAGTGATTTAAATGACTATAAAAGAGAGTTTTGTGCTGCTGGATATATGACTCACGCGGAAATCTTCGCTTGTGCTGATGTTGTTGTGGGCTTATCAAGACCTGGAACATTTACCATCGAAGATGTTATGTCAATGGCTCCACAACCTATAATTTTTACACTTGCAAACCCTACTCCTGAAATCTTTCCTCAGGACATACTAGATGCTAGGGAAGATGCCATAGTCGCAACTGGGCGAAGCGATTTTGATAACCAGATCAACAATGTTTTAGGTTTTCCATTTATCTTTAGAGGAGCTATGGATGTAAGAGCAAAAAAGATAAATAATGAGATGAAACTAGCAGCAGCATATGCACTAGCAAAGCTAGCTCGTCAAAAAGTTCCAAAAGATGTTTGTGAACTTTACGGCAAAGAGATTAAATTTGGTAGAGATTACATAATCCCTAAACCATTTGATAAGAGACTTATAGTTGAGATCTCTAGTGCAGTAGCCCTTGCTGCCATAGATAGCGGTTCATCACAAATGCAAAACTTTGATATAGAAGCTTACAAAAAAGAGCTTGCTAAAATATTACAATAATCAGATTACTGCTTCGTTATTCTATGGAGTTTGATTGAAGCAGTAAACCCTCTAACAACTATAATTTCCTAAATAATAAAATATGATATAATGTTATAAATTTATGTCAATACTAGGGTTATTTATGTTTTTTTCACTCTTTTGTTCAAAAAATCAAAAACTTGTTAAACTGTGGAAGCGTGAGCATAAAGAGATTGTTAATGCTGCACAAAAAGTTATTAATGCTTACTCTTTAGATGATAAAAATAGTGTAAGAAGAGAGCTTATAGTTTTACGGAAAATAGCTCTAGAACATTTGATGAAAGAGGATATAGAGTTAAATAAGCTGCTTCGAGAAGAGAAAAACCAAGAGGATGAAATGAGAAGTTTGATCAACGAATTTACAAAAACATTTAGAGATACAAAATCTGCACTATTGACTTTTTTAAGAGAATACACACAAGAAAATGCAAAATTAGATAAGAATTTTTTTGATACTTTTAATAAGATAGTTGGTGTTTTAGCTCAAAGAATAGAGTTTGAAGAAAATAATCTATACATTTCTTTAGAAGAAAGATAATTGAGTTGGATCCTGAATCAAGTTCAGGATGACGGTTCGTTTGTTCGGGATGACAGTTTTGTTTGTTCAGGATGACGGTTTGCTTGTTCAAGAAGACAGTTTTGTTTGTTGAGGATGATGGTTTTGTTTGTTCGGGATGATGGTTTTGTTTGTTCGGGATGATGGTTTTGTTTGTTCGGGATGATGCGTGTCCCGTCATTCCGTGCTTGACACGGAATCTAGTTTATAGATTAATCAGAGGGTTCAATTTTAAAACTTCGTCACTATCAAGAGGACGCTCAAGAGGTTTGCCAAAGTAATACCCTTGAGCGTACTCGACACCTACTTCATGGAGCAGATCTGCTACTTCTTTATTTTCAACAAATTCAGCCACATTTTTCATATTCATTCCGTTTGAGAAGCTATGAATACTCTTTAGCATATGCAATTTTCTTTTATCTTTTTCTATCTCACGAACAATAGAACCATCTATCTTTATGAGATCTATATCTAAGTTAGAGAAATATGAGAAGTTGGAATAACCTGTTCCAAAATCATCTAAAAGCACTTTAGATCCATACTTTTGAACACTGCTAATAAAGTCTTGAACCGCTTCTATATTTTGCAAATTTTCTGATTCTAGTAGCTCAATATCAAGTCTATTTGCTACCTCAGGATTTGCTTTTAAAGTATCGCAAAGCATTTTTAGTAACTTTGCATCTAGGATATCAATCATCGAGATATTTATAGAAAATCTGTACTGAGGAAACTCTTTTGCCATCTCTAATGTTTTTTCTATCATCGCCTTTGTTATGTAGTGGTAGTAAGAACTTTTTTTAGAGATCTCTAAAAACTTAAAGGGTTCCAAAATCATTCCATCTGTAAGTCTTAGTCTAACAAGCGCTTCATATTTTTCTATTTTGTTTGTTTTAAGATTTACTATAGGTTGAAAATATGGGATGATATTGTTGTTTTTTATAGCTAGTTTTATATGTTCTATTATAGTCATATTTTCTTCTACATTAGTTTTTAGATTTAGGTCTTCTTTGTATTCTAAAACTCTAGTTGTATAGTCTTGTTTGAGATGTTTTAAGGCTAGATCTGTGTTTTCTAGTATAGGTGCTATGAAGTTACTAGCGATGCTTACTCTTAGATGCAAAGAGAGTTCATATATTAAAAAATTATACTCAGATATCTTTTTTTCTAATTCTATAGCAAGATCAAAAGCATCTTGGCTTTTTATATCATCAAAGAGTACTCCAAATTCATCTCCTCCTAAACGATAAACAGAAGCATTTTTTATATCACTAAACTCAGTTTTTATAATACTTGCTAACTCTTGAAGAACGATATTTCCTACATCGTTTCCATAAATATCGTTGATACATTTAAAGGAATCAACATTTGCTAATAGTAGATGAGGTTTAGCAGTTCCTTGTAGTTTTTCTTCAAACGCAGCTCTACTTCTTAGTCCTGTTAAGTGATCGTGAGTTAGAGAATACTCTAGTGAAGCGGTAGTTTTTTGAAGTTTTTTGTTCTCTCTTAGGTATTTTAAAAAAAGTATAATGATAAAAAGCAAGGAGAAGATAAAGACGCTAAAGAGGATAGATGCAAATATATCTAGCGCCTTAAAATCGCCTAAAGCAAGCTTAGAAAACTCCTTTTTTATCTCTTCTAGTTTCTCTTTTATATTATCGCCAAGGATATTTTTAGTTGTTTGTATATATGGTGGATAGTTTTTTATAAGAAAGTTTGAATGGAGATTAAAACTACTGATAAAGTTTTGTGCTTTTTCATCTTTTAAATTTGAACTTAGCAAAAAACTGTTGTGATTTATATAGTCTATATCTTGCATTAATTTTGCATCATTGAAGTTCTTTAAGATACGCCACGAATCTTTAAATAAATCTCTATTTTCTTCTTGTAAAAAGTTTGCTTCTTCTATAAAGTTACTCAAAAAAACAAGCGAGTTTTTTATACTAGCGTTTAACATGAGATAGTTTTGAGTGTTTCTTATATGTTGTTTTAAGCCTTTTTGAAGCCCTTGAAGATCTTTTTTAACTTTTGTATATGTTTTGTCTTTTAAGATTTTGGACTCTAAGAGAATATTATACTCGTTCTCAAGTGAGCTAATATTTTTTGCCATCTCATCTTGGTTGTGGTACGAATATATGGAACTTTGAAGTATTTGGTGTTCTAAGTCTATATGAGCACTTTTAAATGTGTTTAGACTAAGAAGAAACTCTCTATGTTGCTTTGTAAAGTCTTTTTGTATGATATAAAAATATATAATAGCGATAGAGGAAATAATCCCCAATCCTATAACTAAGGAGATTAGTCTTTTTAATCTCATTTTATGTCCAGTATCTTAGGTAACTCGCCATCTAATGTTTTTAAAAATGCAATCATATCTTCTACCTCATGATCCTTTAAAATGATGCCAAGGTTATGTTTTGACATCACTCCAAGTGCATCTTTTAGCGTTTTTGCACTAGCGTCATGAAAGTATGGAGCAGTTTTATTTATGTTTCTTAGAGTTGGTACTTTAAACACATTTTTATGATCTGGATTTGCAGTTATTTTGCTTCTATCTGGGAAGTCACTATCTTCATTATACTCTTGAAATGTGCCCATTTTTTGAAAAGAGTTTCCTCCAATATTTATACCATTATGACAAGTAATACAGCCATTTTTTTTAAAAAGTACATAGCCCTCTTTTTCATTCTTACTTAACTCTATTTCGCCTCTTAAAAATTTATCAAACTTTGCATTTGGAGTCACTAATGCGTTTTCAAACTCTACTATCGCGTCGATAACCTGTGCGTAAGTTATATGTCTGCCACCATAAACTTCTTTAAACATCTTCTTATATTCATCTATCTTATTGATACGCATCTCTATAGTCTCTGCGTCCATATCATGCTCAACAGGATTTTGTATAGGACCGTGTATCTGCTCGCCTAGATCTCTTGCTCTACCATTCCAAAATTGTTTAAAGTTGTATCTAGAGTTTAAAACTGTAGGAGATTGAATATTGCCTTTTTTGTCTTTGACACCAACTGAAACAATATTTGAGTCTGCTCCACCATCATAAATATTGTGACAGCTAAAACATGAAGTAGAATTATCTCTTGATAGAATTGTGTCAAAAAATAGTTTTTTGCCTAAGTTTGCTTTTGGTAGATCTACTTCAACATCTAAAGGTATCGGAGAAATGGGCTCTGCCGCATAGAGACTAAGTATAATCAAATGTAATAAAAATGTCTTTTTCATGACTAAATTATAACATTAATAGCTTTAGAGTGAACTTTTTTTATAAAAAAGTTTTAATCCTTTTTTTGCCTTGTAGTCTAGTTTGTAAGAGATGTATTTAAGATACATAAGTATATCTTCTTTTGGGATTTGAGTCCGTTGTGACGCCTCATTTAATAGGTATTGAGGGATTTTAAAGTTTCTTTTTGAGAAGTTTTTTTCTATATTTTTATAAAGTTTTTTATCTTTGTGATAGCATAAAAGAGCGAAGACAAATGGAAGATTATGTCTCCTGTTCCACTCTTTTGCTAGATCTATGTGACTTTTGCCTTGCAAATAATATTTTAGGGCTTTATCGCCAATAAGAACTTTGCCTTTTATGTCTAATACATTTGCTAAAACATTTGAAGTTGCAGACTCAGCATCACTTTGGCTCTCTACATTTGGAACGACTAAAACACTCAACACTTCTTTTCTTGCAATGATGCCTAGATCTACATGTCTGTGTTTTTTTGCTTTGATGCTAGAGATAAAAGCAGCATCAACTCTACGAGCCAAAAACTCTTCATTTATTTTTGCAGGAACACCTCTTTTGTAGTGCATACTCATACTTTGTTGAGAGCTTTTTGTGTAGCGTTTCATAAAGATATGAAATGGAAGAAGGTTTAAGTATTCAATCTTTCCAAAAACCAAAATAGACCCCTTTTCGCTCTTTATCTAAAGTTTTAGCGAAATTATACAGCACTTAACTTATACAAATGTAGGGTTTGTATATTTTGGATATAATCGCTTAAGTAAATTAAAGTTTTGGAGCGCACAAAATGGTAAGAGTAGAATTTTTAGGTCCTATACAAAGAGAGACTATGGAGTTAAATATAACAAATCTAAACGAGCTAGCGACTATTTTAAAAGATGATAAAGAGATGCAAGAGTGGCTTGAAAACTCGGCAGTTGCAGTTAATGACACTCTTGTAAACAATAGAAATTTTACACTTGTAAGTGGAGATAAAGTCTCACTTTTACCTCCAGTTTGTGGAGGCTGATCTATGTTAGAGCTCTATGATGGCTCGCTTAGCGTTGCGTCTATTTTAAAAGATTGGTATGAAGAAGAAACTAGTAGTAATTATGGTGCTTTTATCTCTTTTGTTGGAACTGTAAGAAGCGAAGATGAGATAGATGGACTTAGTTTTGACATATATGAACCTATACTAAATAAGTGGTTTGATGAGTGGCAGGCAAGAGCAAAAGCAAAAGGAGCTATCATAAAAATGGCACACTCAAGAGGCGATGTTTTGCTTCATGAATCTTCATATATCGCAGCAGTTTTTTCACCAAAGAGACGAGTTGCCTTAGAGTTTATAGATGAGTATGTAGAAGACTTTAAAGCATCTGCTCCTATTTGGAAGTATGATCTAAGGGATAACAAAAGAATATATGCAAAAGAGAGATCTACTGCTATAAAGGGAAGTGGACTACTTAGCGATAAGAAAAACAAGGAAGATGAAAGATGAAACTACTATCTTTTGAAACAAGTTTAAATATGCTGGATCTACTTGATATTGGAAATGTAAGAAAAGAAAAAGTAAGCTTAAGTGAGTCCTTAGGAAGAGTTTTAGCTCAGGATATAGTAGCCGAGTTTAATGATCCAGAGTTTCCAACAGCAGCAATGGATGGATACGCAATAAAACATGCAGATCTAGACAAAGACAGCATCAAGATCCTCGGAGACAATCCAGCAGGAAGCGATGAGAGAAGAGTTGTCGGCGATGGTGAGTGCATCAAAACTTTTACAGGTTCAATGATGCCAGAGGGAACCGACACTCTTATACAGATAGAAAATGTAAGTGTGAGTCAAAATAGTGATGAGATCTTTATAGATGAGAGAGTGGCTTTTGGTTCATCAGTTCGTCCAATTGGTGAGAGTTATAGGTCTGGTGATGTACTTATAAAAAAAGGTACTAAGATAGGATTTGCTGAGATTGGCGTTATGGCTGGACTAAACTGTGTTATGGTTAAAGTTGCCATAAAACCTAGAGTTGCCGTCATCTCAACTGGTAGTGAGATCTTAGATCTTGGAGAACAAAGTGATGGACCAGCTCAGATAAGGAGTTCAAACAACTACACTCTTTGTGCTATGTTTAAACAAGCGGGAGCAGAGGCCTTGCAACTTGGAACCACGCCAGATGATAAAGACTCTATCATGAAAATGTTTCAAAACGCTCTTGCATCTGCAGACATTGTTATAAGTACTGGTGGTGTGAGTGTTGGAGATTATGACTTTGTAAAAGATATAGTTCCTCGCCTTGGAGCAGAAGTTGTTTTTAAAGGTGTGGCTATAAAACCAGGTCGCCATGTTATGGTAGCTCAAAAAGATGGTAAGTTTATCTTAGCCTTGCCAGGATTTGCCTACTCCTCAACTGTAACAGCAGTTCTTTATGGTCTTCCTTTGGTTGCCAAGATGTTAGGCAAAAATGAGCCTTACAAAAAAGTAGAAGCAAGACTAAAAGAGGGCTTTACAAAAAGAAGTCGTTTTAGTGAGTTTAGTGCTTGTAATGTAAGTGTGGAAAATGGGGAGTTTTTAGTTGACTTTGAGGGTAAAAAAGTAGGAAGCTCAGCAATACTCACTAACCTTCTTCGCAGTAGTGCTTTGATGGTAACTGGCGAAGAAGATGGTGACTTAGAAGAGGGTACTTTTGTAAATGTTATCTTATTGGAGAATTTTTAAATGAAAGCTTACGCAATTGATTCAAACACAAAAAAGACAAAATCTATAAATATAGAAATGCAAGCAGATGCAGTTTATAGTTTTTTTGACTCAACTCAAACAGATGAACTATCAACTCTTGAGAGTCATACAATTTATACTGATGCAGATGCCATTAAGAAGTCTAAAAAAGCTTACTTTATAGGTGAACAGCTCGTTGTTGGAGATGCTCTTATAGTTGGAAAAAATGGTGCTTATGGTACTGATGCTAATATATTAAAAAAAGAGTTAGATTCACTTATAAACTATGATGTAACATCTTTTTATATAGAAGTTTTAGAGCTTTTAAAAGATACAGATATAAATCTTTATAGAGTCTTTGAAGTAACAAAAGAACAAGAAGATATACAACTAAATACTGAATGGGTTTTATATGTCTTTAACCTAGCAGATGAGCAAACTAAAGAATACTTTTTACAAGAACTAAAAAAAGCAAAAGAAGCAAAAAAAGATATTACTACACATATGCAAAATATGGCGATACTTGCACTAAACGCAACTGCTACAAATTAAAAGCAGTAGCGTTTAAAATAGTGTCGCTTGGAGCGCTTTTAATTTGTAGCTTCGTCTATGGATCTCACAATATCCATATTTTTTGATCATCTCAACATGTAGAGCCGTTCCATAACCTTTGTGTTTTTCAAACTGATACTCTGGATATTTTTTAGCCTCACTCAGAATATCTCTATCGTGAGTTACTTTTGCTAAAATCGAAGCAGCACTAACTTCTGCTACTTTTCCATCAGCCTTTATCATAGTCTCAATCCCACTCACACCAAAATTAGAATTTCCATCAAAAAGATACTCACAACCAGGCATATTTTTTATAATCTCTTGAAGCCCTCGTTTGATGCAAAGGGATAAGCCATCAGCATCTATGCTTTTAGGTGAAATTTTTACTACATGAAAGTGTGAGTTTTTTATAATCTCTTCAAACAAAAGCTCTCTTTTTTTAGCACTGAGTTTTTTAGAGTCATTTAAACCTTCTACACTAGAGTTTAAAACACACCCTGCAATAACGAGATCTCCAGCAAGAGGTCCACGCCCAGCTTCATCAATTCCACATAACATACATTAATCTCCTAATACCCAAATATCAAATGGTAACATCTCAACCTTTGATAGAGGATGACTGATACTTCCCTCTGTGTTCATAGTTATAGTTGTTACTTTTTTAATCTTGTAACTAAATATAAAAGCCTCTAAGAGTTGCATCTTCTTAAATAAACTTCTCTCATCTCCAAAGGGTTTGCATAAAATGATCTCATCTTTTGAAGGGATATAAAAATCTACTCCATCATCATAATAGCAATCTACACCTGACTTTAAAAGTTCTAAGTAGATCATATTTTCAAAGAGTCTTGAGAAGTTTTTATCTAAACAAAGTGCTGATTTTAAAGAGATATCACAAAGGTAGATCTTCTTAGTGGCCTTTGGATGTTCATTTTTTGCTAGGAGATGAATATATCTTTTATCAACTAGTGAGTCAAAAGATACATATAGTTTATCCTTAGAGATTTTTCTATTTTGTTTTAGTCTTTCATATATAGAAAATGGTGAGAGCTTTTGAGCCATCAACTTTGCACACAAAACTAAGATATCAAACTCAACATCATCTAGTGCGAACTTTAGTGTTTTTTGTATGTATATATTTCTCTCATCGCTTAAGATCTTGTGCATAGAAGCAAAGCCACCTAGTTGAAAAAAGTGGTTAAGTGCAGTTGAATCGTACTTATACTCATAAGCTAAAAACTCTTCATAGTCAAGTGGGTACAGCCAAACACTCTCTAAAAATGGGAGATCATGATGAACTTGTGAGCAGATAATAAGCTGAGTTACATTTGGTATCTTAATGGCACTTGTGTAGTTGTCTAAAACTAAAGTGTCTATCTTGTTGAGGTTACAAAATTTTGCAAGTGACTTGTTTAGTTCATCTATGACTATTCTAATATCTGAACACTCTATATATAGATAGCTAATTTTCTTAAGTGAGAGCAGGTAGTTTTTTACAAGCTTTGTTTTTCCACTTTGTGTGATGCCGTTTATCTGATAACTTCTGTGATCTAGATGAACTTTTCTTGAGTGAAACTTGTCTGGACTAATATCGGTTTTGTATAATTCTTGAAGTAGTATTTCCATAAAGCAATTTTATCACTTCCTTACTTAAAGGAAACAAATTTTACTAAATATTGAAATTTAATGCTAAAAGTCTTGAATATCTAGATCCATTTGGGTACAATTCCGCTCCCTTAATATAGTCAGGCAGGACCTGACGAGTTCTTTAGAAGGAAAAACATGGAAAAAATTCGTTTAAAATTGAAAGCTTACGATCATCGTGTACTTGATAGATCAGTAGCGTCAATAGTTGAGGCTGTAAAGCGTACAGGTGCTGCAATTCGTGGTCCAATACCTTTGCCAACAAAGATTCGCAAATATACTGTTCTTAAATCAGTTCACGTTAACAAAAAAGCTCGTGAGCAATTTGAGATTCGTATGCACGCTAGAGTTATTGACATAGTATCAGCTACGCCTGAGACAGTTGATTCTCTTATGAAGCTTGATCTTGCACCAGAGGTAGACGTAGAAGTACGCTCTATGGACAAGTAAGGAGTAGGCATGGAATATATTGTTGAAAAAATCGGTATGAGCCGAACAATCACAGTACCAAGTAAGCCAGTTACTCTGTTAAGAGTTCTAGATGCTAAGGTTTGTGAAGTAAATGATGGTACAGCTATTGTAGCTTACAACAGCGGTAAAAAAATGAATAAAGCAATTGAAGGTCAGCAAAAGAAATACAGCATTTCATCTGAGTTTAATCGTTTTGTTACTTTAGAAGTAGCAAATACTGAAGCTGGTGATTTAGATTTAGCACCTTTAGCAGAAGCTAAAGTTTTAAAATCTACTTTTACTACTAAGGGTCGCGGTTTCTCTGGAGCAATGAAGCGTTGGAATTTTTCTGGTGGTCCTGCATCTCACGGTCATAGATTTGGTCGTAGAACAGGTTCAATCGGTAATGCAGAGTGGCCAGGTCGCGTTATGAAGGGCAAGAAAATGCCTGGACAATACGGAAACACACAAAATAGTGTTAAAAATGAGATCATTTCTTATGACGCTGAGAACAATATCATTGCGGTAGTTGGTTCAGTTTCAGGAGCTAATGGTTCTTTAGGTCGTGTAAAGGTAGCTAAATAATGAGCGCAATCGTTTTAAATGATAAAATGCAAAAAGCATCTGAGTTAGCACTTCCAGAGAGTTTCTCTGGTATTAATCCTCACAACTTATACCTCTATGTTAAGTCAGCGCAAGCTGCAATGCGTTCAAACAACGCTACTACAAAAGGTAGAAGTGAAGTTAGAGGTGGTGGTAAGAAACCATGGGCTCAAAAGGGTGGCGGACGCGCTCGTGCGGGTTCTCGTCGTTCTCCTTTATTTGTGGGCGGTGGTAAAGCATTTGGTTCTAGTAACAATCGTAACTATGATCTTAAAGTTAATAAAAAGCAAAAGAAACTTGCTCTTAACTTCGCTCTTGCTGAGCATGCAAATAATGGTAGTCTATTCATCATGGATAGCATTGAAATAGCATCTGGAAAAACTAAAGATGCAAATGCAATGTTTAAAGCACTTAACCAAAGAGATACTCTTTTTGTAAAGTCTTTACTAGATGAAAAAACTTATTTAGCGTTTGAAAATCTTCACCAAACTTATGTTGTTGAA
>Ga0265293_10000430_pt1 | contig 101222 bp, 87 predicted proteins | sample Munlanlewell138R_FD_192505 | JGI IMG/M metagenome (GOLD analysis project Ga0265293, IMG submission 192505) | Leachate microbial communities from a municipal landfill in Southern Ontario, Canada - Leachate well 138R | ecosystem: Engineered > Solid waste > Landfill > Unclassified | place... | reverse complement strand
AACTGAAACAGATAGTTAATAATCCTATCTATAGAAGCAATCACGGTGGATGTTTCTTTACACCCAACTCAGAGTATTTTGTCGAATCGTGCCAATATCCCGCACCATTAGATAGAAAATACTATCCGCTCAACGAACGCAACTTCAAAAAATATTGGAGAGGCGGTAATACGTACTGGAAGTTTAATAATGAAACAGGAAAAGTAGACGAGAAAAACTCTTTTACTGTTGAGTTCCCACCTTACACACAAGACTTATCCGATATGGGTAAGAACGTTAGCTACGGATGGTCATTCACTAATTCCTTCTGTACAGAAATGTATATTGGAGGTATAGAAAGCGGAAGGCCACCATTTGAAGCTGGATGCTCGGCACGTGATGTGGACTACTTGCATGTGGTTAACTGGCAAACAGCTGAAAGACTTGTGAAAGAAGGAAAATACATCATCGTAAACGGACATAAAGTGATCACTATAGAAACAGCTATTCAGAATAACATGCTATATCTGATACCTGAACCTAAATCACCTCATGGAGTAGACGTAAGCCCCGACGGGAAATATATAGTAGTTGCCGGTAAGTTAGATTCACACGCATGGGTATATTCCTTCGATAAGATCATGAAAGCAATAGACGAAAAGAATTTCGAAGGAACAGACGAATTCGGAATACCTGTGATCGCATTAGAAGATGCCTTACACGGTAGCGTAGAAGTTGGATTAGGCCCTCTGCATAACCAATACGACAAAGAACCCGGTATTATCTACACCTCTATTTATGTAGATTCCCGGATAACCAAATGGGATTATCTCAATCTGAAAGTATTAGATTATGTGTCTTCGCACTACAACGTCGGACACTTAGTTGCAGCTCATGGCGATGCCGTTGATCCACATGGAAAGTATCTCATCTCCCTCAACAAACTTTCGATTGACCGTTTTAATCCGGTTGGACCACTTCATCCTCAAAACCATCAACTCATTGATATTGAGGGTGGGAATATGCAGTGTATCTTCGACTTGCCGATACCTATGGGCGAGCCGCACTATACAGCTTTAATACATGACGATTATTTCACCTCGGAAGAGACCTATCCATTAGGTACCAATATCTATACGATGGAGAAATCACCATACTATACAGCTGTTGGTGCTGAGAAGAAAGAAGTGAAAGGAAAAACAGTTCATATCTACGCAACCATTAATAATGGTGCTGTTACTCCGTCCAATATTAACCTTCGTCAAGGACAAAATGTTGAACTGCATATCACCAATCACGGGCAAACGAAGTTAGACCATTATGTGTATGAGATCGTTTCTTACGACCAGATGTACCGTTGGCGTCCGGGCGAAACAGCTACTATAGAGTTCAAAGCCGAAAAACCGGGTATGTACCCATTGCTGTTAGACCATTACCATAGTCCTGAAGGCACTAAGCTCCAAGGGTATCTTACCGTAGCTTTTGACGAGAAAGCCAATAACGAACGTGTATTAGCATACTCCAAACGTATACAGGAAGATATGATGATGCAGGCATTCCAGCCTTCAGCTATAGAAATGAAAGGCTTGTTAGATGGCGAAATGGAATTCCTCAATTACGGCTGTAACGCATGTCATAAGTTTGGAGAAGACTTTAATGGCCCCGATTTGTTGATGGTTGACAAACGTCGCAGCGACGATTGGCTCAAGTCGTGGATATTGAATCCCGAAAAGCATATGAGCGAGCCTGATATAGAAGCTATGCGCCGCAGATACAACCTGGCTATGCCGAACCAGAATGTATCAACTGACGACGTTGGTAAGATCATCACCTATCTGAAAATCAGAACTACTCAATATATGAATGAGCAATAAAAAATGAATAATAAAGTGGCGGATTAATCCGCCACTTTATTTCAAAAAAAGATGGTATTTTTGGGCAATTCAAAATCAATCACTAATTAATTCATTAAAACATTTTTTATGAAAAAGCTTGTAAAATTGACCCTTAGCACTATGTTGATTGCCATTGTTTTTGCTTCTTGTGGTGGTGGAGCCAGTAAAAAAGAGTTCGTAGCTGATCTTGCCAACGGTAAATCAGTGTATGACCGCTCATGTATTGCATGCCATTGGAAAGGCGTCTCGGGCGCTGCTGCTTTAGACGATAAACCACGTTGGGAAGAAATGGCCGCTAAAGGAATTGATGTGCTACTCCCTAATGCCGTCAGTGGATTTACCGGAAAATATGGTGCCATGCCGGAAAAGGGAAACTGTTTGGATTGCTCAGAACAAGACCTGTTCGATGCACTTAGTTATATGATGGATCAAGCAGGAGTAGAATTTGGTAACTAACTGGTCTTATTAAAACAAAATTCATGAAATCAAAAACATATATCATATTTTCACTTATAGGGATAGTATTTATTGCATTAACCTATTTCGCACCTATCTGGAGCGTTTCCCTACAAAGCATCCAATATCCTAAGGCGATGTATCCCAAAGGGATCCGTATTAATTTCAAATATAATGGGGTGTATAACGGATGTGAAGGAGTGGCCGAACGCGAAGAGTTAGCTACTAACGAAGGTGCTGACTGTTTGGTAGAAATGAATGCGATCAACCATTATATTGGAATGTTTCCTATTGTTCAAGGAGTCAACAATCCAAAAGGCATGACACATCCAAGCTTTTATGTTTTTGACACGGAAAAAGATGAAGAGGGACACGACTTATACGACGCACAAGGCCAGAAGATACGCATTAACGTAACACCCAACGCTTTGAAGGTATTAAACACACTGATGGTAGGCTCACCTTATATTTTTGTAGTCCTGATAATATTCGGAATACTATTCATGATTACCTCACGTAAGATGTTTGGCCTGTTCGGTTGGATAGCTGCACTAACCCCATTTTATTTCCTGATAGTTTATATCTATTATCTGTATTGGTATGGACATAATTTAGGATTACATGGTGGTGGAGCTTTCGCAGGCATCAAACCGTTTATGCCTACAGTATTTGGCGAAGGTAAAGTAGCCCAGTTCACTACCGAATCGTATCCCATGTATGGCTTCCTGATTGCCATGGGAGCTTTTGTCTTTTTCCTCTTAGCCATACTTTTAAAACGCAAAGCATTGAAAAAGGTAAGTGTTTAGTTGATAGTTGTTTAAACAGGGAGACATTAATGGTCTCCCTGTTTTAAATCTGATAAAATGAAAAAATACTGTGCTATATATTTGGTTTTACTTCTGTTTTTGGCTCCATGGGCTAAAGCACAGGAGATCTTTGGGCTTGAAAGCCCTGTAGAAGGGCATCAGGCTGTAGAAAATCCTATTTCACTGCAAACGATAATCGACCAAGCCAGACCAGGCCAGTATATACGACTTGAACCGGGATACTATATAGGCCCGGCAACTATCAACACAAACGGTATTACAATAGATGGACAAGGAAAAGCAACCATCTCAGGTGAAGGAAACAGCTCGGTAATATTCGTAAATGCCGACCATGTCACCTTAACTAATTTAGAAATTATTGAATCGGGCGGATCACACGATAAAATTGATAGCGGCATCAAACTCACCGGAAACTATAACTTAGTAGAAAACTGTTATATACACGAATGCCTGTTCGGAGTTGATATCTTGCAAGCCAATCATAACATCATCCGCCATTGCGAAATAAGCTCCTTGTCGCGACGTCCGATGGCTCTTAAAGGTGATGCAATAAGGCTTTGGTACTCAAAGCATAATCTGATTACCGGAAACTATTGGTATCAGGTACGTGATATGGTCGTCTGGTATTCCTCAGAAAATAGTTTTATTGCCAACAAAGGCGTTGGAAACCGCTATTCAATCCATTTCATGTATGCCCACAACAACCGCATAGCTGATAATGTATTCTATCACAACTCGGTAGGGGTTTTTCTGATGTATAGCGAAAAAACCGTAATGACCGGAAACACCATCATGCAGTCAACAGGCATTAGCGGGATGTGCCTTGGGATGAAAGAAACTTCTTCAAACCAAATTCTACACAACAGATTTATATACTCTTCCGAAGGGATACATATTGACGTATCTCCTTTTGTACCTGAAAAAATAAATACTATTGCCAATAATGAAATAGCCTTTTGTGGTGTTGGAGTGAAGTTTCACACCAACCAGGAAGGAAATCTGTTTAAACAAAATTATTTTCACAACAATTTAGTGCAGGTTGAAGCCGAAGGTAAAACAGCCAACCTAAATAAATGGGACAACAACTACTGGGACGATTATCAAGGTTTCGACAAAGACAAGGATAATATAGGCGACACCCCCTACTCCCTATATGCGTATGTAGAACACCTATGGTCATTCAATCGGAACGTGAAATTCTTTTACGGGTCACCTTTATTGTTGGTACTCGATTTTTTAGAGCGTTTAGCCCCTTTCTCACAGCCAAAATTTGTGTTGCGTGATCAAAAGCCGATGTTCAAATGGGATCAAAAACATAGCATCAGATCTACTGACTTTTAATTATGATACGTAAGTTACTCACATATACTCTTTTGCTTATCCATTTAGCTTTTCTAATATTGCCGGAGATTCCTTTTGTGATGTATCTTATGGGGCACAGTCAAAAACACCCACAAACCACTGATGCACATTTTATATCAGGTGACCGCCCATTAACGGGTGATATCACATTTTTACGTGCGTTGATTGAACGCACCAAAGAGACTAATAAAAAAACTGAAAAGCCTATTATGCCCGAGAGGGTAACACCTAATTTTGTACTATTTTATCATTGCCTGGCCGCAGCACCGTATCATTTGCTTAAAGGCGAAAAATGGATATTCATGCCATTTCAGGACGAGGTCATCTCAAGATACCTTACAACACCATCTCCCCCTCCCCGATTTTCCTGACCTAACATTTCGGTTATTCAGAACCTGCTTGAATCAGTTATGCGACTTTGTAACGCTAATCTAACAGAAAACGCAGCCCCAATAAACGAAATAATCCGATAATCTGGATACTTATGAAATGGATGGAAAACATATTAAAATATTTTAAAGAGATGGAAACCAGAACATTAATTGCCATCATCATAGTCATTGCTGCATTGTTAGCAACCATAACCTTAGTGGCTTCAGAGCCTGATACGCTCATGTTAGAGGAGATAGTCATAAAATCGGCTTCGACGCCTACCATGTCGAAAACAAATATCTCCGGACGTATATTAAAAATAGAAAATGCCCATGACGGCGGTTCTCTTTTTGTTAACCAGATTGGTTTTGGGATAGAGAAACGCGGGAACTACGGAATGGAGCCGGTATTACGCGGTTTTAAATATAGTCAGTTGAACGTACTGATTGACGGAGGTGTGCAAACTACTAATGCATGTCCCAACCGCATGGATCCTGCTATTTCGCAGGTGGCTATGGAAGAAATAGAAAAAATCGAAGTGATTAAAGGCCCCTACTCAGTTCGCTTCGGACAGTCGTTTGGAGGGGTTATCAACATAGTGAATCGAAAACCTGATCGCTATGGCGACAAAAAAATCAAAGGGATGATAGATGCCGGATATCAGACCAATGGAAATAATTTCTACTCCAATGCATTCATACAAGCTATCGAAAAATCATTCGACCTGAGCCTGAATGCAGGGTATAAAAATTTCGGTAACTACATCAGTGGGGAAGGTCAGAAAATCGCATCTTCTTTTACCAGAACCGGTTATGCCATTAAGCTTGGATATAATCCTGCAGAAAATCAACGCATTCAGCTCAGCTGGAGGCAAAGTAAAGCGGATGATGTGTTATATGCCGGCCTGCCTATGGATGCCGACTGGGACAAAAGCAATATCGTCTCCCTTGATTACGCAGCAGGTAAACTCAGTCATCGTATCAATGGTCTCAGACTGAAGCTGTATGGAAGTTTTGTGGACCATAGGATGTCGAACACATTAAGGCCTGCGTTCAAGCTTACCGAATCAGTCTCACATGCCACGGCCAACGTAATAGGCGGACGATCTGAACTCATCATACAAACCGCACGCTTTAATCTACTGCATGCAGGTTTAGATTTCAAACAAACCGGAAAGGATGGAACACGCGAACGTTTGGTACATAAAAATATCTGTACCGGTCAAAACTTCGATCCACCCAAAGCCTTTACCGATCAGGTGTGGCAAGATTCAAAACAAAGCGACCTCGGCCTTTTTGTTGAAAACAACTGGCAGATCAATCAAAACCTATTGTGGAGCACAGGAATACGCTCTGATTTTATTGGATACGCTATTGGCACTCCTGACGACAGCTTCAGAGAATACTATGGCAGCAAGTTGACGCCAGCTAACCGCATAGATCTCTCAGCCACTAGCTCAATCAGTTGGTCATTACCCAGAGAGGTCAGTTTATCATTGGCGGTAGCCCGTGCGAGCAGAGCACCAGAGCTTTCGGAGCTGTTTATCAACCACTTTAACATAGGCATGGATGCATATGAGTATTTAGGCAATCCTCGTCTAAGGTCGGAGGTAAACTATCAAACCGATATACGAGCCGAGAAACAATGGGGCAGAGTAGTGCTGTTTGGAGATATATTTTATTCCTATATACAGGATTTCATTTCAGCAGCAGTTGATACTACTATTGCTCGTCTTTATATGCCTTGTCAGGAACCTAAGTTCACCAAGGTTTTCACTAATGTGGATCAGGTCTTTTTAACCGGATTTGAAGCCGGGGCCGATCTTGTATTTGCCAGAAACTGGCTTGCCAATATAGGTATTTCCTATACGTATGCACACAATATAAGCTGGGGTGAGCCTTTAGCCGAGATCAGTCCGCTGACATTATTGAGTTCGATCACCTACGAGCATTCTCGGTTCATGTCTAAACTAAATCTTAGAGTAGCCGCCGATCAAAATCGGGTATCATCTCATTTCAACGAATCGGCTACACCTGGATTTGCTCTTTTAGACCTGTATGTCTCGTACCGTCCATTCAAGCCTATAGAGTGCAACCTAACGATAAAAAACCTGACTAATGCCAATTATGTAGAGCATCTGAGCAGGGCTTATAAAGCAATGGATATAGAAAGTTTGTACTACGAACCTGGAATAAGTTTACATTTGGGAGTGCGTTTTACATTTTAATACACTAACGGAAAAAACTGCTGTGTACCGTCTAAGTTTTCACAGTTGAAACCATAAAACTATAAACCATGGAAAAGAAAAAAAGCGGAGTAAACCGCAGAGCGTTTTTAAAAAGCGGGCTTGTTGCTACCGGAGCCATAGCACTTGCAGGTACCGGTGCTTTTGTGCTCGACCGTGCTACATCCGGCACACGTCTACGTCCCGATTTTCTTAGGCCACCGGGTGCAATAGATGAGGAAACCTTTATCTATGGCTGTATCAAGTGCGGTCTATGTGTACAGATATGCCCGGTACAAGCTATCAAGCTTGCTAAAGCCGGTAAAGGATTAGCCTTTGGCACACCTTATATAGATCCGCGCGAGCAGGCATGCGACTTTTCATGCGATGCACTCCAATGTGTTGAAACCTGTCCTACTGCCGTACTTAACTTCAAGCCATTCAAGGATGCCGGCCTGGCAGCCGTTGAACAAGCAGCTGCCGAAGCCGGTGACGATTTTACTTCGGTAAATCCGTTTGAGGTTCAGAAAGTAGCTATGAAACAAATAGTGCGCATGGGCAAAGCTCATGTCAACCGCGATAGTTGTTTGGCATACAAAGGAGAAGGGTTTAAAGGCGTGAGCCGTGGTACTAACTTTAAAGGCATATATCGTGCCCCCGACACACAGGACGCCAGCGCAAGCCCATTGGCTGATAAAGAATTCGATAGAGAAATATGCGACTTATGCATCACCGAATGCCCTATAGGAGAAACAGCCATAGTACAGGAATTGGATAGAAACGGAAGACTAGTACCAAGAGTATTAGACGGATGTACAGGCTGCGGCGTATGTGTGATGATATGTCCAACTCATGAAACCAGTATAATTGTTGAACCCTTTTAATTATGCCAGCTATGTTAAAAGATTATTTTAGCACAGGGAAAAACAAAGAACCCTTACCACCTAAGTCAAAAGACCAATTGCCGCATAGCATACAAGGGATCAGCTATGTAGAATGGCGCGATGCAAAAAAGAAAAACCATAAATGGAGAAACATCAGATGGTCGGTACTGTTATTTATGAACCTGCTGTTTGTGTTTTCATACTCCTTCGATCTGTCGATACTTGAAGGCTCATTAAGCGGTTCACGACTGATAGGTTTTTACCTGATGGATCCCTTCAATGCCCTACAACTGTTAGCAATTTCGTCAATAACAGGATATGTTGGTATGCTGACCATGAACTTTTGGATAGGTTTAATTACTATTCTTATTTTCTGGTTTATATTTGGCGGCCGAGGATACTGCTCATGGATGTGTCCTTATCACTTTTTATCAGAATGGGCCGAAAAATTACATATTTACTTAGTAAAGAAGAAAAAGATACGGGAACGTTCATTCAATATCGGGTTGAAGATCATTTTTTTCATCGGATTCCTGCTATTAGCCGTTCTCACCAAAAACTTAGTGTTTGAAGACCTTAATATGGTAGGTATAGTATCAAAAGCAATGATATACGGGCCCAGCTTACTTTTGTTATGGGTGGTAGCCATGCTGCTGTTTGAAGCGTTCGTAAGCCGACGTTTCTGGTGCCGATATGTTTGTCCTATTGGTACGACCTGGAGCTTTGTTGGCAAACTCAGTCCATTAGCCATAAAGTTTGAGCACGACAAATGTGGCTATTGCCTTGAATGTCAAAAAGTGTGCTTAGTACCCCACGAACTATGGTTTGTTCAAAGAGGTAAAGCTACGCAAGACGTCCACTTTGTTGGTCCCGACTGCACCCGATGCGGCTTATGTGTAGATGTATGCCCGGGCGACGCTCTTACCTTTGCCATAAAAGGCGCTTCAGCATTGGTATAAAATAATATATATGACTACGAATAATAATCACGAACTAATAAGTATCGATAACTTATCCAAAGCTTTTAAAAAGCAGGAGGTGATCAAAAACCTGACAATTCATTTTCGTGAAAAGGAACGAATAGCCCTGATAGGTCAAAATGGAGCTGGAAAAACCACTCTCATCCGGTGTATCTTAGGTCAATATAACTACGAGGGAGATATGAAGGTGTTTGGAATGAATCCCCGTAAAGAACGAAAAGACATCTTACAGCATATAGGTTTCGTACCCCAGATGCCACCCCCTATCAAGCTCACGGTCAAAGAACTGCTTAACTTCTTTGTGACGATCACCAAAACACCGGCCGACACATTCATTCGCTTGAGCCACGAAATGGGACTTCCTATCGAAGACAATTATCATAAACCATTCTTTAAACTCTCGGGCGGAATGAAACAAAAGTTGCTGATCAGCTTTGCCCTTGGACGACAACCTAAGATACTCCTGCTTGACGAACCATCGGCCAATCTTGATCCGCAGGCACGAACCATACTGTTTGATCATCTACGCAACTTCCCACTCGATACACTAATGATATTGAGCAGCCACCGCATGGACGAAATTTCCGGACTCGTCAACAGAGTAGTGGAAATGGACCTAGGAAATGTGGTACTTGATAAAATAATTTCAAAACAAACCTAATACTTCTTAAAAATGAAACGTTTAATACTACTTCTATTAATAATACCTATTACTCTTTTAACCAGCTTATTATCTTGCCAGCGAAATATTGACCAAAGCCCACGAGAGATAAACTTTGACAGAGATATATGTGTCTTATGCCTGATGGGACTTGCCGATCAGAAATATTCAGCCCAGTCGATCAATTCAATGGGTGAGGTGCTTTGGTACGACGATCTAGGATGTTTGATCTTCTATATGGACTCACCCGACTGGGAAAAATACGACCATGGAAATACAGTATCCTATATAGCCGATAGCCAGACAGGCGAATGGCTCAGAGTAGAAGAAGCATGGTACACCTACGGCGACCATACACCTATGGGATACGGTTATGCAGCTCATAAACATAAATCAGATTCTGCATTTGACTATGCTACCACACGACAACGAATTTTAGATGGAATTACAATGAGAGAAGACTTTATTAAAGATAAAAAAATGCTCCATCACGACTAAGTAACATTCGGATAATTAACAAACTAAAGTGATGAAGAAATTAAAAAAAATAGTTAGTTCAACCTGGTTCCAGATACTGAATACAGATGTCAGGCAACATCTGCGTTCCAAATGGTTCTGGACGTATAGCATCCTTTTTGGCGGTTTTGTAGCCGCAATGTTTTCTACAGGTATCACCGAATCGCAAATTATTGGATTTGTCGGGCTTAGCCGATTGATGGTAACTTTCATGCAGATAAGTATGGTCATCCTACCTATTTATGTGCTGATCACTACAGTACGATCTGTGGTAGGCGACAGAGAATCGAACGTGATGGAATACATCCTTTCGCTTCCTATTTCTTTTTCAGGTTATTTCTGGGGAAAATTCATCGCACGATTTCTGATGACATATATTCCGGTATTCATTGCACTGCTTGGAGCTGCTGTATATGGCAGCTTCACAGAGTTGAGCGTGCCATGGGACTTGTTTGCATTATACAGCGCCCTGTTGGCTTCGATGATCTTTTGCTTCCTTGGAATCAGCATGTTTATCTCATCTGTAGCATCAACGCAAGACCTGGCTATCAGCACTGCATTTATCCTATGGCTTATACTAGTTGCTTTCCTCGACCTGATCCTGATGGGCCTCATGCTAAAACTCCGAATGGATGCAGGCATGGTCATTGGATTTGGAATGTTGAACCCATTACAAGTATTCCGAACAGCAGTATTAGTGTTGTTCGATCCCGAACTGACTGTGATGGGAACAGCTTCATACTATATCCTGGATACGGTCAAACGTGAACTATTTATCCTGTTCGCCATCGCTTACCCCATACTTTTAGGACTGTTCTTAGGTATGGCAGGTAATCGCTATTTTCGCAAACATGATATCATCTAAATCTGCTATAAACTTTTAATAAAATGTACTTCCAAAATATGTTGAAAAAAGTTCTAAAGGAATCAGAGTGAATCTCTGAGTCGCATATTTTGGAAGTACTTTAAAAACAAGAAATGACAAAATTCTAATCGGATGAACAAACGATATGTGCATTACATACTGGCTGTAGCCGGCTCGCTACTACTCATCGTCGTTTCGTGTACCCTTTTGTTGCACCGGGATGATCCGCTCTTTGACTATCAGCCAGATACGACTAATCTATTACCTTTACCAAGCTCAACTGATATTGAGACCCGAAAAGCGGTGGTGTACGATCCCGTATTTCTGGAAGATGGCAGCAAACGTATCAAAGGTAATAAATCTACACCTGGCGATCGGCAGGATTTCCGTTTTGTGGACTTGGATGATATACGCTGGCACGGCGTAAGGGTTCAGGAGGGCGACTTCAGAGGAGTAAGTATGCGTACCGCTTTTTGCGATAGTACCGATTTCAGAAATTGCGACTTCCGCTTTGCCGATCTGCGATGGACATCATTCAACCACAGCCGGTTCGACTCAGCCAGGCTTTCGCAATCCATGCTGTTTCGGGCAAGCATGAATGACGCAACCCTATCTAATGCCGATCTTAGAGGCTGCAACTTATTCGGACTGAACGGACATAGATCCAATTTCAGATATTGCGATTTCTCCAACTCGCTCATGAAAGAGACAGTCATAACCGATTCGGATTTCACACATTCAAAAGCTATCAAAGTCATTTTTTTACTGTCTGTACTCTCTGGATCTAAGTTCGATTCTACAGATTTTTGCTATGCCGATTTCACTGGTGCCGGTTTAGAAGATGCCAGTTTTATACGCTCGCGGCTTTGGGGTGTGTCATTCAAAGGTGCGCATCTACAATATGCCGATTTTAGTTATGCCGACTTGAAAGACGCCAATTTTTTCGGGGCTGAGTTAGCCGAAACCAATTTCACAGGCGCACGTAATATACCTGATTATCTGCAGGATATGTTAATAGATGGAATAGCTACCGGAATAGTACTTCATCAAAACAATCCCGAATAAAATGCCGATACTACGTCTTTCCAAAAAGCTACCATTCGTTATCCTTGCTGCCGCACTACTCTTTTTGGGAATGACAGCCCCTATCAGCAAACAACCTCATACTGACCGATATGTAGTAGATACCACACAAGCAGTTCTATATTGGCGTGCCGATAATCATCATGGCACCGTACCTTTTAGACAAGGTGAGCTGATCCTAACAGATGGTCAAATCACCGATGGTAACTTTAGCCTTTTGATGGATAGCTTGAAAAATCTGGATATAGAGTTAGATATTATGCGTATCGTACTCGAAAATATCATCCGGTCAAAAGAATTATTTCATGCAGAAAAATATCCCTACGCCTTGTTTCATGTGTTCAATTCTACCATCGATAAAAACGGAGAAGGAACACTTGTTGGCGACTTGACTATCAGAGAAATAACTAAATGTATCGAATTTCCGGTGACTATCCATATACAAGGCGATAGCCTGATAGCCGTAACCGATTCGATACGAATCGACAGAACTGATTGGGATATTACATCCATGTCGCCCAATCATGTCAAAGGAGAAGAAGCATTTATTGTAAGCGATACCTTAGTAATGAAAGTGAAATTTAAAGCGATGAAATGGACATAAACATTGTTACACATAACCCTATAAAAACTGTACATAAAGCAAAAAAATGATGGTAAAACAAAGCAGTTACATCAGTTTAAAATCGTGAAAAAAATTTTTAGGACAGAAATTGACACCATTTTAAGCCCATAAAAACTGAAAACTATGAAAAAACGCATAAAAAAGATAAATACAATGGCTACCACTGAATCAGGATGTTATAAAAAACTCTTCGGGCTAATAGAATGTATTTACAGGTGTTTTTAAAAAAAATATGGCAAACTGTTATCAAAATCTTGTTGGATTGTTAAAGTTTCATAAATTTGTCGGTCATGGTAAACACGAATTTACCCCTTATTTAAACACACAGCATTGTAAAGATTAATACTATTTTGCAACCATCAGAAAAACTATCATAATGAAACAAATCTTTTTTAAGCAGGCACAAGCTATAGTACTCAGCAAATTGTGTCTGATGCTGATAATTTTATTTTCTTTTGGTGAACTTTTCGCACAATCACCCGAAGCCGAGAGGAATTATCAGGTTTGTCGAGCCTGTCATAATTATGACGGCCCCAAATTGATTGGTCCTAATCTGATAGGTGTCAACGATCGTCATGAGCAGGACTGGTTGATCCGGTTTATACGCAATTCGCAGGAAATGATACAAGCCGGCGATCCTGAGGCTGTACGTTTGTTTGAAGAGAACGATCAGTTGATCATGACCCCTAACGAACATCTGTCGGACGAACAGATCATTGATATACTCCTTTACATAGAGAATGGCCTTCAGGTTGACCCTGAACTGGCAGCTGCCGCAGCCGCAGCTGAAACAGACGAAGAAGTGTCGGCAGTAGAAGACCAATGGCAACTGCAAATGGCTAAAGAGCGTGACGCACATCGCAACACAGGTACCACCTTTATAATCACCCTGATCATTCTATTGGTAGTGCTGTTCGATATGTTCGTTACCAAGCTTATTAAATATAAAATTATCCATAGCGTCCTTATCCTGATCGGGTTAGTAGTAATAGGTGAGATTGCCTACAAAGAGGCAGCTGTTTTTGGACGTCAGCAATATTATCAGCCTGAACAACCTATATGGTTCTCTCATAAAGTACATGCCGATCAAAATGAGATCGACTGCCAATACTGCCATACGGTAGCCGATCAAGGCAAGAGTGCAGGAATACCTTCGGTCAATGTGTGTATGAACTGCCACCATCAGGTTAAAGAAGGGCAGATCACCGGTAAAAAAGAAATAGATAAGATACAAAAAGCATGGGAAACAGGCGAGCCTATCGAATGGATACGAGTATATAACCTGCCCGATCATGTGTATTTCAACCATGCACAACATGTAGAGGTAGCAAAGATTGACTGTGCCGAATGCCATGGCGAAGTAGAAAATATGCACGAAGTCATTCAGATCGAAGACCTAAGCATGAGATGGTGCCTTGATTGCCATAGAACAACAGAAGTGATGTTTGAAAGCAATGCCTTTTACACAGCTTTTGAAAAATTACATGACCAAGTTAGAAACGGAACGATAAAAAGTGTTACCGCCGACATGGTGGGCGGTGCCGATTGTATGAAATGTCATTATTAAAACTATCTAACGAATTCTAGAATGGAAAAAAAATATGTCAGAAGTATAGAGGAACTTCAATTAGATGAACCGAGATTAGACCAGCCTGCCGGCGATAGGCAGTTTATACTCGGTATGGAGAAAGAAGTAAAAAAGATGTCTAGTACTACCCGACGCGATTTTCTTAAAACTTTTGGCTTTACTATTGCATCAGCAGCCATTGCTTCAAGCTGCGAGCAACCCGTGCGTAAAGCTATCCCATTCCTGATACAGCCCGAAGAAGTGATGCCGGGTAGCGCAAGCTACTACGCATCTACATTCTACGACGGAGTAGATTATTGCAGCATCTTAGTAAAAGTACGTGATGGACGCCCTATTAAAATTGAAGGAAACACCTTGTCATCCATCACCAAAGGTGGGACTAACTCAAGAACACAAGCCGCTATTTTAGGACTGTACGACAACGAAAGGCTGAAGTTTCCGATGGAAAACGGAAGCGAGACAACCTGGGAACAAATAGACGAGAAAATACTTGATGAGTTGGAACAGATCAAAGCCAAAAACGGCACAATCGCTATACTCACCCCCACTATCATCAGCCCATCTACCAAAGCAGTCCTGAACACCTTTGAAGAAGCCTACCCCAATACTAAAATCGTTGCATATGATGCGATCTCGTCGGCAGGTATCTTACAAGCCAACAAAGCAGGGTTCGGAAAAGCTTTCATACCCTCATACCGATTCGACAAAGCCAGAATAATAGTAAGCTTTGATGCCGATTTCCTAGGATCATGGCTTTCACCTATCGAATATACAAAGCAATATGTGAAAGGTCGTGATCTGACGCAAGGGCAACGTAAAATGTCGCGCCACATTCATTTTGAAGGAAATATGTCGCTCACCGGAAGCAATGCCGACCACAGAGTGCAAGTAAAGCCTTCACAGCAAAAACTAGTAGTAGCGAGCCTGCTCAACAGCCTGAGATTAGCAAGCGGACAAGCTACCATCACAGCTCCTGCATCACCAATAGAAACCAGCTTGTTAGCGCTTGAACTGTTGGAGCATAAAGGAGCGGCATTAGTGGTTTCGGGTAGCAACGACCCAGAAGAACAAATGATGGTAAATGCGATCAACGAATTGTTAGACAGCTTTGGCAATACCATTATCACTGAAAAGCATCTGAAAGTCCGTCAAGCCGACGATCAGGCACTCAAACAACTGATACACGATATGGAAGCAAACAAGATTGATGCTCTATTGGTGTATGACGTGAACCCGGCTTATGACTATTATAACAGCAAGGCTTTTGTTAATGCACTGACCAAAGTTAAGCTTACTATTGCCATGACCGTTACAGATGACGAAACAACTGCATTATGTACATACGTCTGCCCTGATCATCATTTTTTAGAAGCATGGAACGACTTTGAAGTATATACCGGTCATTATTCCATGGCACAGCCTGCCATACGCCCTATTTTCAACACAAGAGCAGCTCATGACAGTCTGCTACGCTGGGCAGGAATAGAAAAAGATTACCGTAGCTTTATGAAAGATTACTGGCAGGAGCATCTCTTTACTGCATCTCTTGCCGACCTCAGCTTCACCGATTTCTGGAACAAACGAGTACATGACGGTGTGTTCGATACCCGGAAAACAGAAAACGGACTGACCCACTTCGACCCTACAGCTTCTATAGAGGCTCTGAGCCAACTGAAAGCTCCGGCAAGCAACGGATTAGATCTGCTGCTATATACCAACGTCAGCGTAGGATCAGGCAAGCATGCAAATAATCCATGGCTGCAAGAGCTACCCGATCCGGTAAGTAAAGTATGCTGGGATAATTATGTGGCTATATCGCCAAGATTAGCTAAAGAGCTTGACTTGAAAGACGAGCAATTGGTACGCATCAATGGAAGCGATCCACTACCCATCTTGATACAACCCGGACAGGAATATAAGACCTTAGGTGTAGCTTTGGGCTACGGAAGAGAAAGAGCCGGTAAACCAGCAAACGGAGTAGGAAGGAATATGTTTGGCTTCCAACAAAATGGCGGTGATACTTTATTAGCTTTCGTCGAAGATGTCAAATTAGAGAAAGCGGATGGTACCCTTGCTATAGCACGGACACAGTCGCACCATTCTATGGAAGGACGTTCTATCGTACGGGAAACTACATTAGAGGAATATCTGACTGATCCCCAGTCGGGCAACGAGATTCGCAAAGAGATACAGGAGCACTTAAAGACCCTCTATCCCAAAATAGAATATGACGGGCTCCATTGGGGCATGGCTATTGACCTAAATGCGTGTACCGGCTGCAACGCTTGTGTAGTATCCTGCTCGGTAGAGAATAACGTACCGGTAGTAGGCAAAGAACAGGTGATCATGGCACGTGAGATGCACTGGATACGTATTGATCGCTACTATACCGACGATATGGATAATCCCGAACTGGTACGACAGCCGGTGATGTGTCAGCATTGCGACAATGCCCCTTGCGAAAACGTATGTCCGGTAGCAGCTACTACACACAGCAACGAAGGCCTTAACCAGATGGCATATAACCGCTGTATAGGAACACGGTATTGTGCCAATAACTGCCCATATAAAGTAAGACGATTCAATTATTTTGATCATACAGGTGCTGACGCCTTCAAAGGAAACCGATATGATCCTGTTGAGATGACTACCGATCTGCGGCGAATGGTCTTAAATCCTGATGTTACTGTTCGGGCTAAAGGCGTTATTGAAAAATGCTCATTCTGTGTCCAGCGCATTCAGGATAAGAAATTATTAGCTAAGAAGCAGAACCGTCCGTTACGCGATGGTGAAGTAATACCTGCTTGTGCTCAGGCATGCCCGGCTGATGCAATAGTATTTGGAAATCTGAACGACAAAAACAGTAAAGTATCAAAATACTATGCTGATGCCCGTAATTATCATCTGTTAGAAGAACTGCATACCTTGCCCTCGGTAGGGTATCTGACCAAAGTTAAAAACAAAACCGTATAACTTAAATCATAAAAGCATGTACGTATCTCCAATCAGAGAGCCACTTGTAAGAGGGGGTAAGACATACAGTCAGATCACCAAAGATATACTGGCGCCTATGGCCGGACGCCCCTCTGTTTATTGGTATATCGGCATCAGCCTAAGTGTCGCTGCCTTATTGTTTGGTGCCTGGGCTATCTATATGACAGTGTATGTTGGTATAGGTACCTGGGGCTTGAACAAAACCATAGGATGGGCATGGGATATCACCAACTTCGTATGGTGGGTAGGTATAGGCCATGCCGGTACCTTTATCTCAGCCATATTATTACTCTTCAGGCAACGATGGAGAACCAGTATCAACCGTTCTGCAGAAGCAATGACATTGATAGCTATCATGTGTGCAGGATTCTTCCCCCTGATACATATGGGACGAATATTATTGGGATTCTTCATCTTTCCATATCCTAACACCCGAAGCTTGTGGGTAAACTTTAACTCACCACTGCTGTGGGACGTCTTTGCTATCACCACCTATTTCCTCGTATCACTTATCTTCTGGTATGTTGGCCTTATACCCGACATTGCTACCGTAAGAGATAAAGCTAAAAGCAAGATCAGAAAAGCAATCTACAAATTCCTTAGCTTTGGATGGACAGGCTCGGTCAGACAATGGACAAGGCACGAGACAGTTAGCCTGATATTGGCCGGACTTGCAGCACCCTTAGTATTATCAGTGCATACCATAGTTAGCTTCGACTTTGCTACATCGGTCATACCCGGATGGCATACAACTATTTTCCCACCCTACTTTGTTTCGGGAGCTGTGTTCTCCGGATTTGCTATGGTACTGACCTTGCTGATCGTAGCACGCAAAGCCTTGAACTTAGAGGAATATATCACCAAAATTCATATCGAATCTATGACAAAGGTGATCATACTCACCGGATCTATAGTGGGTATAGCATATATCACAGAGTTCTTTATCGCATGGTATTCCGGTGTTGAATATGAACAGTACGCCTTTCTAAACAGAGCTTTTGGACCATACGCATGGGCCTACTGGATCATGATGACTTGTAACGTGATCACACCACAGCTGTTCTGGATCAAGAAGATACGTACCAATATGTTAGTGGTGTTTATCATTTCCATTTTTGTGAATATAGGGATGTGGTTTGAACGTTTCGTGATTATCGTCACCTCTCTGCACCGCGATTACCTGCCATCAAGCTGGGCTATGTACAAACCTACTATAACCGAAGTAGGTCTTTACGTAGGCACCTTTGGCTTGTTTTTCACTCTCTTCCTACTGTTTATCAGAGCATTCCCGGTAGTTGCCATTGCCGAAATAAAAACTGTGTTAAAAGCTTCAACCGACAAACCAATGCAACAAGATCATGAATAAATATTTGACAGCCTATTATAATGATGAAGAAGACCTGTTAGAAGGACTGAATAAGATCCAGTCTGAAGGGATCAAGGTAACTGATGTGTTGACACCTTTTCCGGTACATGGTCTTGACAAAGTTATCGGACTTCGCCGCTCGCGCCTGTCTGTCATAGCTTTTATCGGAGGCGCCTTAGGAACTCTGATCGGATTCTTTTTTCAGGCATGGGTATTCACGGTTGATTATCCGCTTGCCTTCGGTGGGAAGCCATTTTTTGCCGTACCTTCTTTCATGCCGGTAACTTTTGAAATGGCCGTATTATTAGCTGCATATGCAATAGTATTTGCCTATCTGATACATAATAATTTAGGCCCGGGATCGAAAAATATTATCTATGACGAACGTATTACCGACGACAGATTCCTGATATTGATCAGTTTAGAAGATAAGGCCGACGATCAGATAAAAGAAGTGGAAACAGTTTTGGAAAATGCCGGAGCACTTGGTATTACATTAAAAGTTTAGCATCCATGGAAGCAAAAAGATTTACATTGAATAAAAAAACCTGGATTATCCTATTGGTGATGATAGCCATTGGTGTCGTATCCTTGCTTTATGGCGCCTTAGCAGGTCCAGGAATAAAACGCATGGCAGCCAACTTGTTGTTAAACAATTACTATTTCCTGAGCCTCGGCCTGATAGGCTTGTTTTTCATCACAGCACATGCCGTATCTGAATCGGGTTGGCATACCAGCGTGCAGCGAATAGCCGAGGCTATGTCATCATTCATACCTATCGGAGGAGTACTGCTGTTGGTGTTTTTCCTCTCAGGTGGCCTGCATCTGCTATACGAATGGACAAATACCGAGCAACTTGATGAAGTGCTGCAAGGGAAAACACCTTATCTGAATGAGCCTTTCTTCTATATACGTACTCTTGTGTTTTTAGCCGGATGGTCAATATTAGCATATTTTATTCGTAAAACATCGTTACAGCTTGATATAGACGGCGAACGCAAATATTTTAACAGGCTACGTGTCCTTTCTGCCGTATTTTTAGTCTTTTATGCCCTGTCAAGCGTGATTTCGTCATGGGATTGGCTGATGTCGATAGATGCCCATTGGTATAGCACTCTCTATGGCTGGTATGTGTTTTCGAGCATGCTGGCTGCAGGGATAGCTATGCTGATCATCCTTTTGTATGTGCTGATGAAAATGGGATATATGGAACACGTCAATACCGAACACATACACGACTTAGGAATATACCTCTTCGGCTTCAGTATTTTCTGGGCCTATCTGTGGTTTTCACAATATATGCTGATATGGTATGCCAACATACCCGAAGAAACGGTCTATTTCTATGACCGGCATCTGCATTTTAGCGGAGTGTTTTATATCAACCTGATATTGTGTTTCGTCGTTCCATTCTTAGCATTGATGACACGCAACTCAAAACGTAGCTTTACCATTCTTATACCCGTATCAGTATTAGTTGTCATAGGCCATTGGTTTGATCTGTATCTACTTATCATGCCCGGCACTATAGGTGGCGAAGCTTCCGGCTTTGGCCTTGTAGAAATTGGGACGACCATAGGATTCCTTGGATTATTTGCATTAGTGAGTTTCCTCACTCTGGCTAAAGCACCTTTAGCACCATATAAACATCCGTTTTATAAAGAAAGTTTGGATTATCATACCCATTATTGAACTAAACCGGCATTACGACCGGAAAATGATATGCCTTATGAAAATATTTAAGACAATAAGCTTCTTTGTGCTCATAGCTATTCTTATGGCAGCTTGCAACCGCGACAAGAATCATCCTGGATATATCTATTTTCCTGATATGCACTACTCGCAAGCTTACGAAACCTATGATGTCAACCCAGTGTTTGAGACGGGTATGACCAACCGGCTTCCGGCAGAAGGAACAGTGCCAAGAGGATACCAACCCTACCCTTTCAGTGAAAAAACAGTCCAAAATCAAACAAATGCCGGACTTATGCTCATCAACCCAATAGAAGTAAATGAGGAGGTATTGGCAAAAGGAAAGGAACAGTTTGATATATTCTGTAAAGTATGTCATGGCCCACAAGGGAAAGGCGATGGAGTGATCTATACAAAAAAACTATTCCCGGTGCAGCCCACTTCATTGGTTGACGACTATGTCCAAAACAAACCCGATGGCGAGATATTCCATGTCATCACTATGGGGTCACTCTCAGGACTGATGGGAGCACATGGAAGCATGATACCACCGGAAAACAGATGGAAAATTATTCACTATGTACGCACTCTGGCACAATAGATAACCATATCAACCGCTTTAGTGTATATACCTCTTTACCTCCTCTTTACGGAAGGAGGTTTTCTCATTTAAAAAAACCGATTTGAAACAAACATATACCTTGTGTAAACATAGTTGAGACACAGATGTTTATAAGATAACGGACAAAAACACAAAACAGCTCCATCAGCCAGAGCTCTTGGAACAGTTTTGAATCACAGAAAAAAAATAAACAGATGCAAATAGGAAAAGACAGCATAGCATCCATCACATATAAAGTATTCAATGCCTCTACAGGGGTGTTATTACAAGATACTGGCGAGCAGCCACAAGAGTTTTTATTCGGGCATAATCTGTTGTTAGATGGCTTTGAAGCCCATTTAACCGGACAGTCGGAAAATCAAAGCTTCAGCTTTGAACTAAAGGCTTCTGAAGCTTATGGACCGATTGACCCACACGCTATATTCGACATGCCGCTTAGCACATTCGCCGAAGAAGACGGACGCATAGACGAAGAAGTAGTGCAGGTAGGACACATCTTTCCAATGCAGGATGAAAATGGAATACGGCATCATGGGAAAATTATCCGAAAAATGAAAGACAGAGTAACCATGGATTTCAACCATCCCATGGCTGGCAAAGACCTGCTGTTTGAAGGGAAAATACACTCTATTCGAAAAGCTCAACCCGAAGAGCTACCCCATCAATGCACCTGCGGAGCAGATCACCACACCTCAGACACACATCATAAATCAATATTTGAACATTAAAATCTAATTAAAATGAATTACTTTCTCACACCACTGATAATCATTCTCAGCATGAGCCTATGGTTTGGTAAGGCTGATAGCACGATTCAGGCTGAACAGCAAACTGAACAACAAGATAATACTATTGACTACAAGAAAGAAGGTCAAGAGATCATCAGAAACACTTTCCTTGCACTGAATAACCAACTGCGGCAGGCTATGGAAGAAGGAGGACCTGAATATGCCATCCGTTTTTGCAAAATAGCCGCCTTACCGATAACCGATTCAATGTCGACTCAATATAGTGCATCGATCCGGCGGGTATCTGAAAACTATCGCAACCCAAACAATGCACCGCAAGATGAAGAGTTGGCCGTGCTCAAGGTGATGGAGATTGCTGACAAGACAGGCGTAACTACATCCGAAATGATCATCTTCCATGACGATCACACAGATTATTATGCCCCTATTACAGTAGGGCCTCACTGTTTGAAATGCCATGGGGTACCTCTTGAAGACTTCGATGAGGAGCATGCCCGTTTGATTTCATCATTATATCCTGATGACAAGGCTACAGGGTATAAACAAGGCGATCTGAGAGGCATTTGGCATATCCGATTCAATAAGTAATCACCCACCCTATCTGATGAGTACACAACAATGCGTTCATTGCGGAACGGATTGCGGGAGTTCACCGATCGTTTGGGAAAATAAACCGTTTTGCTGCCACGGCTGTAAAACGGTTTATCAGATACTGAAGCAAAGTGAGTTAGAGCAGTATTACGAAATACAGCCTATGTCGGGAATACGCGTTGAAGCACCTCCCCCTTTGAAAAAATTCGCTTTCCTTGATATGCCCGAGATCAGCGATAAGCTTTTAGATTTTAAAGAAGGAAACCGCTCAAAAGTACGATTATTCATACCGGCAATACACTGTGCGAGCTGTATCTGGCTACTCGAGCATCTGCATACATTACACCATGGCATCCTCTATTCTTCGGTTAACTTTCCGAAAAAGGAAGTGCATATCAGTTTCCAAAACGATCTGATCAGTCTGCGTCAGTTAGTTGAGCTATTAGCTTCTATCCATTATGTACCCGAAATCACGCTTCAGGATATGGAAGGAAGCACAAGTCGCAAATCCGATCGCAAACTATTGATTAAACTCGGGATAGCTGGCTTCAGCTTTTTAAATATAATGACTTATAGCCTGGCAGAATACGTGCCTGGTGGTGATGCCATAGACCCAAAACTCAAGCAACTTTTTGCAATACTCAGTTTTGTACTCATCTTACCGGTAGTGTTATACAGTGCTAACGACTACTATCTATCTGCATGGAAAGGACTGAAGCACAAGATCATCAGCATTGATCTGCCTATCACTCTTGGAATCTTAGCTCTTTTTGTACAAAGTTCGTGGGAAGTATTTTCAGGGACCGGCATTGGCTATATGGATAGTTTAGCCGGGCTGTTATTCTTTCTACTGATAGGGAAATGGTATCAGGGAAAAACCTATCAGGCTTTGTCGTTTGAACGCGATTATCGCTCTTATTTTCCTATAGCTGTGACCAAAGTCGAACAGGAAGAGGAAGTAATCCTCCCTATCAGGGAATTGAGAAAAGGTGATACCATACTCATACGTAATCAGGAGCTTATACCTGCTGATGCCCTATTAACCGAAGGCAGAGCCAATATTGATTATTCGTTTGTAACTGGTGAAGCTATCCCACAGTCGCGCCATCCGGGCGATCTTATCTTTGCTGGTGGAAGACAAGTTGGAAGCACCATAAAACTGATAATAGAGAAACCAGTAGAGCAAAGCTATCTGACCCAGTTGTGGAATCAAAGCGAACAAAAGTCAGAAAAATTATCCTTAGATAATCTGATCAACCAGATAAGTCAATATTTCACAGCCATAGTACTCATCATTGCCTTCACTTCATTTTTTTATTGGATAGCTACCGATCTGCGAACAGCTGTTTATGTCTTTTCATCGGTATTGATCATTGCCTGTCCCTGTGCCCTGGCACTCACTGTGCCATTCACCTTTGGCAGTACAATGCGGGTGTTCGGGAAGAGAGGTTTTTATATCAAATCTACTGATGTAGTAGAAAAAATTTACAGGACAACTTGTTTGGTTTTCGACAAGACAGGCACTCTTACTTTAAATCGAAAGATGAAAACCAGATTTGAGGGAGAACCACTGACAAGCAGTGAACAGCAGCTCATCCGAAGCTTGGTACAACATTCATCACATCCGCTAAGCACTGCCCTGTATGATACACTTCCTGCTATTGAGAGCTTAGAAGTTGATCAATATGAAGAAATACCCGGACTCGGGATCACCGCCGTGATAGGTACACAACGAATCAATATAGGTTCCAGACTGTTTGTAACCGGTAGTGAAACCGGTGAAGATGCGCAAGAAAGTCGTGTATACATTGGTTTTGGAAATCAAATGAGAGGATTCTTTCGCTTTTCAAACCTGTATAGGGCAAATCTGAAACAAGTTATAGATACTCTATCACACAAGTATGAGCTACACCTGATCTCAGGCGATAATGATGCGGAACGTACACGGCTTGAAACCATATTCGGACCTTCGGCTGAACTACATTTCAACCAAAGCCCCACAGAGAAAAAGCAATATATAGAAAATCTGAAAAAGCAGGGCAAGCAGGTACTAATGATAGGCGATGGACTTAATGATGCAGGAGCTTTGCGTGAAAGCGATGCAGGCATCTCCATAGCTGATGATGTGTTTAGCTTCTCACCGGCCAGCGATGCCATATTGGACGCAAAACAATTTGCTAAGTTAGATAAGTTTATTTGCTTTACAAAACAAAGCTTTAAAGTGATCCGGTTAAGCTTGCTGATCTCGTTCTTTTACAATGTAATAGGTCTCTCATTTGCTGTTTCGGCTAAGCTATCGCCCCTTGTGGCAGCTATACTTATGCCATTGAGCTCCGTATCTGTAGTAGCTTTTGCGACACTGACAGTAACGCTTTTGGCACAAAAAAAATTAAATCCAGAACTATCAACACATTGAAGGTGCTGATCAATCATATTTTTGCAATTCACAAGCAATCATTCGATCTCAAAAGAGAAAACATAAACTTTTGTTTATCAGTTATTTCGAGTACACATCACATGAAGAAATCTCTATAAACCGGATCATCTGACTTACTTTTTTAATTTTGCACAAAAAAATGCTGAAAGAGTCTGAAAAATGGAAGCTATATTTTTTCTGATCATTATAGGTGTAGTAGTTGCCGGTGGTTTTCTGGCAGCCTTTATCTGGGCTGTTCGAAGCGGACAATACGAGGACGACTATTCTCCTTCGGTGCGCATACTTTTCGACCAGAAGAAGCCTAAAAAGAAGAAAGACGAAGCAAACAGCATTCAAGACAACGATACAATAGACAAGAAAAAGGAACATTAAAAACACACTTATGGAATTACAAAGATTCGCCTATGACAACCGACTCTCGCGTATGTTTTTAAACGCGACCATGTTCTGGGGTTTTGTGGGCATGTTGGTTGGATTAACCATTGCACTTGAATTGGTTTTTCCACTGATGAGCAGCGGGATACCCTGGCTTTCCTTTGGGCGACTACGCCCTTTACATACTAATGCAGTGGTATTCGCCTTTGTGGGTAATGGTATGTTTACCGGTATCTATTATTCAACGCCGCGCCTGTTAAAAACTCCTATGTACAGCCAAACCTTAGGGAAGATACATTTTTGGGGCTGGCAACTGATTATAGCAGCAGCCGTGTTTACACTTCCGCTTGGGTTCACCGTAGGTAAGGAATACGCTGAGTTAGAATGGCCAATTGATATTGCAATTGCTATAGTATGGATCATCTTTGGCATCAACCTGATCATGACTATGGTCAAACGCCGTGTGAAGCATATTTATGTAGCCATTTGGTTTTATATAGCCACCTTTGTTACTGTAGCCGTGCTACACATTGTGAACTCCATCAATATTCCGGTCAGTCTGTTCAAGAGTTATCCGGTTTATGCCGGCATACAGGATGCTTTGGTTCAATGGTGGTACGGTCATAATGCGGTAGCTTTCTTCCTGACTACCCCCTATTTAGGATTGATGTATTACTTTGTGCCTAAGGCAGCCAATCGGCCTATCTATTCGTATAAGCTTTCCATTATACATTTCTGGGCATTGATCTTCTTGTATATCTGGGCCGGCCCGCATCATCTGCTCTATTCTGCTCTGCCCGACTGGGCACAAGCCTTAGGCGTGGCTTTCTCCATCATGCTCATAGGCCCTTCATGGGGTGGGATGCTCAACGGATTATTAACTTTACGCGGAGCATGGGATAAAGTACGCGAAAGTCCGGTATTAAAAATGTTCGTAGTAGGGATCACCGCATACGGCATGGCTACTTTTGAAGGCCCATTGCTCTCACTGAAAAGCGTGAACGCCATCAGCCACTTCACCGATTGGACTATAGCCCATGTGCACATAGGTGCATTAGGATGGAACGGGATGATCACGTTTGGGATGCTATACTGGCTGCTGCCACGACTGTTTAACACCAGGCTATACAGCAAAAAGTTAGCTAACACACATTTTTGGTTAGCCACTTCGGGTATGCTGTTTTTCGCTATCCCGCTTTATTTTGCCGCCTTCACCCAAAGCCTGATGTGGAAAGAGTTTACCGAAGCCGGATACCTGAGATACCCCAACTTCATTGAAACAGTCGTTCAGATATTGCCCATGTATTACCTACGTGCACTGGGAGGCGCACTTTATCTGACAGGTGTCATACTGTTGATATACAACTTAGTGATGACAGCCCGATCGGGTAGCTTTGTACGCTTTGAAGAAGACGAAGCACCGGCATTACGTACAGGCAAAATATCTGGCGAAAAAGGCCATAGGATCATAGAAAGCAAACCAGTGTTATTTACAATATTAGCGCTGATAGCTATTTCCATAGGTGGATTGGTGGAGTTTGTACCTATGTTTATGGTCAAATCCAATGTGCCTACCATAGCTGCTGTTCAACCTTATACACCTTTAGAACTGCATGGCCGCGATATCTACGTGCGCGAAGGATGCTATTTGTGCCATAGTCAGATGGTACGACCATTCCGCTCCGAAGTAGAACGTTATGGCGACTACTCTAAAGCAGGTGAGGTAGTCTATGACCATCCGTTTCAGTTTGGAAGCAAACGTACAGGCCCCGATCTTGCCAGAGCCGGCGTTCAGTCAGGACCAATGTATAAACCTGCTTCATGGCATTATAATCACTTCCTCAGCCCTCAAAAAATGGTCGCACAATCTATCATGCCGCCATACCCTTGGTTGATAAAGAACGATTTAGATATCAGTACTACGAACCGGAAAATAAAAGCAATGCAGTATCTTGGAGTACCCTATCCGGAAGGTTTTGCCGACAAAGCTAATGCACATCTTCAACAACAAGCTTACGAGATAGCCCAAAACCTTAGAGACAACGGAATCCAAATAGAAGACACCAAAGAAGTCATTGCGCTGATTGCCTATATCCACCGTCTGGGAAGAGACATACACGGAGGAGAAAAAGTTCACTTTAGCGAAAGATAGCCGATCCCATGAAATTAGTTACGTCAGCTTTAGAAAGTATAGCCGATATCCAGTGGTTTCCCATTATCGGATTGATTATTTTCTTTAGCTTTTTTGTGATACTCATCATTCACGTATCTCGTTTGGGCCGTAAGCAAGAAGACGAATACAGCCGCCTGCCACTTGATGAGGATGATGAGCAAGAGTACGACTATCAAAACGAAACAAAAAACTTAGACCATGACAACAGTAACAGATAAAAATCAACACACACAAGAGCCGGATTACGATATAGATACACTCACCAACGAAAAGCTGCTGAGCGATCATGAATACGACGGGATACGGGAATTGGATAACGATATGCCTCCCTGGCTGAAATGGCTCTTTGCCCTTTCCATAGTGTTTGCAGTAGTATATATGGTCAGATTCTGGGCCTTCAGAGCTAATGATCTGTATCAGCATAAAGAGTTTGAAAAAGAAATGGCAGCAGTGAAAATCAAATCCAAATCGGCCGAAACTTTTGAGATCATACTCTTGCAGGATGCCGTCTCATTAACAAGCGGTAAAGAAACCTGGCTGAAAATATGTGCCGTATGCCATTTGGCTGATGGAGGCGGATTAGTAGGGCCTAATATGACCGATGACTATTGGATACACGGAAACACAATAGATGACGTGTTCAATGTGATCACAAATGGTGTGATCGAACAGGGAATGCTTGCATACAAAGACCAGCTATCCGAAAAACAACGGTTGGATGTGGCCAGTTATATATTAGCTGAATTACACGGGAGTAGTCCGGCAAATCCCAAAGAACCTCAGGGAGAGCTGATAGAATAATACAATCCGAGACACTTTGCAACACATTGAAAGCTAAGTTAAAAAACCGGAAGATAAACAGCTCTCAACATAGCAATGAATGAAATCAGATAATGTGCTAACAAAATCGGCTACAGTATCCTATAGAGATCAGTTAGGAACTATAGACGAAAGGGGGAAACGGATATGGATATTCCCTAAACGACCTAAAGGTAGCTTATACACCTATCGTTCTATCCTGGCCGGTATATTACTGACCCTGTTATTGATAGGTCCCTGGCTACGATATCAGGGGGAGCCTTTCATGCTGTTCAACATACCCGAACGTAGGTTCATACTGTTTGGACAACTGTTTTGGCCTCAGGATTTCCATCTGTTCGTCTGGTCGCTCATCAGCATATTTGTGTTTGTCATCTTGTTTACAGTGATCTTTGGTCGTGTCTTTTGCGGCTGGGTGTGCCCACAGACGATATTCCTGGAGTTTGTCTTCCGACAGATTGAGTATCTGATCGAAGGCAGCGCACAACAGCAAAGGAAGCTAGCACGTCAGGAATGGGACTTTGAGAAAATCTGGAAAAAAAGTCTGAAGCATCTGCTGTTCTTTACTATTTCACTGATCATAATACATACATTTCTCGCCTATATCATAGGTACTGATACGCTGCTGACCATGATCCAGCAGGGGCCACTGACACATATCAAAGTGTTTACCGCTGTAGTACTGTTCTCTGCTGTATTTTATTTTATTTACAGCTTCTTCCGCGAGCAGGTATGTACCCTCGTTTGTCCCTATGGGCGACTGCAAGGAGCACTCTTAGATAACAAATCCATAGTCGTAGCTTACGATTATAAAAGAGGAGAACCAAGAGGCAGACGAACAAAATCTAAACAAGATGAAGCTTTCAGGCGTGGCGATTGCATCGACTGCTTTGCATGTGTAACAGTTTGCCCTACGGGTATCGACATACGCAACGGTACCCAGCTTGAGTGTATCAATTGTACCGCCTGCATAGATGCGTGCAACGCGGTAATGAAACGGCTGAAATTACCAAAAGGACTGATACGCCACACCTCAGAAGAAAATATCGCACAAGGAACTACCCATATCTTCAACGCACGATCCATAGCTTATACCGTTTTTTTAACTATATTATTAGTCATAGCTTTTGTGATGTTCAGTATGCGCTCCGAAGTAGAAACCACTGTATTGCGTGTCCCAGGAACCATGTTTCAGGAATATGGCCCCGACAGCTTCTCCAATGTGTATAAAGCTCAATTGGTTAACAAAACACGTAAGACCCAAAACCTACAGATGAAACTCAATTCCGAAGCAGCTGAACTGATCGTAATAGGAGACCCTATACTGTTGGAAAGCGGAAAAATGACCGAAGTGAACTTCCTGATTGTCATGCCAAAGAAACAGTTACAATCCAGTTCTGTCAAGATAGAAATAGGAGTTTATGAATCAGACAGACAAATTTCGACCACTCAAACAACTTTTATAGGACCAAACTCATTAGATCATTAAAACAATTATCACATGAAGTGGAACTGGGGCACCAAACTAACGCTGGCAATCATAGCTTTTATGCTGATGATCATCGTCTTTGCAATACTGATGATGCGGGAAACCATATCCCTTGTTGACAAAGACTATTATCCCAAAGGGCAGTCGCATCAGGAACTTATTGATAAAAAACAAAATGCGTACGGATTGGAACATATGGTAAAGCTTGAAAAAACAGATAGCCTCGTGCGATTAGTGTTGCCACCTCATTTCCAGTTAGAAGGAGTAAGTGGTGAGGTATATTTTTATCAGCGTATGGATGACAAAGGTGACAGACATATCCCGTTAACCATATCGGATGAAAAAGGTTTTATACTGCCTGTCAGTGAATTAAAAGGACGATTTATAGCCCGTATCGACTGGCAATATGAAGGCAACGCATATTATGTTGAAAAAGAAATCACATTTCCCTGACCATGCTTGAGTTGTACGCGGCATTTATGATAGGTTTTGTAGGTAGTCTGCATTGTATCGGCATGTGTGGACCTATAGCCCTTGCCCTGCCCTTAGGGCGAAGGTCGTGGTTTGACAAAAGCATAGGAGCACTCCTCTATAACTTAGGACGCTCGGTTACCTACGGCGCATTAGGAGCTGTGTTCGGATTGCTTGGCAAAGGCATACAATTAGCAGGGTTTCAACAATGGGTCTCTATTGCAATGGGAGTGATGATGATCGCCAGTGTGTTGTTTCCATTTCTGTTCAAAGGAAGCTTAGCCTTCGACAGACTGGCTGCCGGATTGGTAGGAAAGCTCATCGCTAAATTCAGGACATTATTCGGGAAATCCTCTAAAGCAAACCTGCTGACTATAGGTCTGCTGAACGGACTATTGCCATGCGGATTAGTATATATAGCCCTTGCAGGTGCAATAGCAACGCATGAGGTAAGCATGGGTATATGGTTTATGATCATCTTCGGATTAGGAACTATCCCGGTTATGATGTCAGTCTCACTCATCGGAAACCTGATCAGCACATCGCTGCGTAAAAAGATTAATCATGTGATACCTGTATTTATTGTCATACTGGGTATTTTGTTCATACTCCGCGGTATGTCGCTCGGAATACCTTTCATCAGCCCTAGAACTAAAATGCTTACCCCAACTCATGAGATGAAGCATGGCAGTATGTACAAGCCGTCTGATCCGAATTTTGTATTATGGGCAAAAAGATAGCTATCTAAACTTTTTCTCAGATCACGGTTTATGCCTCACACAGAATAGGCTGATAAACGCAGCATTTTCTTAACCACAATGGGCGTTTTTTTTAAACGCGATCTCTACAATGTAAGCCCTACGGGCTATCAATTTAATCTTCTACATTCTATATTCTATTGATATGCAAGCCCTACGGGCTATTGACGAACGCACGAATTCAGTCAAATCATTGCCCGTTAGGGCATACATATCAATAGAAAAAACATAATGAAGCAAAAAAACAATTGCCCGTCAGGGCATACATATCAATAGATAGCATTGAACGGTAGTCCAACATTGCCCGTCAGGGCATACACATCAATAAAAAAAGTATATAAAGCAAGAAATCATTGCCCGTTAGGGCATACATATCAACAGAAAAAGCATATGAAGCAAGAAATCATTGCCCGTCAGGGCATACATATCAACAGAAAAAGCATATGAAGCAAAAAACAATTGCCCGTCAGGGCATACATATCAATAGAAAAAGCATATGAAGCAAGAAATCATTGCCCGTCAGGGCATACATATCAATAGAAAAAGCATATGAAGCAAAAAACAATTGCCCGTCAGGGCATACATATCAATAGAAAAAGCATATGAAGCAAGAAATCATTGCCCGTCAGGGCATGCATATCAATTGAAAAAGCATAATGAAGCAAGAAATCATTACCCGTCAGGGCATACATATCAATAAAAAAACATATGAAGCCAGAAATTATTGCCCGTCAGGGCATACATATCAATAGAAAAAGCATAATGAAGCAAGAAATCATTGCCCGTCAGGGCATACATATCAACAGAAAAAGCATATGAATCAAAAAACAATTGCCCGTCAGGGCATACATATCAACAGAAAAAGCATAATGAAGCAAGAAATCATTGCCCGTCAGGGCATACACTTCTGCAGATCACGGTTTATGCCTCCCACAGAACAGGCTGATAAACGCAGCATTTTCTTAACCGAAAATCTTATTAATAATCTTTCTCTCTGTCCCTCTCACTGATATCTTATCCATTTCCACAGCTCGGCATAGCTTGGTTTCTTGCCATACATCAAAATACCTGTCCGATAAATCTTTGCTGCCATCCAGGTAGTGAGAATAAACCCGGCTATCAATACAACCATTGAAAGTAAAAGCTCCCATACGGGGACCCCAAAGGGAAGACGCAGCATCATAACAATAGGAGAAGTAAGTGGAAAGACCGACAACCAAAATGCTAATGGCCCATCCGGATTGTTAGCGATAAAACTCGACAAGATGATGCCAAGTATCAAAGGTAAAGAAACAGGTAACATGAACTGCTGGGTATCTGCCTCATTATCAACCGCTGCACCTATAGCAGCAAAGAATGACGCATACAACAAATATCCTGCAAGGAAGAAAAAGGCAAAACTGCTTAAGATCAGTCCAAAGTTGATTGAATGTATCACCTCAAAGATTTGAGCAACTCCCATATCATCTATCTGCGGCGAGACAGCTTCTGTTTGATTCATCATAGTTTGTATCTGCCCGGGTACAGCCGCATCGCCAACTGATCCGAAAAGCAAGGTAAAAACGCCGTATATGCTAAATGTCAGCACTACCCAAAGCACAAACTGCGTCAGTCCTACCAAGGCAATACCAGTGATCTTTCCCATCATCAGTTGGAAAGGCTTCACCGAAGAAACGATGACCTCTACTATACGGTTAGTTTTTTCTTCTATCACCCCGCGCATCACCTGCGACCCGAACATGAAAATGAAAAAATAGATGATGATAGCCGAAACCATTCCCAAACCTAATTGAACCTCAGTATAACTCCTTGATTCAGTGCCATCCTGATCAAGCTTGATTGTAACTATGTTCACTGTGGTACGAACCGACTTTATGATCTCGGGATCTATGCCTGACGCCAGAAGTTTTTGATTCTCCAACTCAGCTTTCATCACGTTTCGCACATATGATCGAGCTGATGCCGAAGCCTGCTTCACACTGAAAAACTCCGCATTAGACGGTAGTGAGAGCTGTGTCTCAGGCACATACAGCAACCCATCAAAAACACCATCCAATACGAATGTTTTTGCTGTCTCAAGATCGTCCTGCACATACTCAAACAATAAGTTATCTCCCGATTCAAATTTCCCGGCAAACAGACCACTCTCATCTAAGACAGCAATATTCTTTTTACCTACATCTTCTATGGAAGCTAAAACGATAGGAACTATCATCAGGGCTGCCATCAAAAGCGGACCTAAAAAAGTCATCACGATAAAACTTTTTTTCTTGACCCGTATCAGGTATTCCCTTTGCAGTATAAGCAATATCTTATTCATGGTGATTTATATTGAAGAAGCTATATTAGATAAGAGTGCGCTATCTCTGTGCTTATCGTCTACTGAACCTTCCTTAACTTTTTTGATAAAAATATCATTCATTGTAGGTAGTATTTCGTTGAAAGCGATGATATTGGCATGAGGCAATATGCGTTGTATCAAAGTATTTGTTTCAATAGCTACAGCACTTTTGATACGCAGGGTTGTCTCACCATAGTTGTTACGATGTTGATGAAGTATCTCAAACTGTGAAGGGATGAAGTTTTGTATATCAGTATGCAACGAACTTAGCTTTAGCTCAAAGGTGTGTGTCCTATATTCCCGTTTGATTGCTTCTACTGATCCGTCGAGTATTTTTCTGCTTTGGTTGATCAGGGCTATATGGTCGCATAATTCCTCTACCGAAGCCATATTATGTGTTGAAAGCAGTATGGTTGCTCCCTGATCGCGCAAGCGTAGTATCTCCGATCGGAGCAGGTTTACGTTGATAGGATCGAATCCGCTGAACGGCTCATCAAATATAAGCAGCTCAGGCTCATGCACTACAGTTACAACAAACTGTACCTTTTGTTGCATCCCTTTGCTCAGCTCCTCCACTTTTCGGTTCCACCAGTTTCCTATCTCAAACTTCTCAAACCATTGTTGCAAGCGTTTTTTTGCTGTAAACCTATCCAAGCCTTTGAGCTGTGCCAGATACATAGCCTGCTCGCCTACCTTCATCTTTTTGTACAAACCTCTTTCCTCCGGAAGGTAACCTATGTAACGGGTATGCTCTGGTCCTAACCGTTCCGATCCCGATTGTGATCGGACGAGATACACTGCTCCTTCATCGGCCCCGATAATTTGATTGATGATACGTATCAAGGTTGTCTTTCCGGCTCCATTAGGGCCTAACAAACCAAAAATCCCTTGTCGCGGGACTTGTACGCTTACTTTTTCTATAGCCAGATGGTTGGCATAACGTTTAGTTACTTCGGTGATATTGAGGTAGGTATCCAAGGTTGATTTGTGTTAGGTTTCTATAATGATATTATCCGAAAAACTCCCTCATACGGTCGAAGAAACGTTTTTCGGATGAAGATGGATTAGGTTGAAAATTAGGTGATTCTTTTAAATCCTCAAGTATTTTCTGCTCTTCTTTGTTCAGCTCTTTAGGTATCCACACGTTTATATTGACCAATAGATCGCCTGTACCGTATTGATTCACGCTGGGCAATCCTTTTCCTTTGAGTCGCAGCACCTTACCCGGCTGAGTACCCGGAGTTATCTTCAGTCGTGCTTTTCCATCTACTGTAGGTACTTCTACATGAGTTCCCAATGCTGCTTCAGATATGTTGATAAACAAATTATGTATCAGGTTATTCCCATCGCGTTCCAACTCGGGATGTTTTTCTTCTTCTATGAGCACCAACAGATCGCCCGGTATTCCACCCCTTGCTCCGGCATTACCTTTTCCGCTAAGCGACAACTGCATCCCTTCTGCCACACCAGCTGGTATGTTGATGTTAATGATCTCCTCATCTTTCAACACACCATTTCCCTGACAGTGGTCGCATTTACGCGTGATAATACGTCCTTCACCTCCACATGTAGGACAGGTTGAAGTGGTTTGCATCTGTCCGAGAAATGTATTTGTAACTCTTGTAATATGTCCACTGCCGTTGCAGGTAGAGCATGTTGCATAGGAGTTTCCATGATCGGAGCCTGTACCGCTGCAATGCTGGCATGAGACATATTTATTCACCTTTATCTTTTTCTCTGTTCCCTTGGCGATCTCTTGAAGGTTAAGCCGTACTTTTACGCGTAGGTTAGAGCCTTTGTTGACCCTTCGGCTACGTCCGGCACTCCCACCAAAGGCACCTCCGAAAGCACCTCCGAATATATCGCCAAACTGGCTGAAGATATCATCCATCGACATACCTCCGCCACTAAAGCCACCACTACCACCCATACCGGCATGACCAAAGCGATCGTAACGAGCTTTCTTATCAGGATTGCTCAACACTTCATAAGCCTCGGCAGCCTCTTTAAACTTCTCCTCAGCGCTATGATCATCAGGGTTTTTATCAGGATGGTATTTTAAAGCCAACTTACGATATGCCTTCTTTATCTCGGTCTCCGTAGCATTGCGGTCTATCTCAAGTACTTCGTAATAATCTCGTTTTGACATTGTGTGTGTTTTTTCCTTCAAAGGGTCTAACCGGCTACTACTACTTTGGCAAAACGTATCACTTTGCCATTCAAGCTGTACCCTTTTTCTATCACGTCTATCACCTTACCCTTCATCTCATCGTTTGGTGCCGGAATATGGCTCATTGCCTCGTGATAGTCAGTATCGAAAGCCATCCCTTGAGCTTGAATCTCTTCTAAGCCTTTTTGCTCCAACACCTTTTTGAATTTATTATAGATCAGAGCTACTCCTTCAAATTGTTTTTTTGTCTCTTTGCTGATCTCTGCTGCTGTAAGTGCACGTTCAAAATCGTCTAATACAGGTAAAAGCAGGGTGATCACCTCTTCAGAAGCTGTCTTGATCAACTCTATTTTTTCTTTAATAGTACGTTTTCTGTAATTATCAAACTCAGAGAACAGTCTTACATATTTATCATTCAGCTCGTCGTATTGCTGTTGAAGGGTTTCAAGACTTACCTCATCTTGCTGAATTTCGGCTTGCGAATTAGTTTCCAGAGTCTCCTGGTCTTGGTTTGTGTGCTCTGTAATCGGCTCTTGGTGTAGCTCATTTGCCTCCTGAGGTGTCTCAAATCTTACATCTTCAAAATCGTCCATTTGTGGTGAAGTCATGTTTTCGGCTTCCATGATTAATTTTTTTTACTAATTAGCCCACGCCAATCAAATAGTCTGCCATGAGCTGTTGTTCTTGTCATTTTGACAGGTTGATCCCTCCCGGTTTTATGATCAACGAACTACTCTGCTGCTACATTCTTTGGATATCAGCTCCAATAGCTTGTAGCCGTTGTTCGATCCGTTGGTATCCTCTGTCAATCTGGTCAATATTATCAATAATACTTGTTCCTTTAGCCGACAAGGCGGCTATCAGCAGTGCTACTCCGGCTCGAATGTCGGGTGAACTCATGCGGATAGCCCTCAGCGGATACCGCCTGTCAATCCCAATCACATTAGCTCTGTGCGGATCGCATAAGATGATCTGCGCTCCCATATCAATGAGTTTATCCACGAAGAAAAGCCTGCTTTCAAACATCTTCTGATGTACTAACACAGTACCTTTCGCTTGTGTAGCAACTACAAGTACGATGCTGATCAGGTCGGGTGTGAACCCGGGCCAGGGAGCGTCGGCTATCGTCATTATACCTCCGTCTAAAAATGTCTCTACTTCGTAATGTTCGTGAGCTGGCACTATGATGTCGTCTCCAACAATCTCCAAGCGGATACCCAAGCGTGCGAACACATCAGGTATCATCCCTAAATGTTGAATCCCTGCATTTTTTATGGTAAGCCGGGCTGCTGTCATAGCTGCCAAACCAATAAAACTGCCTACTTCTATCATATCAGACAGCAAGGTATGTGTAGTTCCTTTAAGGGAGCTAACCCCTTCGATAGTAAGCAGGTTTGATCCTATACCGTAAATTTTAGCACCCATACGTACTAACATACTGCAAAGCTGTACGATATATGGCTCACAGGCTGCATTGAAAATGGTCGTCATGCCTTTGGCAAGGGTAGCGGCCATCACTATATTAGCTGTACCTGTTACCGAGGCTTCATCCAGCAGCATATATGCACCCTGTAGCCGACCTTTGCTGCTCATCTCGCTTAAGGTATCTTCAATATTCCCACTGAACCCTGCTCCTAACTTCTGTAGTCCGATGATATGTGTATCTAATCGCCGCCTGCCTATCTTATCGCCTCCGGGTTTTGGGATATACGCTTTTCCAAAACGGGCTAACAAAGGGCCGGCGATCATAATGCTTCCCCGCAGCTGAGCCGAACGTTTGGCAAAGTCAGCACTTTTGATATAATCGAATCGTATCTCATCGGCTTGCAGCCTCACCGTATCAGACGATAGGCGGTCTGTCTTAACTCCCATACGCTCCAACAGTCCGATCAGGTTATTCACATCCACTATATCCGGCAGATTATTGACTTCTATCACCTCTTCGGTAAGCAAGCATGCACATAGTATTTGAAGGGCTTCGTTTTTTGCTCCCTGCGGTTGAATCTCACCCGATAAGGTTTTCCCTCCCTTCACAATAAATGAACTCATGGTCAAAAGTTTTATATGATTAAAATCCAGCTGCCTGCCCGTCTTTGCGCGATTCTGAAGCACCGTAATAAACCCCGCTTTCGGGTTTCTTCATTATAGCCTGATAGCCGCCATAGCCACCCATATCAAATTTCACACGATGTCCGAGTTTCATCAGCTCACGTATAGTCTCATAATTAAAACCCGATTCTAAATTAAGCCAGCCCCCATCGCTCATAGGGTTACCTGTTGGTTCGGTAGAGCCTTCATGGCTGATCCGCATGGCGTCGCCGGCCTCTTGCAGATTCATGCCAAAGTCAATCAGGTTAACCAATACCTGTACATGTCCTTGCGGCTGCATGCTGCCACCCATCAGCCCAAAGCTGAGCCAGGGCTGTCCGTCTTTGGTCACAAAACCAGGTATGATCGTATGAAAAGGACGCTTATTCGGTGCATATATATTTGGATGCCCCTCTTCCAACGAAAACGATTCACCCCTGTCCTGAAGTATGAACCCTAAACTATCCGGTGTCATGCCAGAACCCATGCCTCTGTAATTACTCTGGATCAACGAGACCATGTTTCCCTCCCCATCGGCTACGGTAAGATAAATAGTGTTGTCAGTCTCAAGGATACCTGATGGATAACTTCGACCGGCCTGGTCAGGATTAAAGAGCTTCATCCGCTCACTGGCATACGCCTTAGAGATCAGCTTATCCACAGGGATAGCATAAAAATCTGGATCAGCATAGTAGAGTGCCCGGTCTTCAAAGGCTAGTTTTTTCACTTCGGTGAACAGGTGAATATACTCTTTACTTCCAAAACCCATTGCTTTCACATCATAAAGCTCTAACATATTGAGCATCTGCAACACTGCTAAGCCTTGTCCGTTGGGAGGAAGTTGCCATACATCATAGCCTCTGTAATTGGTAGAGACAGGCTCAACCCATTCGCTGTGATGCGCTGCAAGGTCGGTTGCAGTCAGAAAGCCTCCATTAGCTGCCATATACTGTTCGATAAGGTAAGCGATCCGGCCTTCATAAAAATATCTGAACCCGTTTTCGGCAAGCAGGCGGTAGGTGTTGGCTAACCTAGGGTTTTTAAACAGCTCTCCTTTCTCGGGTATTCGTCCGTCAGGCATAAAGGTTTCGGCGAACCCGGGAAACTCTTTCAGTCGCTCGGAATTAGCTTTCCAGTAATACGCGATCACCTCAGATAGTGGAAAGCCTTCTTCGGCATATTTGATAGCCGGTTCAAGCAACTGATCTACACTCAGCTTACCGAATTTCTGATGGATCTCGTTCCATCCGTCTACCGCTCCGGGTACGGTAACGGGTAGCGGTCCGTATGAGGGTATTTTCTTGAGCTTATGTTTCTTAAAATACGAATAAGGCAATGAACCCGGCGATCGGCCGCTGGCGTTGAGGCCGTATAACTGTTGAGTTTCAGCATCCCAGATGATGGCAAACAGATCGCCACCTATGCCACATCCAGTAGGTTCTACTAACCCTAAGAGGGCATTGGCTGCAATAGCGGCATCCATGGCATTACCGCCCTTTTTCAGAATATCCAATGCCACCTGAGTAGCTAATGGGTGACTGGTAGCTGCGATACCATCTTTTGCTATCACTTCGGAGCGGGTAGCAAAATTCTTTCCGGTGATCCTGTCTTGACCATACAGCATCGCATGGCTTAGCAAGCCAAGAGTCAGCATATAAAATACATAGTGTTTCATGATCCAATAGTAAGATTCAACGCCTGTACGATCCGCCCTGCCGATTCTTCTATCTCAGCATGGGTTATTGTCAGTGGGGGTGCGATACGGAAACTCTGGTCGTTAAATAAAAACTGATCTACGATAAGCCGTTGTTTGAATATCTGTTGCATCAGCTCGTACATCGGAATATCTGGCTGTAACTCAATGCCTAACATAAGGCCGCTCCGCCTGATTTGCCGTATGGCAGCATGGTCGTGTAGTGCATCTTCGTACATCCTTCCTTTATCCTCAGCTTTGAGATGCAGTTCATCGTCCAGGATGATTTCCAATGCAGCTAAGGAAGCAGCACAGGAAACCGGATGTCCTCCAAAGGTAGTGATATGACCTAACTCAGGATGATGGGCCAACGCCTGCATACGTTCTTTGGAGCTGATGAAAGCGCCTAAAGGCATGCCGCCTCCCATCGCTTTTGCAAGGCATAGGATATCGGGTATGACCGCTTCTTTCTCAAAGGCAAAAAGTTTACCACTACGACCGAAACCCATCTGTACCTCATCGAAGATCAGGATAGCGCCTGTTTCATCACAGCGATCACGCAAGGCTTGTAAAAAGCCAGGCTCCGGAAGTATGATACCGGCTTCGGCTTGTACCGGTTCAATCAGTACGGCTGCCGTTTGACTGCTGATCTGGTGAACCTGATCAACAGCATTGAAATCAAGCAATCGTGTAGCCGGTAACAATGGGCGAAATGCATTTTTCAGACGCTCGTGCCCCATCATACTCAATGCACCGGCAGTACCTCCATGATAGGCATGGCGAAAGCTGACAAGTTCGGTGCGATTTGTCAAGCGTTTGGCTAGCTTCAGAGCTCCTTCTATGGCTTCGCTGCCTGAGTTGACAAAAAAGACCGACTGCAAGGCGGGAGGCAATACAGAAGCTAAACGAGCAGCAAGCTTCACCTGCGGAGAATGCAGAAACTTACCATATACCATCACGTGCATATAAGCTTCTAACTGCTCTGAAATAGCTGATAATACCATAGGATGACGATGCCCTACATTGCTGACCGAGACACCGGACACCAAATCAATATACTGATCACCACTAACATCGTATAAGTAAATACCCTCAGCTTTGACAATCTCCAACGGATCAGACACCACAGAAGGCAAGCCCATATGTAGCTGAAATAATTGCCTGTTTGTAAGCATTCTTGCGGAAATTTTTAACAAAATTACGCATTTTATAGCTGGCTAATTAAATACATTCTCCAAAAATCATATAGACTTTCTCTCAACCTCCTCCCTTCTGTGTAAGCCCTACGGGCTATCTCAATCACCAACATCTTACTGAAAAGATGGATATTGTTCTTTAAGAAACCATCATTATATCGACTAATTCCTCTACACTGTGTAAGCCCTACGGGCTATCTCAAGCACCAACATATTGCTGAAAAGATGGATATTGCCCTTTAAGAAACCATCATTATTTCGACTAACCATTGCCCGTAAGGGCATACATATCAATAAAAAAAGCATAATGAAGCAAGAAATCATTGCCCGTCAGGGCATACACTTCCGAAGATCACGGTTTATACGTCCCACAGATCAGGCTGATAAACGCAGCATTTTTCTAACCAAAAATCATATTAATAATCTTTCTCTCTCCCCCATCTCCCTATCGTTCTATCTCAACCTCCTCCCTTCTGTGTAAGCCTTACGGGCCATCAAAATAATCTCCTAAAACCCATATTCTATGGATATGAAAGCTCTACGGGCTATCTCAATCACCAACATCTTACTGAAAAGATGGATATTGCCCTTTAAGAAACCATCATTATTTCGACTAACCATTGCCCGTAAGGGCATACATATCAATAAAAAAAGCATAATGAAGCAAGAAATCATTGCCCGTCAGGGCATACACTTCCGAAGATCACGGTTTATACGTCCCACAGATCAGGCTGATAAACACAGCATTTTCTTAACCGAAAATCCTATTAATAATCTTTCTCTCTCCCTCCCAATCTCCCTATCGTTCTCTCTCAAACTCTTCCCTACAATGTAAGCCCTACGGGTTATCAAAATAATCTCCTGAAATCCATATTCTATGGATATGAAAGCCCTACGGACTATCTCAATCACCAACATCTTACTGAAAAGATGGATATTGTCCTTTAAGAAACCATCATTATTTCGACTAACTCCTCCACACTGTGTAAGCCCTACGGGCTACCAAAAACCTTCTTCTAAAATCCATATTCTATGGGTATGAAAGCCCTACGGGCTATCTCAATCACCAACATCTTATTGAAAAGATGGATATTGTTCTTTAAGAAACCATCATTATATCGACTAATTCCTCCACACTGTGTAAGCCCTACGGGCTATCTCAAGCACCAACATCTTATTGAAAAGATGAATATTGCCCTTTAAGAAACAATCATTATATTGACTAACCATTGCCCGTAAGGGCATACATATCAATAAAAAAAGCATAATAAAGCAAGAAATCATTGCCCGTCAGGGCATACACTTCCGCAGATCACGGTTTATACGTCCCACAGATTAAGCAGATAAACGCAGCATTTTCTTAACCGAAAATCTTATTAATAATCTTTCTCTCTCCCGATCCCGATCCCGATAGCTATCGGGATCGGGATCGGGATCGCTTTCCTCCATCTCCCCTCTACCCTTCCCTACTAATTGTTTTATTGTTTACTTTAGCCGGATAAGTTCAAAGGCATACATACTTTGATCATCAAGACTAAAAGAAAAAATGACTCGCTTTCTATATATCATTCTTATCCTGATGACAGCTATTCAACTGCCTGCACAGGAAAAAATTCGGATAACTCCCGATATGCTATATAACTTCAGTACCCGTGGCGATGCTACTCTGCTGATAGACGAGTTTGACCTGGTTGGTGATCCGGCAAACGGAGACTTTGGCATACCGGAGACTGTCTTCTCGGCTGGCTGGACTGATGCATCAGTAGTGTATCCGGTTCGGGTTGTGATAGACCTTGGTGTAGAATATGCGTTGTCATCGCTCTGGCTTTTTGATGCAAACGATTCGGATTCACTTTTTGTATATGCCGGCGATCCTTCGGGCTGGGCTTTGCAGTCGTCCATACTTTTAGACAGCTACAACCAATGGTGTGAGATAGAGACAGATACAATCGCTCGCATGCTGATGCTTCTGTTCCCCTCACCCTCAAGCAGGATAGCCGAGTTAGTACTCTATGGCCAGCCTTTAGGGCTAGCCGCACCAGACCCTATGCCAGTGATACATCAGCAACCTATGATGGATATGTTGATGGGTGTCAACGGGTTTGTGGACGACCCTTCCGATAAGATAAGGGTAGCCGGTGGCTTACGCGAATATCACGACTGGGGCTGGGACGAAGGAAATACTGACACTACCTATGTCGGATATCCCGACAACCAATATGCATGGAACCCAAGCTGGGTGAGCGGCCCGGGATGGGGCTTTAACTTTGATGAGTTTTATACTGTGCTGCGCAACCAAGGGGTGATAGCAAGTCCTGTACTTCAAGGCTCAGCGCCTTATATGACTGGTTTTGTTGATTCGCTTATACAGCATAAGCCCATCAGAAACAACAGAAACCCGGCTGATCCGCTCTCTTATATAGAACATGCAGATTATATGTTTCAGTTTGCAGCACGTTATGGAAACACTTTAGTTGATGCCTCACTGCTTAAGCTGCGCCCTGATCAGCAAAAGTTGAGTGCGTTAGGGCTGATCCAATACATTGAGAACTGGAATGAGCCGGATAAATGGTGGTTTGGTCGGGGAGGCTATTTTGCCCCAGATGAGTTTGCCGCCATGTGTAGCGCTGACTACGACGGACATGAAGGGGCTATGGGACCCACTAAAGGCATGAAAACAGCTGATCCAAGAATGAAAATGGTGATGGGAGGCCTGGCATCGCTCAACAAAGAATATATACGCTGTATGTGGCTGTGGAGCAACTTTAACCGCCAGAATGGATTCCCGGCAGACGTGATAAACTTACATCATTACTCGGGTAACGGACTACATGGGATCAGTCCGGAAGAAGACAGGCTGAAAGAAAAGCTCGCAGAATTGGTAGCATACCGAAACCAATACCTGCCCGGAAAAGAGATATGGCTATCCGAGTTTGGATACGACACCAATCCCGAAAGCATATTAGCTGCTAAAGCAATAGACAGCTCGGATGCGTTTGAAGTACAAGGCCAGTGGCTCATGCGCTCATACCTTGAAGCTGCCGCAGCAGGTGTGGACAAAGCCTTAGTGTTTATGCTGCGCGATGTGAACGCACCCAACCCCAATGTGTATAACAGCTCAGGATTGACAGGCGAGCTATGGTATGGACATCAACCGAAAAAATCATGGTATTACGTGCATACGATGAGAAACATACTGAAACATACACGATTCAGCCGGGAAGTCCCATCAAGTACAGATGATATCTATCAGTATCTTTTTGAAGATCAGGAGAAGACCAAACATATACTGGCTCTCTGGTCAGGAACAGCCGAAAACCGTGTCATACCTGATTATCAGATCAACCTGACTCAGCTTTTTGATCAATTAGGTGTTTCGGCAGATACAAAACATTATCGTATAAGGCATATCACAGCAATAGAAGGCGATACTTCAGGTCAAAGCCGGGATATTATTCCGGTAAACGATCTTTTCAGTCTGACCGTATCCGAGCGACCTTCGTTCTTAGTCATTGAGAAGATGCATGATGCCTCACTGCATATACGTCTGAAAAGATTCAACAGTCAGGAACCGCCTCTGACCGAAGAAGCTCTCAGCCATTTCTGTGTAGAGCTTAACCGCAGCGATACCAAACAACTCATTGAAACCAAATGCTTTGATAATGACAGCTTAGTGCAGATACATGAATTAGCTGTACCTGCCCTTTTCAGTCTTCGGCTGTATGAGCGCAACAGTAGCGGACTGCTCGGCGACAGCTGGCTATGGAATCACTGGAACGGTATCACAGCTTTAGATGCACTGATCATAGTGTATATGGCTATCCACCATCCTAAGACCGACCATCTGACCTGGTTGGGTAAGCCACCTTACAATCCTGTTTTCCAGTCGGTAGCCGATATAAATAACAGCCGGCATATTTCGGCTGCCGATGCATTAGCGCTGATGCAACGCATAGTGGGACACCCGGAAGCAAACCTTTTTCCCCGAAACAAGCATAATTTCACCCTGTCGGCATCATGGACTGCTACTATAGAAGAAAAAACCTTCCCCGAAGCTCCGGCACAGCTCTTACATGCTCATGGCGAATATATTGCTACAAACCCTGTCGAATCAGTTTATTATGAGCTGCCATTTGAAATAAATGAAGCTGGAAATCATTTTCTGAATTTATTTGTTTTACCTAATGGCAAACTGACAGAAACAAAATGAGACAAATACGATGAAGCTGTATATTAAAAATATGGTCTGTAACCGCTGCATCATGGTAGTGCGGCAGGAAATGGAAAAGTTAGGACACACCGTTCAACATATTGAGTTGGGTGAAGTAGTCGTAGCTGAAGAGTTGAACGACAGTCAAAAAGAATTAGCAGGCAGGACATTAGCAGCATTAGGGTTTGAACTGATAGACGATAAAAAAGCCAGGATCATTGAAAAAATCAAGGTACTCATTATCGACTTAGTTCATTATCAGCATAATATGTTGAAGTATAATATCTCGGAACTGCTTAGCAGAGAACTCAACCATGAGTATTCCTATATTTCCAGGCTGTTCTCTGAGGTAGAAGGAGTTACCATAGAAAAGTATTTTATCGCACAGAAGATCGAAAAGGTAAAAGAGCTTTTAGTGTATGATGAGCTGACCTTGAGTGAGATAGCTGAGATGCTGAATTATTCAAGTGTAGCATATCTGAGTAATCAGTTCAAAAAAGTTACCGGGTTGACGCCTACCCATTTCAAAAACCTCAAACAGGCTAAGCGTATTCCATTGGATCAGGTTTAAATCTTACAAATCAAATCCAAAATAACATAATAGCCATATAGATTTTTATGGCCAATTTTGTGCAATCACATTACGTTTCATTATATGACTACTATACATCACACATTATCATTGCCCTTAGAAGGGGTTGAGAGCGAGCATGGTGCTATGATCATTGATAAAGAGCTTTCCGCCATAGAAGGCATTGAATCGCATCAGGTTGAATTCAACAATCGCAGGGCTGTCATTCAGGTAAGCGATGAGGCTACTTTGTCGAAAGCTGTTAAAGGAATTAAATCATTAGGGTATGGTGTAACCACTGTCAAACAGACTATACCAGTATTAGAGCTCTCATGTGCAGCTTGTGCAGTGAGTGCCGAAAGCATGATAAAATCTATCTCGGGAGTATTGGATGCGGTAGTCAATTTCGCATCTATGAATGTAGCTGTTGAATACCTGCCTAATATGACTGATCCGTTTGCGATGAAAAAGGCGTTACAATCTATTGGCTACGACATGCTTATAGAAGACGAGACCACCCAGCAGCAAACTTTGGATACCATACACGAGCGCAATTATATGAGGCTGAGAAAGCGGACTATATGGGCTGTCATACTGTCGCTTCCGGTTTTTGTGTATGGGATGTTTTTTATGGATGCAGCATACGCAAACTATATTATGTGGCTTTTCGCTACTCCTGTAGTGTTCTGGCTTGGAAGGGATTTCTTTATCAACGGCTGGAAGCAGGCTACGCATGGCTCGGCCAATATGGATACCTTAGTAGCCTTGAGCACGGGTATCGCATATGTGTTCAGCGTGTTCAACATGCTATTCCCAAAAGTTTGGACCTCACGTGGCCTGGAAGCTCATGTCTATTTCGAAGCGGCAGCCGTCATCATCGCCTTTATCATGATTGGCAGGCTGTTGGAAGAAAAAGCCAAAGTCAATACCTCATCAGCTATCCGCAAGCTGATGGGACTGCAACCTAAGAGGGTAACACTTATATTAGAAGACGGCAGCGAGGTACAACGTCCTATAGAGGAGGTGAATGTAGGCGATATATTGGTCGTTAAGCCGGGCGAAAAGATAGCTGTGGACGGAAAGGTCCTAAACGGTAGCTCGTATGTGGATGAAAGCATGTTGAGCGGCGAACCGGTGCCTGTATTAAAAGAACAAGGAACACAACTATTTGCCGGAACTATCAACCAGAAAGGCAGCATGCGTTTTAAAGCTGAGAAAGTTGGCAAAGAGACTATGCTGGCACATATTATCAAGTCGGTACAAGAAGCGCAAGGTAGCAAAGCGCCGGTACAACGCTTAGTTGACAAGATAGCTGCCATATTCGTCCCCGCAGTAATTACCATAGCGCTACTCACCCTGATCGTATGGATCATATCAGGGGGCAGCAGCGGAATAGTACACGGATTATTAGCCGCTGTTTCAGTATTGGTGATCGCTTGTCCGTGTGCCCTTGGATTAGCTACTCCAACGGCTATCATGGTTGGAGTAGGAAAGGGAGCCGAACAGGGAATACTGATCAAGGATGCCGAAAGCCTCGAGTCAGCAAAAAAAATTGATGCCGTCGTATTGGATAAGACGGGTACTATCACCGAAGGAAAACCAAAACTCACAAATATCCAATGGCTGCATGATGAGGATACGGCCAAGACAATACTTTTAACTATAGAAAAACAATCGGAACACCCATTGGCCGAGGCTATAGTAGCTCACTTTGAGGCAGTAGAAACCATTGCCTTATCCGAATTCAGCAGTATCACCGGCAAAGGCGCTACAGCAACTTATGAAGGCAAATCATATTGGGTAGGTAACAACAAGCTGATGACGGAAAACAATATCAGGCTTGACACGAAATTAGTACAGTTAGCTGAGGAATGGGGCAACCAAGCCAAGACGGTTATCTGGTTTTCGGATGAAACAAATGCTCTGGCTGTGATGGCAGTGTCCGACAATATCAAAGAGACCTCTAAAGAAGCTATACAGCAAATGCAACAGATGGGAATAGAACTGTATATGTTGACCGGTGACAATGAGAACACCGCTAAAGCTATTGCACAACAAACCAACATACCTCATTATAGATCAGAAATGCTCCCCCAGCAAAAAGCTGAGTTTGTCAGGCAACTACAACAAGAAGGGAAGGTAGTGGCTATGGTGGGTGATGGCATTAACGACAGCACGGCTCTTGCTGCGGCCGATGTCAGTATTGCCATGGGAAAAGGGAGTGATATAGCTATGGACGTAGCGAAAATGACCATCATTGCCTCCGACCTAAAAAAGATTCCACAAGCTATACGACTGTCAAAACAGACGGTGGCAACCATCAAACAAAATCTGTTCTGGGCATTCATCTACAATCTGATCGGGATCCCAATCGCTGCTGGCATATTATATCCTTTCAATGGCTTCATGCTCAACCCTATGATAGCCGGTGCAGCAATGGCGATGAGCAGTGTAAGCGTGGTAAGCAACAGCCTCCGACTGAAACTCAAAAAATAAGCGCAAGCCGCTAATGTGTTGAGCAGGCGTTATCCCTGATCGAACAGCGTACGTTGCTGTATTGATCGACCTAAGGTTACCTCATCGGTAAACTCAAGTGCATCACCTATAGCCACTCCTTTGGCTATAGTGGTGATCTTCAGGCTGTCGGACTTGATCTTGCGGTAAATATAAAATGAAGTGGTATCGCCTTCTATGGTAGCTGGCAAAGCTAATATTACTTCACGTATAGGCTCTTGCGTGATCCGTTGAATTAAATGGTCAATATACAGATCAGCCGGTGCGATGCTCTCAATAGGACTAATCACACCACCTAACACATGATAAAGCCCGTTATAGCTTGCCGTTCGTTCGATAGCCATCACATCACGCATATCCTCAACAACACAAACCACGTTCTCGTCGCGCCTTAGATTAGAGCAGATTCCACAAACTGCACTGTCAGAAATGTTATGACATCGCTCACAAAACATGATTTTTTCACGCAACATCATCAACGATCTGCTAAGTGTTTCGGTACGGGATTTATCCTCACGCAAAAGATGTAATGCCAATCGTAACGCAGTCTTCTTACCTATACCGGGCAGCTTCGACAACTCATTGACCGCATTTTCCAAAAGAAGAGAAGAATATTCTGTCAAGATTTTCGTTTTAGAGCAAAAGTAGTCAAATACCGATAGCATCCATGAATCCGTATCACCCAAAAATTCTTTCTTTCCTTGTTTTGTTTTTTCACTTCGGGCTGATGTGCTCTTTATCTCAGCAAGCCGGCAATATCAATCAGACCGATATACATGGCCACAAGACCGGACTTTGGGAAGGTTATTATCCCTCTGGAGAGTTACGCTATACCGGTCGCTTCATAGATGACCGGCCCACAGGCGAATTTATCTATTACTACGAATCGGGAGCGTTGCGCGCAACCAATCAGTTCAGCCTGAATGGCAGAAAAGCATATAATAAGGTCTATTCCGAACAAGGAATACTGTTGACCGAAGGAGTTTATTTTGACCAGAAAAAAGACAGTATATGGCGTGTGTACAGCGATACCGACGGAAAACTGATAGCCGAAGAGCAATATCAAAACGATCTGTTACACGGCCCAAGCAAGGTGTATTATCCGGGAAATGGACAGCTTGCCGAGCTGACTTCATACGAAAACGGCATCAAACAAGGCGAGTGGAAACGCTGGTTTGAAGATGGCAGCATACTCAATGAAGCAAATTATGTGAACGATCAGCTTGATGGAAAAGCAGTTTTTTATCACCCTAACGGAGCTATAGAACAGCAAGGCTATTATCATCACGGGCAAAAGGCCGGACTGTGGCAACTATACGACGAACAAGGATTGCTACTTGAAGAAGAATACAAGCTTGACTGAAGCTGCCTTTCCCATGTGAACAGGCCTTAGACATCCGTTTTTTATGTACTTTTGTGCTTCATTGAAATAACTTCTTTTAATCCCATGATCATACACAATATTCAACTTTTGGCCGGTCTGTCTGATAATAAATTACGCCTTCGTAAAGGGAAAGACATGGCTGAGTTTCCCGCTGTTGCAAACGCATTTGTATTGATATCAGGTAATAAAATTGCCGATTACGGCTCAATGGGGTCGGAGGAGTACAGTCGCTATCGGGCTACGAACAATCACCAAATCGTAGATGCTGAATGGGGAACGGTATTGCCTTCTTTTTGCGATTCGCACACCCATTTAGTCTATCCGGCTTCCCGTGAGATAGAGTATATTGACAAGATCAAAGGATTGAGCTATGAAGAGATTGCTAAGCGCGGTGGCGGAATATTGAATTCGGCAGAACGTATGCAGCATGCAAGCGAGGATGAGCTTTTTGAGGATGCCATGCAGAGGCTTAACGAGATCATTGATTTTGGTACCGGAGCCGTTGAGATCAAAAGCGGCTACGGACTTACAACCGAATCAGAGCTAAAAATGCTGCGAGTCATCAGACGGTTGAAAGAAACCTCACCCCTTATCATCAAAGCCAGCTTTTTAGGCGCTCATGCCGTCCCGTTGAAGTACAAGAAAAATCAGTCGGCTTATGTAGATCTGATCATAGATGAAATGATCCCGAAGGTAGCGGCCGAGCAGTTAGCCGATTTTATTGATGTATTCTGCGATCAGGGATTTTTTACCGTAGAAGAAACTGACCGCATCCTGGAGGCAGGCTGGAAATATGGGTTACGACCAAAAATTCATGCTAACGAATTGGCTAAGTCGGGCGGGATACAGATAGGGGTGAAACATAATGCCCTTTCTGTAGATCATTTAGAATATACCGGTGAAGAGGAGATAGCGGCTCTGTCAGCCAGCCAGACCATGCCTACCATACTGCCAGGTGCTGCCTTTTTCCTGAATATGCCTTATGCACCAGCACGTCAAATGATAGAAGCCGGACTGCCAGTGGCAATGGCAAGCGACTTCAATCCGGGCTCCTCCCCCTCGGGTAATATGCAGCTCATATTATCTATGGCAAGCATATTATACCGCATGCTGCCCGAAGAAGGCCTGAACGCTACTACTATCAACAGTGCTTATGCCATGGATATAGCCGATCAAACAGCTAGTATCAGCCGCGGAAAAATAGCTAACCTGATGATCACAAAGCCAATCCCCAGTCTGGCATACTTACCCTACTACTATGGCTCCAATAAACTGTCAGGCATAGTGTTACAAGGGAAATATAAAAAAGTATAATCCAAAAAAAAGTAATAAACGAATCCTTATGAAAAAACTTATTGAATGCGTACCAAATTTTAGCGAAGGGCGCGATATGCGCGTGATCAAGCAAATTACTGATGTGATAGAAGCTGTAGAAGGCGTTGAGCTATTGGATGTGGATCCGGGTGCGGATACCAATCGTACCGTAGTTACTTTTGTAGGTACCCCTGATGAGGTCATCGAAGCAGCTTTTCAGGCTGTAAAACGAGCTTCTGAAGTGATCGACATGCGCAAACATTCAGGTGAGCATCCCCGTATGGGAGCTACCGACGTATGCCCCTTAGTACCTATCGCCAATATCAGCATGGAAGAAACAGTAGCGTATGCACACAAGTTAGCCGAACGTATCGGAAACGAATTATCTATCCCTGTCTATTGTTACGAGCATGCAGCAAGTACTCCCGAGCGTCGAAACTTAGCTAACAACAGAGCAGGCGAGTATGAGGGCTTACCCGAAAAGTTGGCCGATCCTAAATGGAAGCCCGACTTTGGTCCAGCCGTCTTTAACGCAAAAGCTGGTGCTACCGCTGTAGGAGCACGCGACTTTTTAATCGCATTCAATGTGAACCTGAATACTACCAGTACACGCCGTGCCAATGCTATCGCCTTTGACGTACGCGAAAGAGGACGCCCGCTACGCGAAGGAAATCCGCTGACAGGAAAAATCGTGAAAGACGAAAAAGGAAATCCTATCTATGTGCCCGGAAGTCTTAAAGAAGTTAAAGCAATAGGCTGGTATATAGAGGAGTATGGTGTAGCACAAATCTCAATGAATCTGACCAATATCAGTATTACCCCAGTTCATATAGCCTTTAATGAAGTGTGTACTAAAGCACAAGCAAGGGGAATACGGGTAACCGGATCGGAATTAGTAGGTCTCATACCATTGAAAGCAATGATAGATGCAGGTAAGTATTTCCTGAAGAAACAGCAGCGCTCCTTAGGAGTTGATGAATCGGAGCTGATAAAAATTGCGGTGAAGTCAATGGGCCTTGATGAGTTAAAGCCTTTTAAACCGGATGAGAAGATCATTGAGTATGTATTAGCAAAACGCAGTGGCCAGAAACGACTGATCGACTTAAGCGCATCTGCTTTTGTAGATAAGGCTGCTTCCGAGTCGCCTACACCGGGAGGTGGATCAGTAGCCGCATACATTGGTGCTTTGGGTGCCGCCTTAGGCTCTATGGTAGCCAATCTTTCCTCACACAAAAGAGGATGGGACGACAGATGGGAAGAATTCTCCGTTTGGGCCGAAAAAGGACAAAAACTCAAGGCAGAACTGCTCTATCTCGTGGATGAAGATACACAGGCATTCAACCGCATCATAGAAGCATTTGGCCTGCCTAAGAAGACAAAAGCCGAGCAACAACACAGAAAACAACAAATAGAAGAAGCATCTCAATATGCAATAAAAATACCCATGCGCATTATGAAAGCAAGCCTGGAATCAATGGACCTGATGGAAGCGATGGCAGTACATGGAAACCCAAACACCGTTTCAGATGCTGCGGTAGGTGCTTTATGTGCCCGTACAGCTGTAATGGGTGCGTATCTCAATGTGAGAGTGAACGCAATCTCAATTGAAGACAGGCAGTTTGCCGAAAAAGTACTGAAAGAAGGAGCTGTGATCAATGCCAACGCAATACAAAGAGAACAGGAAATACTTCAGAAGGCTGAAAAAGTCATGGAACAACTCTGAAAACAAAATACATGCAACTGATACTCATGTGTCAGCAGTGTATCAATTCATGTGAACTACCACAAGAGACTTATGTTACCTGCTGAATCTGCCAGAAAAAAAATTATAAAATAAAAATTGGTATATACCGGACAAAGTAGTATCTTTGCCGTCCGAATTTTTAGATATACTTATACAGCTATGGCTAAGAAACACAAAGACATCAGACATCAGATCATTCTGGAGTGTACCGAGCATAAGGATAGTGGTATGCCGGGTACTTCAAGGTATATCTCTACCAAGAACAAAAAAAATACTCCAGAGCGTTTAGAGTTAAAGAAATACAATCCCATTCTGAAAAGAATGACTATTCACCGAGAAATAAAATAATCTGATATGGCAAAGAAAGTAGTAGCAACCCTCAAAACAGTATCGGGTAAGCAATATGCAAAGGTGATCAGGATGAAACGTTCAGAAACTACCGGAGCATACACCTTCAGCGAAGATATCATCCCCAACGACAGAGTACAAGAGTTTCTGTCAAAAAGATAAGGGTTCAGTCAAACTGATGAGGTGAGCTTTTCCATTGGGTTGGGAGAGCTCATTTCTATTTATATCACACAAGCAATGGGTATATTTTCTTTTTTCAGCAGAGAGAAAAAGCAGGAATTGGATAAAGGCCTTGAGAAGACACGTGAGAGCGTCTTTTCAAAGATATCCAAAGTTATAGTAGGCAAGTCGAAAGTTGATGACGAGGTATTAGACGAGCTGGAAGAAGTTCTCATTACCTCTGATGTAGGCGTTCACACTACACTTAAGATAATCGAACGGATAGAAGTTAGAGTAGCCCGTGATAAATATCTTGGAGCCTCCGAGCTGAACCGAATACTGAAAGAAGAAATAGCAGCTCTGCTGCAAGAAAATCAAACAACCGACATTGAAGGCTTCGACTTTCCCGAACGCGACACCCCTTATGTCATATTAGTCGTTGGGGTGAACGGAGTAGGCAAGACTACCACTATTGGCAAATTAGCGTATAACTTCAAGCAAGCCGGAAAATCTGTTGTCTTAGGTGCCGCCGATACCTTCAGAGCTGCAGCCGTAGATCAGATAAAAATATGGGGTGAAAGGGTTGATGTGCCGGTCATATCACAAGGCATGGGAGCCGACCCAGCTTCTGTAGCTTACGACACGCTGAACTCAGCTATAAGCAATAATAAGGATGTGGCAATTATTGATACGGCCGGACGACTGCACAATAAAGTAAACCTGATGAAAGAGCTGACAAAAATCAAGACAGTCATGCAAAAACTACTACCCGATGCGCCTCACGAGATCTTGTTGATATTAGACGGCTCTACCGGTCAGAATGCGATTGAACAAGCCCGTCAGTTTATGGCTGCTACCGAAGTGAACGCATTGGCACTCACCAAGTTGGATGGCACAGCAAAAGGTGGGGTAGTAATAGGTATATCCGATCAATTCAAAATACCGGTGAAATATATCGGCATAGGCGAAAAAATGACCGACCTGCAGGTATTCAACAGAGCTGCATTTGTCGAAAGCTTGTTTGATAAAGCTTAACATCCATCAGGATGAACACAAAAAAACAGCGCATCAACATCATCACTTTAGGATGTTCCAAAAATACCGTTGATTCTGAACAGCTTGCCGGGATGTTCCCGACTGAGCAATACATAGTCAGGCACGAAAGCAGCTCACCCTCTGATGTAGTGATCATCAATACTTGTGGATTTATAGGCGATGCCAAAGAAGAATCGGTCAACACTATATTGGCACAGGCCGAAGCAGTGAAACAACGTAAGAACGCCAGATTAATAGTGATGGGATGCCTCTCGCAACGCTATCAGAACATATTGGAGAAAGAGATACCCGAAGTAAATGCATATTTTGGGGCAAATGATTTGAGACAGGTAGCCAACTATCTCGGAGCAAACCGGATAGAAGGTGGCTATCATTATAAACGCAAACGAAGCGGAGCCAAACATTATGCCTATCTGAAGATATCCGAAGGTTGCGACCGCAACTGCAGCTTTTGTGCCATACCTTTCATACGCGGAAAACATCATTCAGTCCCTATGGAAGAACTGATTGAAGAAGCTGACTATCTTGCAAAGAAAGGTGTTAAAGAGCTGATACTCATCGCTCAGGATCTGACGTACTATGGCTTGGATATCTATAAAGAAAGGCGGCTTGTACCATTGATACAAGCACTTTCGGAGATTGCCGGCATCGAATGGATCAGGCTGCAATACACTTATCCGCATGGGTTTCCCGAAGAGCTGATACGACTCATTGCTACCAATCCAAAAGTGTGTAAGTATATTGACCTGCCTTTACAGCATATCACCAGCGGATTACTGCATTCAATGAAGCGGAATATTGACCGTAGTCAAACCCTTGATCTCATCGGAAAAATCCGTAAAACAGTACCTGACATTGCTTTTCGGACCACTTTGATCGTAGGGTATCCGGGCGAGACAGAAGAAGCTTTTCGGGAACTGAGAGAGTTTGTGAGAACTCAACGTTTCGACCGTCTGGGAGTATTCACCTATTCAGCCGAAGAAGGAACAGCCGCTTATCGGTTGAAGGACGACATACCTGAAGAGGTGAAGCAGCAACGCCTTGAAACAATCATGGAGATACAGCAACAAATCTCATGGGAGCTGAATCAGGAAAGGATAGGTAAAACAGAAAAAGTCTTAGTTGATCGCTTAGAAGGCGAGTATTATATAGCCAGAACCCAATACGACTCTCCGGAAGTGGATAACGAAGTGCTGATATCGGCTGCAACAGGTCGATTTAAAATAGGTAGTTTGATCAAGGTAGTCATTGAAGATGCCGACTACTTCGATCTTTTTGCGCGCCCCCTGTAAAAAACTCCCCATTCATAAGAAAGAATAATCCTATAATGGCATAAAAATTGCTGTAATGCGACCGAATCATTGGTTCCATTTGTGTAACATTTTGGTGAATGGATTTTTTGGTTAGTGAGAAAAGGTCTGCGGTTGGCAGGCCTTTTTTAGGATGAAGCCTTATCTTTGCAGGAATATGTACCAGTTTCTTTGTTTTTCAATGCATAATGCATCATATGCTTCTTCAGGAAACAAACCAAAAAAAATAAACCTATGAAACTACTGAATCCTTACACCCGTTATCCCGAATACAATTGCTTCGGATGTGCTCCAAATAATCCGGTAGGCTTAAAGATGGAGTTTGAGCTTCGCAACAATGCCATCCACTCCAACTGGACACCTTCAAGTGATTTTCAAGGCTTTTATCAGATATTACATGGCGGGATAGTTGCAGCAGCAATAGATGAAATAGCTTCATGGGCTATGCAGGTGCTGTGCAAGACATCGGGCTTCACCAGCGAGATCCAGATCAAATATCTGAAACCTGTATATATAGAAAAATCACCTTTAAAGTTGGAAGCCAGAGTAGAATCAATACAGGAAAAGCATGCCATCATTCAGGTTCAGCTCTGGGATAACGAACATACCTTATGCTCTACCGCAAAAGTGGATTATTATTTGTTTTCGGAGGAACTGGCCCGTAGTACGTTTTACTATCCGGGTGTTGATTCTTTTTTTGAACAAGACTGAGACTTGTCAATCATTCATATACAGACTGTTGAATCTTTTTATTTTGTCAACTCCCATATTTCCGGCAATATCTCGGTCTCATTACAACTATAACCGAATATGCTAAGGTATTCGCTGCTCTCCTCGCCCATGGCCTCTATCTGATCTAAATACTCCATGACCGACTTGCTTTCGATGATGGTGATCTTACCCATTTTGTTGATGGCCGGACTGTGTTTACGCGATCGGTCGTGTTCAAACTCAAGTATGCGTCTTCCAAAACGTGTCAATCCTATAGTTCGGAATGTCAGACTTTTGCCTACTCCAGGCATATTCAACACATTGCGGTCGGTAGCAGCAAAAGGAAGATGATGTTTCTGCCGAAAAGCAGTGAGTTCTTCGGACAAGTTGGGAGCTTGCTGTACAATATCTCCTAACTCTTTCATGGCTTCTTGATCCGGTACACCCAATCGTTTCTCTTCTATACTTTCCTGCACAGCACGGGCGTTGGTAGCAAAGTTATGATAGTTTTCGTGGAACCCTTTGACCGAGAAGGTATAATACGTCAACACACCCAAGTCGTTGAGTGTCTGACGTAGTTTGTTGGTATGTCCTCTTCGTGAAGCGGCTGCTGTAAACACCTGTTGATTGGATACTATCCAGCCGGTAGCCAACAACCGTTCAATACCCTGTCGGGCTTCAGGTGTAATTTCCATCGCAGTCTCAAAATGAGTTTGTATGACAAATTGTGTGATTCCAGCCTGCATTGCCTTCTGTCGGAAATCGTACAGTATCTCACACAACCCGGGTGTGATTCGCTGCGGCAGATAAACCGGAAGTCGGGTACCAAGACGGACACGCTTAATCTCAGCCTTTTGTTTGTCTGATGGTGTTTTTCTATTATTCTCCCGTTTGCGCTGAGCCATCTCTAACACTGCGTCTAAAATATTTTTCAACGAGCGGTCCCTACTCATCAAGGCATCACCTCCAGTGATCAGTATATCTTCCAAAAACTCATCTTCTTCGAAATAATCAAGCAGGCGTTTGAGTTTATCAGTCCAGGATTCCTTAGGTTTCAGCTTATCCAGATTGAAGTTGAGTCTTCCGTTCTGAAAGTCGTACATCCGTTGACAGCTCACACATAGTCCGCCACATGCACGTCCTATGGTATCAGGAATGAGAATAGCCACCTCCGGATAGCGCCTGTGAATATTATTTCCTTCGGGTAGTATCCAACCTGCGGCATTGGGTTTACCGGGTTCTACCCTATCTTCTTTTTCCCATGCCCGTATCTTACCAAACTCTTCTATCAACTCTCTGCTGTAAAACACATAGTCGCGTATAGCCAGATCGGTACCGGCAAGACGGGTATTGCTTCCCACATGAAGCAACGACAGATAATACAGGTTGACAAAAAATGGAATACCGCGCTTGTAGGCCTTGTGCAGCAACTCCATAGTTTCGCGGCTAAGCGAATGATCTAAATATTCATTCAGAAGATCAGGCTTGCGTACCGCAAAACGCAGATGAAAATTTCTTTCGTCCCACCAGGCTTCGGCAAGACGGTACTTCTCCCTTTCATCAGCCCCGTCGGGAAACTGATACCTCTTACTGCTAAGCAGACCTTGATCCATCTTTTTGATGAAAATACGCAGGATACGCTCTTTATTTTTTTGTCGCATAGCAATCACTTCTTCATCCAATCCGCTAGGGTGCTTATTCATCCAATCGATAAGCTGCTTCTCGTCAGGCAAGCTATAGCGATCTGTAGCTTTTATCTGTCGAAACATCATTTGCATATCAATAAAAAAACCCGGCTCAGCTCCTCCTATGCCTTCTTTGACAGCAAGCCAAAGCTGGCGTATAGGATGCGAGATCACATATTCATCATTCAGATTGGGGTCTTTAAACAATCTACCGGCATGTTCGATATAGTCCCAACAGCGAAGGATGCCATAATCCTGCCAGCTAAGACGATGGAATGGAATATGGGTTTGAGTCTTGTCTAACAGATAAGCCTTCAGAAGCGGACGCTTGTTGATAAAGCCACTTATCCAGGTTTGGATCGCTTGAACCGCATCATGATCGGTATCGGCTCGCATAAGAAGTTGATAGATATCAGGATGTTCATCGAGAAGCTCCTGAAGAATTTTATGAGAACGAGGAGTAATGCTAATCTTATCGAAATAGTAGAACTTTGTATAAGGGGTTTTCACTTTATTACTAAATTTTATGCAAGCTGTCGGGAAAAAGGATGCAACAGATGCGAATGATTTCTCAAGCTAACCTACAAATCTACACAAAAACGTTTTACGTAGGAAAGAGAAAAACCTATAATTTTATGGATTAAAGATTGTGAATCTCAAACTAAAACAGGCTTCACCGTAGTTTAATGAGCCTTTTGTGACTAATATACAGCTTTTTAACAAAATCCGGAAAATGATCTTAGTTGACCTGAAAATCCAAGAGTTTATTGAAGGATGCCGGCTTGTTGAGTTTGATGAAAAAGTTGTTAACCAAACTGAAGCTGGGTTTATGACGATTTTTATCCACTTTACTTTACACATTGCTACACATCAAAATAAATTGAGTGTATAGTAATGATTCGACTAAAGTAGAAATACGAATCAAGGGGAACTAAAAAAAATCAGAGTATTATATTATGAATTAATATAACGGAATGACAATTGCAATTTTTCTATTCAATCCGACTGTTCTTAAGTCAAAAATTCAAAATAGAACAAAGAATATAAATATTGAATTCAAATATTTCAATTTTAAAAATACTTGTATGTATAAAAAAAATAAACAGGCTACCTATAAAGGCAGCCCGTTTATACACATTAACCTTTTAAAGTTCGTATCCTTGTTTAATAATCTCTATATACACAATGTCCCTCTTCCACATATATGGTTGAAAGGTCTATATCCACAATAGCATAATTCCATTCATCATGATAGAGTGCCCAAACAGCACATTCGCTTTTATTGGAATGATTAAATGTTACATTATGTATTTTTAAATATTGGCTTGTTCCTACTTTAACATTATATACATATTCCGGATCAGATGCATTTATTCCGGTATATTCTATAATTGCATGCGATATCTCATTAGCAGGATAATGTGTTTCAATTTTTATACCAGACCACAGTCGTTCGATTGGTTCAACGCCGGTAAAAACAATAGGTTCTTCAGCGGTTCCTCTTGCAATTAAAGCTCCACCTGTACCTCCATATTGGGTATCTGTAGTACTCAAATAGGAATTTACCGGGAACTTTAACACAGCGCCGGGTGCAATAGTGATCTTACTATTGATATTTACCCCAGACTGAAACACATAAGGGACATGATGATTATGCCAGGTACCATCTACTAAGGTAGGATGTGTGGAATTAGGCATTGGGTCAACTCTAATTTCATTGATAGTATTACCTGTAAATTCATTTGAAGGGTCTAACAAATGAAGTGTATGAATAGCAGCCAAAACAGGTGTTTCATTGTCCTTAAAAACATTACCAGAAATAATATGTTGTTCTGTCAGTGTACTTGATGTTTGTGTAATATCTAAGCCATATTTTCTGTTATTTAAAATCTGGCTATTAGTCAGTTTAACTCTTCCATACCCATTATTCACACTACCTATTGATAAGCCACCTTGTACCATACTTGGACTCCATGGCTCACTTCCGGCATCACGAATAATAACATAATCCAATTCATTAACATTATTAAAGGTGCCAATATTTATACCTTGCCAGTGCCCTTGTACAGCTTTAGTACCTCTGAACACAATAGGCTGATCAGCAGTCCCCTTTGCAATGATAGCACCAGTATGATCTTCAAAATATCTTTCAATATTAATCCTACCATTCTCTGTAAACTCGATTACAGTTCCGGGTTCAATCGTCAGGGTGACTCTGGAAAAATCAATATAGCAATCCACTATATAATCAACTGGCCGATCCGGATCACTAGTTAAAGTAACATCTTCGGTAAATATGCTACAATCCAACTCAATAGGTGGCTTCTCCCCGTCAACCTCAATTTCAATTTCTGTTTCTTTATCACAAGAAAACAAGCCAAATACTATGATAGCAACACCAAAAAGCAATGCTTTTTCATAATACATTCTTTTTTTCATTATTATTAAAAATTTAAAATTAAACATTAGTTGTTTTATATATTTATTAAACAGTAAAATATTATCTCCGGTTGTTTGAGCCGCAAACGTAGATAAAAAAGTACAGGGTCTAAAATTAAACTAAACATTTTAAGTATCTTTAACAAATTGATCAGTAAAACCAACTCATCAAGCTTTATAGATACTTTACGTAAACTTAATTTGTACCTACCTATTTCTTAGCTTTTTAGTATCATTCGAACAATCGTAACAAACCGCTAAATCCGTGTGTTTACTAAAATTTATCGACATATTCAGTTTGTGAAAAAGCTTGTTAGTCCCAATCGAAATCCGATTCATGACGGCTTCTATCCATTGAGTTTCATATTCTGCACCAAGCAGTAGACCGTTATATTTCAAACCATCCTCACATACACTCAAAACGTATTTCATTCATTTTCAACAGATCACTCTCTCACTTAGTAACTTAAAATTTGACATATGTTTAGTAAGTACAGCTCCCCCAAAAAAACCGTTACTTTGAAAACTACAACAAAGAAACCCCATCCCCTTGCCATGAACCGATGACTATACCCTGCTTTAAGGTGTACAAAAAAACATTATTCCGAAGCTTACCGTCAGGAAACGCTTACACTTATTATCACTGCGTATTGAACTTACAGTATGGCAGCAATCTCAGCTCAAGGGATGTAAAGTACAAAAGACTTTAAAATATCAGTTTTTCACCTACAACTTTCTCACTCAAAGTAGCTGTATATCTGATTCTTCTTGATAATCACTAAATTTTCGCAGGTAGTCTTCCACTAACTTAAAAACCTCAACAATCTTATCAGCTGAAAATTTTTTAGTAAATAGATACTTTGTTTATATTTCAGCGAATCAGCATGTTGTCATGTCGTTTCAAGTATTTTCACATATTCACTGCAACCAATCCGGCTTTACTCATTGCCAAGCCATTTATCCGTATGGTTTAAAATATGTTGATGTCCTGTATCATATCGAATTATATGAACAAGAAATCGGGTTTTCTTTTGATCATGAAGTTAGAGTTTTATTAATTTTTGAACCGATCTAAAAGTATTACACTGTATTTCTAACACATACAATCCTGGAGATAAAAATGATACATCAACGACCTGGTGATTGACTACATTATTCAGCGCCAGAACTTGTTCCCCTATCTGGGAATATATATTTAGTTCAATGTATTGCACACAATCGGAGGTAATAGTCATCGTAGCTTTTGTTGGATTTGGATGAATGTTAAAGGCGGATGTTGTTGTTATGTCATCTAACCCAATATAAGGCAATTGGGTAACAGTCACTGATTTAAACCCTGTTTGAATTCCAACAACAATTACGTCTGAGTTCCGCTCAGTTCCAGTTTTATTTTCTTCGGTGGCGGTAAATAAAATTATTTGGCTATTAGCACCTTGTGTAGGTTCTACTGAAAGCCATTCAGTCTGATTCACTATAGTCCATAAATCATTGGAAATAATAGCCAACTCATTCACACTTCCTGCAAAGGGATCGAGTATTAATTCGTTGGGTATGACATCAAGAAAATAATTAAAAGAAGGTTCTTGAGTTACAATAAAATAGGTTGATAGTTCAGACCCATCAATGCGAATGACACAGCTTCGTTGCTGAGTATCTGTATTTTCCTGGTACTCGACTATAATTGTATCGTTATTGGTTCCGCTCCCGGGAAAGTAACTCAACCAGTCGCATTCATGGGTAATAGTCCAACTGATGTTGGAAGAAATGACAAAAGTTGTTTGACCGGCCTCGGCATCGACCGTAATACTTTCCGGTTCAACTATTAGATAAGGTACGGCTCCCTGTTGGATAAGTGTAAAAATTGAAGATAACTCATTGTTGCCGACTGTAATCTCACACACACGAGCTTGAAAATCAGTGTTTTCCTGATAATCAACTATAATGATATCATTTTCAGTCCCACTTGTGGGGCTGCATATTAGCCAGTCACAAGCTTCGGACACTGTCCAACTGACGTTGGAGTTGACGGCAAAATCAGTACTACCGGCAACCGCATCAACTGTTTGGCTATCGGGTGTTAAAGTGATATAAGCAGTAGTAGCTTGCTGAGTAAGTGTAAATATTCTATTAATCCCGCTTCCGCTAACTGTTACAGCACAGCTTCTTTGTCGTGTAGTTGTGTTTGCATCATAGTTTATTGTAATGGTTCCGTTACCACTTCCGTTAGTAGGATTGCACGAAAGCCAATCGCAAGATTCAGACACAGACCAGCTGACATTGGAACTAATACTAAAATCAGTACTACCAGCAACCGCATCAACTGTTTGGCTATCGGGTGTTAAAGTGATATAAGCAGTAGTAGCTTGCTGAGTAAGTGTAAATGTTCTATTAATCCCGCTTCCGCTAACTGTTATAGCACAGCTTCTTTGTTGTGTAGTTGTGTTTGCATCATAGTTTATTGTAATGGTTCCGTTACCACTTCCGTTAGTAGGATTGCACGAAAGCCAATCGCAAGATTCAGATACAGACCAGCTGACATTGGAGCCGATACTAAAATCAGTACTACCAGCAACCGCATCAACTGTTTGGCTATCGGGTGTTAAAATGATATAAGCGGTAGCAGCTTGCTGAATAAGTGTAAATGTTCTATTAATCCCGCTTCCGCTGACTGTTATAGCACAGCTTCTTTGTTGTGTAGTTGTGTTTGCATCATAGTTTATTGTAATTGTCCCGTTACCACTTCCGTTAGTAGGATTGCACGAAAGCCAATCGCAAGATTCAGATACAGTCCAGCTGACATTGGAACCGATACTAAAATCAGTACTACCAGCAACCGCATCAACTGTTTGGCTTACGGGTGTTAAAGTGATATAAGCGGTAGCAGCTTGCTGAGTAAGTGTAAATGTTCTATTAATCCCGCTTCCGCTGACTGTTATAATACAGCTTCTTTGTTGTGTAGTTGTGTTTGCATCATAGTTTATTGTAATGGTTCCGTTACCACTTCCGTTAGTAGGATTGCACGATAGCCAATCGCAAGATTCAGACACAGTCCAGCTGATGTTAGAACTAATATCAATGCTTGTATTACCGGCACTAACTCCAACATTTGTGCTTGTAGGGCTGATTATAAGAAATGGGTCTGCTTCAAATTTATATGCTAAAGTATAACTTCCATACTTATTAGTCCATCCCCGAACTTTCAGATATGCAAAACCGCTATAATTTGCAGTCCATTCTAGTTCACTACGCAATTCTTCACATCCGTCATTATTATAAGCGATTGAATCACAACTATTACTAAAAAGTGTCAAATAAGTATCATAATCAGCTGTTGCACCGTTTCCACAACCTGTTTTAAATGTGTATGTTTTACCATTGATTACATTTACTCTATACATTTTGCATCCATACATTTCATGGGATGAAGCATGATTTTGCCAGTATGTCTGAGGAGATATTGCAAAATCAAAATTCGGGCAGTCCTTACAAATTTCTTCAGCACCACTACCTGAGAGGCTGATTGTTAAAGGACTCAGGATATTATCTGCATTATGTGGTATATTAAGAATTGCTGTTTTAGGCCCGGCTGAAGTTGGTGAAAATCTGATTTTAAAGCTTCCCGATGTACCTGGTGGAAGATATAATGATGTCGCACCAATAATTGAAAACTGATTTGCATTTACTCCACTAATAGAGATTGAACCAGCTTCAAGATTAAGATAATTAGGAATAATACCAGTATTTGTTACTATTACATTCAAATCTGTTGAGGAGCCAATAGCTTGTGATCCAAACTCAAGTGTTGTTGATGGATTGGTTGACATGGCTACACTTGCACCTCCATTATTTAACCAATATTGAAGGTTATTATTGTTAAATGAAGCATCGAAGCGACCCCATAAATTATAATATGAATCGTAATTACATATATCCCAGTCTGACAAAGCGCAAAAACCATAAAGTTGTCCAACGACATAGCCATTTTCGTTAGTAATTACACCACCTGAACTGCCGCCTTCGGTCTGCCCTCCAATAGTTTTTGTATAATGATAAGTTGATGTACTTAAGTCTGTACAAGTAAAATTTGGAGAAGTATTATTAGTATGTCTGGAATATTGCTGCAGCATCCCACCAGGATGATGCACTGAATGCAAGGTTGCTCCATTATTTACAGCAATAGTTGTCCAACCTAAATATAAATTTCCGCCCTTTTCTTTTAACAGAACCAAGGTAAAGTCTGACTGATTGTGCGTTGCAATCAGATTAGAACCATTGACCAATATATAATTAGGATTTGTTATACCACTATTACAATATGTTGACCAATAATAGAATCGTGCTTCAAGCCCTGAAGCCGAAGCCTGTGTATTAATACAGTGGTTGGCCGTAAGCAAAAATGGCTGAAAATCTTTATCTCTCGTATCGTTTAACTGACCACCGGAACATAAATAATACCCACTGCCTATCGGAAAAGTGAGCTGTGCTGTTGCATTATGCAAATTATCAATGTATGTAAATTCATTAGCATAAGGACAATTCGCATCCTGATAACAAGACCTTGGAAGGTCTTCAGGTATATAAATACTATCCACATGAACGACTTTTGTGATTGAAAAATGAAGATCATCATCAAAAGATTCAATGGGAATAACTATCTGAATAATAACATAATCTGCAAAAATAGTTCGGGTATAAAAACCATATTCATCAAGCTCACCACTCAACTCAATCTGATTAAAAGCAAAATCATTCTGACTGAATAAATTCACTTGCACCCCATGAGGAAAATTCCCTTCCGAGAAAAATATTCTAATCTCATCTGCCTCTTCCGATTTAATGTAAGTTGAAAACACTAATACTTCATCACTTATCCTTGAAAGTCTTCCGCCCGAAGTGGTTATCTCCCCATCTGGAGGAATTTCTATCTGCCTTAAATTAAATACAATTGGTTGCTGTAAATCGCGAATAACCCCAATTGCCGGTGGATCAATCTCTGATTCAATAAATAGTCTTTCCTCACTTGATAATGTATCAAGCAAATGCATTTCGCTTGGGCCAAAACCCCTTTGCAATGAAAAGTATTCAGGCGATTCTCTGACAATCTCACCAAAAACAGAAGAATAACGTTCAGCCTCAACAGTAATGGGTGTATCATACTGACAAAAGGCCGACTTGGTATTGAAAAATAACATAGTGCTAACACACAGCACAAGCATCATAAGATTGGTAATTCTTTTTTCCATAGCTTTAGTCTTTTTATAGGTTGTTCTTATAATTTTTATATCCTGAATAAAATCCTCCAATTGGTTGCTACCTACAACATTCTCAGCATAATTGATTTGCCTTGTATCTTTATGCTACGACTTGGTTTATCCGTCATATTGCTCCATGATCAGATAGTCATGACATGGCAAAGACATGGGGACAATTCTAAATGGTATCAGTAACTCCATGTGTTTCCGCTCATATATTAGATTGTTCTTTACAAACAAATACATAAGAAATCATATAAAAAAATCCATTTCAATCCATCTAAAAATTAAAAAGAAAGGACGAAAGTAAAACTATTGATAATCAGGTAGAAAGAAGTAATACTAACATATTCTGTAGAACCCTTTACTAAGTTCTCAAAGATAAATTTCGATAAAGTCAGGCTACGTAACTGATTTGTAGGTATCTCTCCAGATTCATTCTTATAGTGAAGAACGACTTCTCTTACCATCTTTAAATTCGTTGCAGCCTACGATCATATATTGTTAGATATCCAGTTGAAGAAGGCATAGTTTCCGTCATATCCCGAGACTGAATCAGTATTGAAATGGAAAGATGCTGATTGAGAATAATGATATCTTTGATATAGGTAAGGATAGCTTTTCTTACTTGTTAAAAACTAATTTTGATTTGGGTTAGTTAGGTTCAACTTTTTTACTGTCTTACTCCTGTTGAGCAAAGATATCCCGTAATTCTTTGTTACTCAGTTTTCCTATCCAGTTTTCACCTACAGACACTGTCATATCAGCTAAATGTTTCTTTTTTTGGATCATATCATTTATTTTTTCCTCAAAGCTATTTTTAGTGATAAAGCGGTGTACCATCACATTTTTCTTTTGTCCGATACGGTATGCACGGTCTGTTGCCTGGTTTTCAACGGCGGGGTTCCACCACAGATCGTAGTGTATGACGTGTGAGGCTGCAGTCAGGTTAAGTCCTGTTCCGGCGGCTTTCAACGATAGCAGGAAAATCTTATCAGCTCGGTTATTTTGGAATTTGTCCACCATCTGATGCCGTTCTTTGATGCTGCATCCTCCATGATAAAACATAGGCTTTTTGCCTAAACGTTCTTCTATGAAGTGTTGTAACAGATCGCCCATTTCTTTAAACTGAGTGAATATAAGTACTTTTTCTCCAGCTTCTACTATGCTGTCTATGAGTTCAAACAACAGCAGCATTTTTCCTGATTGGGTAGCATCCCGGTTACCGTTTTTCAAAAAGTTGGCCGGATGATTACATATTTGTTTCAGAGCTAATATCATCTGTAACACAATACCTTGCCGCTTAAACAAGGATTCGTTGTCGGCTTCTCTTATACCTTCTATCTCTTCCATAGCAGCCTGCATTACTTTTTCGTATAAGGCAGCTTGTTGACGGGTCAGCAATGCATACTGGTCTTGCTCAACTTTGTCGGGCAGATCGGATATGATTGACTTATCCGATTTCATACGGCGCATCATAAAAGGGGAAGTAATCTTACGAAATCGATTCACCGCTTTTTCATCATTAAAGACTTGTATTGGGTCAGCAAAATTCGATTTGAATGATTTCAGATTCCCCAGATAGCCTCTGTTGGTGAACTCCATGATAGACCAGAACTCGGTGAGGCGGTTCTCTACTGGTGTCCCGCTCATAGCAATACGTATGGTAGCCGGAATACTTTTGATTGCTTTTGACTGTCCTGTCTGATGATTTTTGATGTTCTGGGCTTCATCAATGATCATGATCTGCCAATTACTTTTTTTCAATAGTTCGTGATCGCTTCGTAACACGCCGTAGGTGGTAAGCATCAGGTCTGCATCAAACTGATTCAGATTGCGAGTGCCGCCATGATAGATATGAGTGGTTAGAGATGGTGCAAATTTTTCTACTTCAGCTTTCCAGTTGGTCAGTAATCCGGTAGGCACTACCGCTATTGCCCGTTGTGTATGGTTGATAGCGCCTTCTTCCTTTAGCTTGAGCAGTATAGCTATGACTTGTATAGTTTTCCCAAGACCCATATCATCAGCTATGATACTCCCGAATCCAATCCGACTGTTCTTAAACATCCATGAATATCCGCGATGCTGATAAGGACGCAGTGTGGCAAACAAGCCGGCAGGAAGAGCGATCTCTTCCGTTGAGCTAAGCTCTCCAATAATTTGCTGTACCTCCTGGGTAAGAATTACCGGTGCTCCTTGATATTCCTGTGCCAATGCAGCCTGAAGCAACTCATAAGGAGACAATTCCTTATTAGTAGTAAGCGCCTTAGTGAGTTTTGTCATATCTTCCTCGTTTACATAAATATATCTTTCTTTGAAACGAAAAAGACCGGACGCATTTTGCATCCATTTCATAAACTCTTGGGGAGTAACAAGTTGATCACCCAAAGCTATCTGCCAATCAAATGCAAGCAGATCGTCCAGGCGGATATAGCCTTGCTGGGAGGTTTTGGCTTTTATTTTTACCGACAACTTTGGCTTGAGCAGATATTGCAGGCTTTTTGGCAGCAACACCTTCACATCTAACAGACGGATAGCCGGTATGATCTCTATGAGAAACGGAACAAACTGTTCTTTATCAAACTGTATTGGCTCTTCAGCCAGATTATTGATATATGAGTCCAATCCTTGTATAAAAGAAGACAGCAAAGACAAGGACTGAAGGATACGGAAACGCTGTTTCTCATACTGTTGCTGGCTTAGTATAGTTTGCAAAGAAATAGGTAGCTCATCCGGTTGAGTAGTATCTTCTATACTGAGATGTACCTCAAAAGAATCCAACTCAAGTTCAGTAACCGTTATCACCGGACGGAACTCTCCTGTACTCATATAAAAACGGTCGAGCCACACCTTGATACCTCCACTCAGCGCATGCTCGCCCACCTTTGAAAAGGCATACGGCTGCTGCTTAAAGAATAAGTCTTCAAAGATATCATCGTTGGAAGGCTTGGAAAATCGCCCCATCAGATGGCTGATAAACAGTATCAGCAATTCCTCTACCTGATTTCTTACCGGATACACTCTTTTGCTTTTAGCCGTAATTTTATGTAGTAGCAACAGATCGGGAGGGATAACCTGTGTAAGTCGCTCTATCAGTTTACGTACTTCATTATCTATAATTGCCGGCAGCCACCGAATGAGATAGTCTTTATTCTCTAATCTAACGATCTGCGGAACCACATTTCCGTTAGCTATCAGATGTATGGAAGCCAGCACAATTTTATAAATAGCTGCCACCGATGGCTGATAATCCAGCAGACGATCCGGGTTGAGACTGTATAAAGATGGTATGAGTTGATTTAAATGACCGAATCCATGTTGCCGGCCACTTATTTCTACATGATTATTGGTGTCAATCAAAAAAGACAGTTCGGTATGAAAGTCTATCTCAGAATGTCCGGTATATGCCGGATAAAGTCCGGATATAGAAAGTTTTCTGGTCAACAGGCGAGTTGCCTCACGAGTAACCTGCATAAACTGTTGTCGATACTTATCTCTGAAATTACCAGTAGAATAAAAAGGAGGTTCATCGGGTAACAGAAGTACTAAAGACTCTGAAAGGGTGTTCAGCTGTGAAAAATCTACACGTTCATAAGCCTTTTCCTCATCGAAAGCGATTGTCGTCTTTCTTTTTGTGCGTAAAATAGTAGCCAGGCTGCTGATCTCTGTTTTCTTTTGCTCAATGAATATTCCCCTTTTATTCAGCTCCCGGATGAGGTCAACCTTATGCATCTCAAAGATGCGAAAAGGATTGTTATCAATTTCACGGCTTATCATATATATGACCGCTGCTAAGTGTTTACAAGGTACCGCCCAGTCCGGACAGGAACATTGCATTTTAAAGTCAGTCCATTGCTGTGGGAAGACTTTTAAGCCATTTTGTTCGGCTATGCCCTGAATAGATGGATCCAGCTCGCGGTTGAGCAATTTGGAGATAAGTGCTGGTTGCCTGATAATATCGTTCATCAACGCATTTATCTGGTCTTCAAAAAAAGGTGGGATAATGATGGTAACATTATAAGGACGGGGACGACTGCCTTTCACCTTTGCCACTATCATATTCTCCGTGAATCTGATATCTTTTACATATCCGTTGCGGGCATACGACTTGCCACGAGGCAAGCGGTTATCGTAATCCACATGAGCCAATGAACGCAACCAATGTTCACCCCACCAGGTTTTGCCAAACTGTAAAGCCATAAATACAATGTGTTAATCTGCGAAAATAAAACTAAAGAAATTTGTCAAAGATAAAACGATTATGTTGGAATCCTTAGTTGAACGATTATCAGAAAAGCGACAGAGTTCCTAAACCTACTAACTTAGATATAGTTTTTCTGAAGTGATACTCAAGCTTATAAAACATCTTGCAAATAAACTTTTCTCATTTCACCGAAAACACATGAGCACCCAACTTGTATCAATTATAAATGAATTATTTCCTGCACGAAGCCATTCCCTGTGCCAGATTTCAGGTCTCAGCAACAGGATTATTTCATCATAGAGTAAAAGACAACTTGTCAGTTATTTATTTCTTCTGTTGATCATCCCATGCATAAATGTTTTCAGTTAGCACATTGAACTTTAGTTTTTAGGTACGCATAAAAGTTTTAAAAAAATAAACTGTGGTTTATGGTCACATCAAAATATTTATCTATGAATGAGTTAGTTTGTTGTCATTTTGCTATGTACGTATCAGTTGGCTACTTATGCAGTAGTGCTTAGCAATATTTTCGTTCACTGAATGTCAGAAATAATATCCGATTCCAATGGGGTTCACAATAAAGCCGTTTACAATACGTTAGAAAATCTATATCAACAGCGCGCATGAGATTTTATTCTACTTGTCTATGCCTTTTTCTATGTCTTTGGCTTACGGTTTTAGCTACTAATAGCATATATGCTCAAAGCGGAGGAAGAGGCACTTATGATTTTTTAGATGTTGCCATACCAGCTCGCACTGCTGCTTTAGGTGGAACGGCATTACCTATTAACGACGATGATATTCAGCTCAGCCTTTTTAATCCGGCTTTGATCACTGACAATATGCACAATCAGCTAAGTCTGTCGTATGTGGACTATTATGCGGATATCAAGTTCAGCAGCTTGCAATACGGGCGCTCGTTTGAGAAGGCTGGTAATTTCGTGGGTGCTGTTCAGTATCACAATTATGGCCAGTTTGAGTATGCTGACGAGGCTGGAAATCGGGATAATGGTAGTTTTGGTGCTTCTGATTATGCGTTGATGCTAGGCTGGGGGCGTCAGTTAGATTCTTTGTTCAGCATTGGAGCTCAACTGAAATGGATGGGATCGCAATACGAGTCGTATCATTCGTTTGGCTTTGCAGTAGATGTGGCAGGCACTTATCAAACCCGCGATGGATGGCTGTTTTCATTGACTGCACGCAATATAGGCAGAGAATTAAAATCCTACCTGCCGGCACAGGCCTCTGCGCCACCCTTCAGCATGCAGCTTGGGGTATCCAAACGATTAGACCATGTACCATTTCGCATACTGCTTATTTATGACCATCTGCAAAAATGGGACTTGCGCTACAACGACCCTATTGACCTGAAAGGAAAAAAAGACCCATTGACTGGCCAAACAATAGAAAACAGCAAAATTGAACAGTTTGCCGATCAACTGATGCGACATTTCATCGTTGGAGGAGAGCTTTACATAGGCAAAAATCTGATACTCAGAGGAAGTTACAACTATAAACGCCGGCAAGAAATGCTTATACCCGATAAACTAGCTATGATAGGTTTTGCATGGGGAGTAGGGATAAAAGTATCCAAATTCCAGATCAACTACAGCCGATCAACTTTCCATGTGGTAGGCTCACCCAACTATCTGAGTATCTCAACAAACCTAAACCAATTCAAACGATAGATTTCTTGAAGCTCAAAATCGTATCTTTGCCTGCCCAAGCATGCAAAAAATGTTTTTACAGCAGATCAGACTTACCGATTTTAAGAACTATGCCTCAGCAGAATTGGAGTTTTCCGAAAAGATCAATTGCTTCATAGGTAACAACGGATCAGGAAAAACAAATATGTTAGATGCTATCTATTATCTTTCCTACTGTAAAAGCTATTTCAATACGATAGACCAGCAAAACATAAGGCATCATCAGGATTTTTTTGCCATACACGGCAGCTATAAACGAAATGGTGAGATTGATACAGTTAGTTGCGTACAAAAGAGAAATCATAAAAAATCATTCCGATTCAACAAAAAAGAGTACGATCGTTTAGCCGACCATATTGGAAAGCTTCCTTTAGTAATGATCTCGCCCTACGACCGCGACCTGATCAATGAGGGCAGCGAGTTGCGCCGCAAATTTGTGGACAGCATGATATCGCAATCCGATCCGATGTATCTTGAAGCATTGATACACTACAATAAAATATTGGCACAACGCAATTTTTTACTTCGCCAATTAGCCGAAAATGGCAAAACAAATCACGAGCTGATCGAAATTCTCAATGAACAGATGGAGCAATGGGGTATGCAGCTATACGAAAAGCGATTTGCTTTTTTAAATGAATTTACACCGGTATTTGAAAAGTTTTATGCCTTTGTGTCGGACAGCAAGGAATCGGTTGCCATACTTTACGAAACAACTATGGGTAAATCTCCACTGACACAACAGCTTGCTGCACTGTTTGAACGTGATAAGGCTCTTAAATATACAGGAGCCGGGCCTCATAAAGACGATCTGAAATGGCTTATCAACGGCTATCCGCTTAAGAAGTTCGGATCGCAAGGACAACAGAAAAGTTTTGTGATCGCACTGAAATTAGCACAGTTTGAACACACCCATCAGCTTATGGGATATCAACCTATACTGCTGTTTGATGATATCTTTGATAAATTAGACGACCAACGAGTAGAGCAGATCATTGATTTAGTGTGTCGCGAAAACTTTGGTCAGGTTTTTATCACCGACACCCAACAGCATCGTATTCAAAGACTGCTGTCTATCAGCAAGAGCGACCATCGTCTTTTCAGCATACAATCAGGGGCAGCCCTACCAATCCAATCTATTACCCAATGAGCGCATCAAACGAAATAAGCATAGGAAAAGCTATTGAAGAACTTCTCAGACAGTATAAATTAGATGAGAAGATTGACGGCATACGCATCATAAACGCATGGGAAAAAGTAGTAGGCAAGCTGATAGTCCGCCACACTACTGATCTGTTTGTGAAAAACAAAATACTATACGTACATCTTGATTCGGATGTCATCCGCAATGAGTTGAGTTATGCCCGTAAAAAGCTCATCAACGACCTGAACCAAGAAGCCGGAAAAGAGATTATTAACGAAATCGTTATTCGATAGCCAAAAGATCATTTAGCCAAAACAACCTCATTATGAATGCTGAACTGCTCATATATGTTACCAAGACTACCAACAGGTTGCGCTATATCTTTGATTTAATACTTACCGAGCTGCTTGGCCTTAGTTTTCGGTTCACTAACGATCAGGAGCAGTACAAAAGCTATGAAGGTCCTAAGTTTAGCTACGGCACACAAGCGTTGGATGATGGCCTTTTCTTCAAATCAGCTCAACTGTTGTTCGAGCGTGAGATAGATAATCAAGACTTGCAACCATTTGTATATAAAGGGCTTATGGCATTCTTTCCAGTTTTTCACAAGCAGTCGGCTTTGCCTTTTGACCTTTTTGCTGCCAGCTTTTTTCTTGTCAGCCGCTACGAGGAGTATCTACCTTTTGTGCAAGACAGTCATGGCAGGTTTGAAGCCGAATCCAGTTGCCTGTCGGAGATGGGTATGCTCCAAAAACCTTTGATAAACATATGGAGCCATGATCTTATGGAATTGCTCCAAACCTATTTCCCGCGCTTAAAATTCAGACTACCCGTTTATCAGTTCACCCCAACCTACGATATTGATATTGCATGGTCGTATCTGCACAAAGGCTTGTATCGCACTATAGGAGCATACCTGCGTGATCTGTTAGCAGGTGATTATACCGAAATAGTAGCACGAACCAAGGTATTACGTAAAAAAACAAACGACCCATACGACACCTATTCCCTTCAACTGGATTTGCAGTCCAGATATAAGCTCTATCCTATATACTTCATTTTGTTTGCCAGCTATGCCCATTACGACAAAAATATCTCAAGACGTAACCCTGCTTTTCGCCGCTTAATCAGACATTTAGCCGATTATGCTACCATTGGCATACATCCAAGCTATGCCTCAACCGATGACAAAACCATTTTAAAACAAGAGGTAGAAGCTTTATCCGAAGTGATTCATAGTGAGATCACTCATAGCCGGCAACATTTCTTAAGAGTTAAGCTGCCTACCGTATATCATTGGTTGATGGACATGGATATTACTGACGATTACAGCATGGGCTTTGCTACCCAACCCGGATTCAGGGCGGGGATAGCAAACAGTTTTTTGTTTTACGACCTCGATCATGACCTACCTACCAAGTTGCGGGTACATCCACTCATTGTCATGGACGGTAGCCTGCGCGACTATCTGCATATTGAAAAGGAAGCCGCCAAGGAGCTCATAACTACTTTGATCAACGAAGTAAAAAAAGCAGGAGGAAACTTTATCAGCCTATGGCACAACGAAACGCTGAGCAATACCAAACGCTGGACAGGATGGAACGAAGTGTATACGCATCTGATTGAACAAGCTATTAGCTGATTGTATGATACGTTATCTGAAACATCAGGAAATTGATAAAACAAAATGGGACTTATGCATCCGCAACGCCTTCAACGGTAATGTGTATGCATGGTCGTGGTATTTAGATATCGTTCACCAAAACTGGGAAGCATTGGTTGAAGGCGATTACGTAAGAGTATTCCCGCTGACCGGAAATAAACGATTAGGGATCAATTATCTGTTTCAGCCGTTTTTTGCACAGCAGTTAGGCATATTTTCACCGCATATACTGAATCAGGATATTGTAAGCAAGTTTATTAAGGCTATTCCTGATCAATATAAATATGTGGAGATCAAGCTCAACACTCACAATAAGATAGGTGATATGGAAAATATAGTGACAAGTCAGCATAGAAACCATGAGTTAGACCTGATCCATAGCTATGATAAACTATACCGCAACTATAACACCAACACCAAACGCAACTTGAAAAAGGCAGCCGAAGCCGGTCTTAGCCTGATGAAAAATATACGGCCCGAAGAGATCATTGCCCTTTTTCGCCAAAATAAAGGACGTACTATAAGCCATTGGAACGACAGAGAATACAATCGGCTGATCAAATTGGTCTATGCCGGTATTTACAAAGGTATTGCAATGGTTTACGGTGCATACACCGATGCCAATAATCTGTGTGCAGGAGCTGTATTTATGAAAAGTCACAACAAAATAATATTTCTGTTTTCAGGTGCTAACCAAACTGGAATAGATATGCAAGGCCTAAGCTTTTTATTGGATTCGGCTATCAAAGAGCATGCTCCCGGACATTATGTATTCGATTTTGAAGGATCAGATAACCCGGGTCTGGCCAGATATTACAAAGGATTCGGAAGTAAAGAAACCTCTTACCCAGGGGTACATATCAATCGGCTGCCCATACCACTGAAAGTGATGGTAAGCAGTGTGAAAAAAATACGGTATTATGCCAACAGATAACCAACAAACCTATTGCCGCTGATTGATCCTTTCCAATCTGAACGATTATTTTCATCATCCTATCACATAGTTTTTAGCATATGGTTATCCCGAATAAGATTAAGAAAATTAATTTTTTTCTTACCTATGCATTAAAATCATATGAAAGATAAGGATGTCATTCTAATTGTGTTATTTTTGTTCCACAACAATTACAAGCTTGATGATACAGAATTTAGGCGCCACAAACTCGATTTTCAACCAATTTATTTCCGAACTGCGTGATATCACTATCCAGCAGGATCGAATGCGTTTCAGGCGCAATCTGGAACGTGTAGGTGAGATTTTCGCCTATGAAATAAGTAAAACGCTTAGTTATGAGACCAAAGAGGTGATCACTCCTTTAGGCTCTACAATAATGCAGTTGGTGTGCGAACAACCTGTTTTAGCTACTATACTGCGTGCCGGACTGCCTCTGCATCAAGGGTTGCTCAACTATTTTGATCAGGCTGACAATGCGTTCATTACAGCTTATCGAAAATACGATAAAAATGAGGCTTTCGACATACGGGTAGAATATATCTCAAGTCCGGATTTCAATAAAAAGACACTGATACTTAGCGATCCTATGCTGGCTTCGGGAGCATCATTGGTAAAATCGTTGAAAGGGATGTTAGCCATAGGAATGCCCTCACACATACATATAGTTACTGCCTTAGCCAGTGTAGAAGGGATAGAATATATGAAACGGCATCTCTCACGGCTTAACCTGACTATCTGGGTTGGTGCGATAGACGATGAACTAACAGCCCAAGCTTATATAGTACCCGGGTTAGGCGATGCAGGAGATCTGGCCTACGGCAAAAAAAGCGATACAAATATATGAGCCACAAAGTACATTTCGAAAGTGTTAGAATTGCCTTGGAATCTATAGGAAACCATTTGCTACGAACCTTTATCACAGTAGCTATCATAGGTTTTGGCATCATGGCATTAGTAGGTATCCTGACAGCTATAGACTCTATCAAATACTTTCTGACAGAGAATTTTTCTATGATGGGAGCCAACACTTTTCGAATAAGTAACAGGGAGATGGTTGTCCATGTCGGCGGCCGGCCTGCACAACCCAAATCAAACCAGATCATTGATTTTCGCGAAGCTATCAGGTTTAAAGATGAATTTGGTTTTCCGGCTTCTACCACAGTATTCACATACGGCACAGGCGCCTCCACCCTGAAATATAAATCAGAAAAGACCAATCCCAACATCCAGATCATGGGGGTGGACGAGAACTATCTCTTCAACTCAGGCTATGAGTTGGAAGCCGGCCGTAATTTTACTTCCCACGAGATTTACTCGGGAAGCCATGTCGCCATTATAGGAAAAAATGTTGCCAAAGACCTGTTCAAAAATAATGAAGACCCTATTGAGCAGATTATATTGGTAGGACCTGGCAAATACAGGATCATTGGTGTACTTGAAGAAAAAGGTTCAAGCATGGGTTTTAGTGGCGACCGCAATTGCTTGCTGCCACTTAACAACGTCAGGCAATATTTCTCAAGACCTAAAATGAATCATACCATCAGTGTACGGACCCGTTCAACCGAAGAAATGGAAGCCGCTATAGGTGAAGCAACAGGTTTGTTTCGATCTATCAGAGGCGATGCCATAGGGTTAGAAAATTCTTTTTCTATCACCAAAAGCGATAGCATTGCCAATATGCTCATTGAGCTTACCGGAGTAGTCCGCTTAGGAGCTACTTTCATCGGACTGATCACCCTGTTTGGTGCCGCTATAGGGCTTATGAACATCATGCTGGTATCGGTAACCGAAAGAACCCAGGAGATAGGGATACGTAAGGCTATGGGAGCAACACGCAGAACTATTCGCAACCAGTTTTTGATTGAAGCGGTAGTTATTGCGCAAATAGGCGGATTCTTCGGGATCATAGCCGGCATAGCGGTAGGGAACATCTTATCCTACGCCATAGGCAGTGCCTTTATTATCCCTTGGGGATGGATCATATTAGCTGTAGTACTATGTTTCTTAGTGGCATTAGTCTCAGGCTATATACCTGCTAACAAAGCTGCTGCAGTTGACCCCATTGAATCGCTGCGTTACGAATAATCATATAGTACAATGCCTTATCTCTATCATCAGCTTATCAGTAACAATAAAAATTGGGTAGCACAAAAAAAACAAACCGATACCACTTATTTCAAGCGGCTCAGCAGCGGGCAAAAGCCTCTTTTTCTGTATATTGGATGTTCCGACAGCCGCATGCCGTTAGATACCTTTACGCAGACCGAGCCGGGTGAGCTTTTTGTACATCGCAATATAGCCAATCAGGTATCAATCACCGATCTAAATTTTTTATCGGTATTGGATTATGCAGTTAACTACTTGCATGTCAAGCATATTATAGTGTGTGGCCATTACGGATGTGCCGGGGTGAGTGAGGCGTATCAAGGGCAAGCTACTGGTTTAGTAGGTAACTGGATCAGCCCAATTAGCGAGATAGCGAGTGCATATAAAGACGAATTAGATCAGATAGATGATATGCAGGAGCGTATGAACCGCCTGAGTGAACTCAATGTGCTTGAGCAAGTGCGTAAGCTTTTTAAGATAAATATTATCCAACAAGTATTAGCTGAGAATCAGACAAGCATTGAGTTACACGGCTGGATACTCGATCTCTCATCAGGTTTGATAAAAGAATTAGAAACTGATCTCAAACATGAATTTTAATTACCCATGTCATGGCAAAATTTGACTTTTCGAAACGCGACAGTTTTGGCTCTAAAATAGGTATCATTGCTGCTGCCGCCGGATCGGCTATCGGACTAGGAAATATCTGGCGTTTTCCATATGTAGCAGGCGAAAACGGTGGTGGTGCATTTTTGTTGATATATCTCTTGTTTGTGTTTTTGATTGGTATGCCGGTGATGTTGTCGGAGTTCGTGATCGGACGTGGCTCACAGCGCAATCCTATGGGAGCATTCCGATTGTTGGCCCCTGGCTCAAAATGGTTTTTAGCCGGTATTATTGGAATCATAGCAGCATTTTTAATATTAGCTTTTTATAGCACTGTAGCCGGTTGGACATTAGAATATCTTTATCAGGCTATTGGTCAGGGATTCAAAGGGAAAGACACACAACAACTGTCACTAATGTTTGATGATTTTCACCAGAGCGGATTACGTCCTGTGATCTGGCAGACCGTATTCATGTTTTTAACTGCTTTCATTGTTTTCAACGGGATTAAAAACGGGATAGAGAAATACACTAAAATACTTATGCCAGCTCTATTCCTCATTATCATTGGATTAGGAATACGTGCGGTAACTTTGCCGGGTGCAGGACAAGGCTTGGCGTTTCTGTTCCAACCTGATTTCAGTAAGATCAATGCCAACACCATGTTGCAGGCATTGGGTCAGGCCTTTTTTTCGTTAAGTCTGGGTATGGGAACTATGATCACCTATGGTTCTTACGTCAGTAAAAAGGACCGGCTACCCAATATCACCTTTTCAGTTACTTTAGCTGATTTTGCAATCTCCATATTAGCCGGTATCGCTATCTTTCCGGCTGTATTTGCTTTTAATATTGCACCTGAATCGGGAGCCGGATTAGTTTTTATCACCCTACCAATGATCTTTGAACAAATCCCGGGAGGATATTTCTTTTCTATCATCTTTTTTGTGCTGTTAAGCATAGCAGCTCTCACTTCTACCATCTCACTACTTGAGGTTGCAGTGGCTTGTTTTTCCGAAGAGTTAGGTATATCCCGTAAGAAAGCTACTATAATATCTGCTCTGTCTATCAATATATTAGGTATTTTTTGTACACTTAGTCAAGGGCCACTACCCAAACTCAGTATCATGGGTAAGAATTTATTTGATATGTTTGACTTTGTATCGGCTAATATCATGCTACCAATGGGAGGATTCTTCATAGTAGTGTTTTTAGGATGGAAGATGGATAAAAAGGTGGTATTCAATGAGCTGACAAATAACAACAGTCTGAAGTTCAGCTTGCAAACTATATTTATGTTCATTATTAAATATATCGCACCTGTTGCCATAGGTATTGTGTTTCTGAATGGATTGGGTATATTGGATATGATTGGATTATAAGATATTGTAATACTTTTTTTATTTTTAGCTTGATGTCTGTGCAGCCAAAGTCAGGATATAAATATGAACAGGATCAAACATATTTTCGATTTCAGCAAAAAAGAGCAGTATGCCATCCTGCTGTTGCTTGTCATCATCCTACTCAGCAGCATTTTCATGTTAGTTTCCGATCAAATCTTTCCTACGAAACACCTTGCAATTGATGGGCTTGCCGACAGCGTCAGATTTTTCGAACATTCTATCACCAACACCAAGCACATAAGATCAGAAACAAGTTCTTTCGACATCACCGATCCGGATGTTTCATCCGTCAGAATGCGGCTGAATCCCTTCCCTTTCAATCCGAATAAAATGCCTGCCGAAACCTGGCGTGAGTTAGGATTAGAGGATTATCAGATACGCGCCATACACAATTACGAGCAAAAAGGGGGTAAGTTTTACTCTAAAGCCGATTTTGCAAAAATGTACACCATAAGCGAAGAAGAATATGCAATCTTAGAGCCATATATACGAATCCCATCACTTGAATCACACTCTGGAATACCGCAAAAAGATCCGACCCTTTCCACTGCCTTAACAACCAATAAAACCGACTCCATTTCAAAAGAAGCAATCTTTTCTATAGTTGACCTGAATAGCGCTGATTCAACAGAGCTAATGGAAATACCGGGTATAGGAAAATGGTTTGCCCATCGGATATTAAAGTACAGAACAGCTTTGGGTGGTTTTATACATCCAACTCAATTGTTAGAGGTATATGGGATTGATAGCGACAAATACGAACAGGTTATTCCCTATATTGAAATCGATAGTAATGCTATCCAGCAACTAAAGGTCAATCATCTCGAATTCAGGGAGCTGCTTCAGCATCCTTACCTGAAATATGAACAGGTCAAAGAGTTGGTTTCTTATCGCGAAAGGAGAGGATTCATTACTTCGGACGAGCTGTTCCGACAGGTCGTTTCAATAGATGACGAGATATTCGGGAAACTTCAACCCTATTTAGATTATCGATAAATGAACCAAGCCATTGATTTATGTGTGCAACCACATTGAGAAGTCCTGATCCATTGGTTAAAAAACTTAGTTTTGCATACTACATCATGTATGATGTGCCTGGCATTTACCTTTTTGTTAACCATAGTTTTCATTTAATATGATTGAAAAAAGATATGTGAAAGTAAAACAGGTCTATGCCAAAGATTTTAAGACTGCATGACACGTATGGGATGACAAAATTTCTAACTACTGCAATAAGGTATTTACTATGGAACTGACTGACAAGTCACATGATCAGCCTTTAAAATTCGGTTTATTGCTCAATAATTTCACCGTAGAGGCCTGGCAGTTTGATGCAATAGGGCACTTGCTTGATAGTGGACATCTCCTTTCAGTGGCTATCATTCAGACAGTTTCCGCCAACCCACAATCTTTTTTTTCTCGAATCAGGCAATATCCATGGCGACGGTTTATTTTTCGTTGGTGGCATAGGTTTCTCTTCAAGCCTGAAGCTAAGAAAATAGTAGATATCAGTGATCTGCTTGAAGATATACCCATCTTGACGGTTACTCCTATACAAAAAGGATACAGTCAGTTTTTCCCGGATGAAACGATTCAACAGCTTGGTGAGATGCATTTGGATTTCATGCTTCGCTTTGGATTCTCTATATTACGCGGTGATATACTGCAATCTGCACGCTTTGGCATATGGTCGTATCATCACGATGACGAGCGGCACATACGTGGAGGCCCTCCCGGCTTTTGGGAAGTATTTAAAGCAGATATATCCAACGGGGTAATCCTACAACAACTTACAAATGATTTAGATAAAGGCATCATCTTAGCCCGTATGCAACTTCCGGTCATCCCCTATTCATGGAAAGCCCAACTGAATCAGTTATACTTTTCAAGCAGTTATTTAGTTGCACAGGTAGCGTATAAGGCACAAACGGCCCAGCTTTTTCCACAGCTATCTACTTCAGATGCTCCCGTTTACAAAGCACCTACAAACCATATCATGTGCTGGTATTGGATCAAAATGGCATGGAGACGCCTTCTGTTTCACCTTCGTACCCTCATCCTGCAGGAAGACTGGAATATTGGACTAATCGAAGCCTCCTTACCGGCTGTTACAGATAATCCAAAACAGTATATCCCTCAAGCCAGATGGCTTCCAAAGGAAAAGCGATACCAATATCTGGCCGACCCTTTTGTAATTGAACATGCAAATGAGACCTGGCTGTTTGCCGAAAAGTATGACTATCGAATTGGTCAAGGAAAAATTGTAGCAGCTAAAGCTTCTGAACAATACCGGTTTTTTCGTCCGGCACTTGATGTTGAAAGCCACTGCTCGTTTCCATTCGTGTTTATCGAAGGCGGGCGTCTGTTTTGTATCCCCGAGAACTATGTATCCGGTATGATCCATATTTATGAATGGGATCAGCAATCGGAACAATTCATTTTTTACTGTCAGATATTGGAAGGTATTGCTGCGATTGATCCGGTTTTATATACACATAACGGCATTTGGTGGCTGCTATTCAGTCGTAAGGAACTAGCTTCAGCGCAGTTATACGCCTATTTTTCTACTGAAATGAAAGGGCCTTATAAGCCTCATCCATTGAATCCAGTCAAAACTGATATTTTTTCAAGTCGTAATGCAGGAACTCCTTGGGTTAAAAATGGTCGTATATATAGGTTTGCGCAAGACTGTGCCGGAAGTTACGGGCGTATGGTGCGTATGATGGAGATGAATATCAGTAGCACTAGTTTCAATGAGAAAGAGGTAACCCGAATCATGCCCGACGATAAAAGTCCTTACTGTAGAGGATTACATACTATTAATGGCTGTTCGCAGTTAACTGTCATAGATGGTAAAAGATATTCCTTCAGTTGGTGGGGCCTACGGCATCAGTGGTTACTAAAAGTAAAAAAACGATGATCTTAAAGAAAATAGTAGGTACTTCAGGTTCCCGTATGCTTCACGCTGCCTCCAATTTGTTGCTGCTTTGGATGGCAACCAACTTTCTTGGCGCCGATGCATGGGGCTTGGCAGGGCTTATCCTGTTAGATATATCGCTCCTGATGTTGGTGGCCGATATTATCGCCAATCCTATTATTTTTTATGCCAGCAAACGCAAACCAACTCAATTGCAGAGCATGGCTTTCAAGTGGCTGGCATTGGTGTTGATCATCGCAGTAATATTGTTTGGAACGCTTTATCTTGTCTTACCGGATGTGTATTTTATCATAGTACCAAAAGGATACGGCTGGCATATCGTCGCTCTTACTGCCCTTCATAGTTTGTTCAGCATCAACCAGTATATGTTGTTGGGCAGAGAAAAGATCAGAGCATTCAACAGCTTGTTTATCACGCAGTTTTCAGGCACCTTACTATTTATGGCTGTTTTAATATTTATAGGTGGGATACGTGATGAAAGAGCTTTTGTATATGCCTTATATCTTTCGTTCATAGTTGCGTTGATACCGGGTAACGTTATTGTTTTCAATCATTTCAGAAGCTTGGGTTCTTCACAGCCTGAGGCCAGGTTCAAAGAGTTATTTGCGTTTGGAAGCATGACACAATTATCCAGCATCGTGCATACACTTAACAAACGACTTGGGTTTTATGTGATTCGCAACTTCATGGGATTAGCTCATTTGGGGGTATATCATTCTGGTACTCAGGTCACCGAGGGCATGCGCCTGATCGGACAAAGCATTGCATTGGTGCAAGTCAGCAGTTTAGCCAATCGTGATGATAAGGCATATGCCCGTGAGCTAAGTCTTCAGCTTCTAAAATTCACTGTATTACTGACCTTTATGGCGGTATTGCTACTCGTCATGTTGCCAGGTTCCTTTTTTGGGTTAGTGTTCAGCAAAGATTTTACCGGGATGAAGCAGGTTATTTTCAGTTTGGGATTAGGTGTAGTAGCTCTTTCGGCCAACACTATTTTCTCACATTATTTCTCAGGTACAGGCCGCCCAAAATTCAATCTGTATGCCTCTTTGGTTGGCTTTACAGTTACCGTACCAGCTCTTTTTATTTTCATACCGTTGTTTGGAATAGTGGGTGCCGGCATGGCTGCCAGTTTAGCCTATATTGCAACAGCCATTTATCAATGGATCATTTTCAAAAAAGATACAAATACCAGGCTTTCCGATCTTTTAATCAAAAAATCGGATATCCAATTGGCCGTTCAGGCAGCACGGTCCTTAACAAAAACCAGGAAACCTGACAAATAGGCTTTCTGATCAAACAGTATAAATACTTTTCGTAATGTACTTCCTTATAAAACCTAAGGGGTAGTTTTGAGCATGAGTTCAGCTGATAAAGGATGTTTTTCCGGAAGATATTCAGTCATGCTTCAACTATCGATTACTCTGGCACATAGATAATTTCACCATTTTCCAGTTCATAAGCTATTCCGATTCTTTTACCTTTGGCACCGTTGGTCTGTTGGTCGTTGGAAGGGGTGTATTTATGTATTTTGTTACCTTCTTTAGTAATTATCTCCATATTTTTTTCACCTGGATTTTTCACTATAGTAAAGCTTTCCTGGGTAAATATCTCGGTCAGGTTCATATGCATAACCATAGCTACCATCAGTGCAACCGCAAATACCATTGCTACATCAAACATATTTACTATTACACTTAAAGGATCTGAATCTTCATCGTGGTGAAAGCGGGTAGCTCGTCTTTGTCGTCTCATAATCAATGATTTTTTTGTAAAAGGATTCGACTTACATATTCTAAATGGTTTACATCTTTGGCATACCATCGTTGTTTTACTTGTTGGGTGATCAGTCCTACTATTGAAATGACCAATCCTACAACTGTTGTGGCAAATACTACCTGCATATTGTACGCCATACCTGAGATGTCGCCGGTTGAAAGTCCAACTAATGCGGGGCTCATTGCTATCAAAGTGCCGATAAGGCCTAAGATAGGCCCCATTTTAGCAAGTATTTTTGATAATGCCATATCTTTATTAGCCGCATTTTCAAAGTTCGACAAAAGGAAATCGGAATATTCCTCACTTGGCTTATTGCTCAGCAAGTCTCGTAGATAGTGTATAAAGAGCGAGTTGTCCTTATCGGGTAATAGCTCTTTTAATTGATCAATCAGTGATATATCCAATTCTTTGATGGCATTGTTGAGGCGATGATCATTCTTACGTTTTGTCATATATTGATTATAGAATCCACCAATGAGCAACAAGCTGCGGCCAAAAAGAAATAAGAGCATGATAATGTCGGGTATAAGTAAGCTGTTTGCAACCCAAAAAAGTGTTTTCGAAATTAATTCCATAATTAGTATGATATATTATTTTTTGGTGCGTTTTTGCAAAAACTTCCACTTATGCTTATTCCACAAATAACCTGTAAAAAATGTCAGAGCAAAAATAATGAGAGCCAATAAAAGTGCTTTTGGATTATATTCTTGCTTTGTAGCTGCATAAGTTACATGACCGTTTACGGTAGTTAACAGTCCAATAAACGCCACAAAAAGGGTTACTAAAAAATGTATTTCCAATCTGAATTCTGATTCCGGGATAAGATACTTCAAACCTTTCCGTAAAAGTGGAATTGCAACTACTATTGCCATTGCAAGCAGAAAAGTCAGGGTGTCGAAATCTACTCCCGGGAATGTGAATATAGCCTGAGTTAAAAGATAAAACAGTACAGGGAAAAAGAGAATCCCAGGATACCAATGCAGTAGCATCAGTTTTCGCTTTTTCTTTTTCCCAAACTGATTACTAAGAGCTGTAAAACTGTACACCAAATTAATTGCCGATTCTATAGTAATGATAACTGCCACATTTTTAAGCATATCGGCATTCATCATAAAGTCGTGTAATTGTGTTTTCGATTGCATGATGGCAAATTGCTTGGTCCATACAACAAATGCTGCTGCACCAACCGAAAACAGTAGTGCATGCCACCATTTCCAAAAGCTGAGCTTAAGTATGCTGTTAACAATAATAAATAATAACAATATGTGTATTATAAGCTTCATCCAATTGTTTTATCTACTGTTTTTACGTTTACGTCGCAGCACTACCAGCATAAATACAAATATCACAAAGATCGCACCTACTGTAATTACACCATTGAGTGTATTTGTTAATGATTTTTGATGCGAATTGATCTCTTCTTTTTTAAGTACCAAGCCATTATTTTCAACAGTTTCATTTGGAGCTTGTTTCATAGCTTGAACCTGTTGACTATACACATTGGCTTGTTGTTCGGGCAATTTTTGTGCTATAAATTGTTGCAATTTTTCGTTACTACCCGAAAATCCACTTCCAGTAGAGCCAAACTCTTTAACCATTTCGGTATGCAGATTCACCATATTTGTAATTTGTTCATCCGTAGCATCCCACATACCTTTTCGGACTGTTTCTATCATTATGGCGGTCACTTCCTGAAGCACGGCAGGATTCACTTGTTTGAAATGATTTTTTGTACCCAATCCAAACTTATCTTGTACATACACATCGTATAGGTCGTCCCATAATTCATTGTCAATCACATCAGGTTTAGCCACATTCCACCCAAATGTGTTTGTAACGATATCGGTGATTTGTGCTGCTGTTCCCGAGCCACCTTTCATAATTTCCTTTACATATTCGGGATTGAGTACTGTAGTGCGTGATTCCACACCTATTGCCTCTTTAAGCTCTTGTATTTTCGCCCGATTTCTATTTCTGTAGTCAGCAAAATATGCTTCCGGGTCTTTTCCGGTCACATTGCGAATGGCTAAATTCATTCCCCCCATAAATTCATACACATGGTCTAAGCTAAGAGCGCCCCAGGTATTGTTCTGGCGCGGCTGTACCACAACGTCTGTATTTTCCAGGACTGTTTTGAACAAGCCTTCATAAAAATGCCCCCAATCTTTGTCACTGCCGTATTCGGCCCCCATATTATGCATATAGGTATGAGCAATTTCATCTTCTGTCTCCCATTTGTCGCTAGCGGTTATCATTTCTTGAATTCCGGTACCATACATCCCATTAATTCCACCAAAAATCCGTTTAGTGGACATCTCGCGTGCATCTTTTGGTGATACGCCTTGCTCTACTAATTTGCGTTCGATATCTATAGTGCTTTTTGATACCAAATTTTCAAACTGCTCATCTTTCGCCTGAGCGGCCATTTCAACAGCTTTTGTGATGAGCATCAGGCGCGAGGCAGCCAAGTCCCTAAACTGTCCTGAGGTTTGCACAACTACATCTATCCGGGCTCGGCCCAACTCATTAACAGGAATTAATCGCAAGTCGGAGACTCTGCCAAACACATCACGAACTGGCTCTACACCAAGCATATAAAGCACTTGTGCAATAGTGCTGCCCTCACTTTCAATAAACTCGCTGCTCCAAAAAGTATAGCCTACTTTCCGCGGAAAATCACCATGCAGTTTCTTATAATTCTCTAAAGTAGTTTGTGCCAATTTTACACCTCTATCCCATGCCAATTCGGTAGGAGTAGCTTCAGCATTAATGGAATACAGATTATGCCCTGTTGGCACAGCCCGTGGATTTGCTACCGCATCACCACCAGATGAAGGTGCAATATATCCGCCCGAAAGTGCATTGAGCATAGCCTTAAATTCCAACTCAGGACTTTCCTCTAAGGCCTGTTTATATTTCACTATATTTTTTATGGTATTTTCAACCGTTATGATGGCAATTGCTTTATCTTTATCTTCCTTGCTATACACTATCGGTTTTTCCTTAGGCAGCTCCGATCCTGGGATTATTGATAACTTAGGCGGTAAGAGTATTTCTTTTGCATGAGACAATTCATCATTGGTGATCTTAGCTATGTCACAAATCAACTCATCATCGACTGATTTTCCTTTTAGCACCTGCTCAACCAAGTCTTTTGCCGGATTAAGATAGTGTGCAACAAAAAACACATTTTTCTTCAGTTGATCATCAGTTACTGTTCCCCGCACTTTATCAAGGATCGACATTCCGTAAGCGATAGGGTCGGCACTCATTGCCAACACTGTTGAGTGAATCATATCTTTGCTATAGGTCTCTCCTGAGGTGTAGAGCAAACCACTCATTTTTTCGTTAGCAATTTCTTCGGCAAAGTTTTCAATTTTTTCTATTTCTTCAAATGTATAAGGTATAGTTGTAGTGCTATCTAAGCGTAGTTCACGATGAAGTCCCATTTCTACAGCAATTTTCTTTACTTCCAACGAATATTTTACATATGCGGGTTCATCTTCTTCAGTCTTATAAAACTCACGTATTTTCTCTTGAAGTGTATAAAATTGCGATCGCGTTTTACTTTCGGTAAACGGTTGTGTCAGATAGGAAATCACAGTAGCATACGAGCGTCGTTTTGCCATCATACTTTCGCCTACATTACCTATCGTATAATAATAAAAGTGTGGTATTGTGCCCACCATTCTGTCGGCCCAATCATTATTATCAAGTGCTACCTGCTTTTGCGGTGTAAATTCTAAGCTACCGTGCGTACCAAAGTGGATCAGTGCATCCGCTTTAAAATCGTTTTGTACCCATAGATAGGAACCAATATAGGTATGAGGTGGAGGCATATCAGCACCATGAACTATAGCAAACTCATCATCGCCTAAGGCAGCCATAGCTTGCGGAAGCAAAACAACATTGCCTAAATCAATACGTGAAATAGCTACATATTGCTGGCTGTCTTTTTCTACGTTCATATACGAGCCAGGAGCCTCACCATAGGTTTCTACAACAGCTTTATAAGCCTCATCAGTCAATGACTTCTTAACCCAAGCTTCATAATCTTCTTTTTTGATCAGGTGCGGATTCCCTTTTTTCAAGAAATCATCGAAGGCACCTTTAGCAAAAGTGTTTAGAACAGCGCCTTGTGTCATCAGCAGTTTTTCAAAATCTTGTACAGAATTTGGCAGATGCCTGATCGTGTACCCTTCCTTTTGCAGTCGTTTCAGAAAATTATAGAGCGATGGCACTGTCTCTAAGCCTTGTGCCGTGAGGGCTTCTTGCCCCGGCCCTTTGAAATAGTAGATAGCCAATTTCTTATCCTGGTTTCTCAAAACCTTCAGCTTCAGCACATTTTGTACTATCTCAATGAAATCAGCAAGACGATCGGGCATAGCTTTAAACATATAAATATTATCCTTGTTTTTCTCTTGCGCTACTAAAGAATACGGATACACAGCCCCATCAATTTCGGGAATTACGACAGTTTGACCCATAAATCCACCAAACATACCCATAGGATCATCACGCCAATCCTGTTCAAGCTGTAGGATAGTCAATGGAGTAAAAAGTGGTATATTTTGATTTTTGAGCCACTCAACAGCCTGGTCAGGTGTATCATTAAGCAAACGACCGTGAGGAAAATATACAACGGCATCAGGATGAATCTCTTGTAGGAACTCTAATCTTTTGTCAGATGTTACAACCGGATACACATTGATTCCAACTTGCTGGAAATTAGTAATAAGGCTATCAATATGAGCCTTGTTTCCACTGAATGGATCATGTATTCCGGATAGGATAGCCACACGCTTTGCATTTATATCATATGAATTGATGCTTTTCAGATATTGCTCAAACTCTTCAATTTCAGTAAATGCGAGATTTTCGTCAATATGGAAGTAGGCATTTGTAATATGCTCTGTGGCCGGTACAGGTTTGACAGCAAACAATTTCTTTTTATCAATAGTTCGTCTGATATACCTGGCAAGGTTTTGAAAATTCACTTTATTTCCATTTGTCAAATAATCAGATATATTTGTCAAATCCTTTGGTGACAAATTGTGAATATTATTCTGTGGATTAGTGGCTGAAAATGTAAAGACAGGAACTTTTTTTTCGACGATTCTGACTAGATTATTTCTTTGATCTTCATTAATCTTCAACCCCATCCCGAAAATCAAGACAAAATCATATTTCTTTAGTTTTTCAATCTTTTCGACTTCATCAAACTGTATAAATCTGTCATTATTAGAAAGTGAGATATTTGAAACCTGATAGGTTGGGAAGTTATATAATGCAATTTTAGTTGTAGAAGCATATCTTTTCCAAACTATCATTACAATAGCGATAGCGCCTATTGCAATCAACCATACATATTTTCTTGATCTTCTCATACTGAATTCGATTATTGTAGTCCTATAACCTCCATTTCAATTCAACAAAAAAAGTACGTCCAGGTGATATACTCGAATAAAAGCTGGCAAATTTTGGTTTGTAATTACATATATTATTTACGCCGACATTCAGAACAAATCGGAACGGAAGAGTTTGAGATACTGCTAATTTAAAGATTGCATAAGCTTCATATTCTATCTTATATTCTTCTCCTGTGCTATTATCTATTTCGATATCAGAGTCATCCAGATCACCTATGCCGTAGATATGTATTTTACTAAAATATTTTCCACTAAAACTAATAACGGAATGATATTTTTTGAACATATTCATGTTGTGTTCGATTCGCATGGTAACTGAATGAGGCCTAACAACAGAGTTTTTACCTAAATTATCATACACAAATGCGTAGCCCCCCTTGAGGAAAATTTGATCAGTGATTCGTGTGTTCAAGGTTAATTCGGTACTTAGCACTTTGGCATCGCCTATGTTATCATAAACAACTGTATCATTATTAATCCATAAAATATTAACCATATCATTTATCAATGAGTATTGTGTCATTGCAGTTATCGCCGATCTTCCCAAACTTATTTCAGTGGATAAGGTATAATTATTACTTTTTTCAGCTTTCATGTTTTCATTACCAATTATCTGAAATCCACCACCATCGGGATGAAACCAGTTAGTAAACAGCTCTTTTAATGTGGGAGAGCGAAATCCGGCTGAGTATCCACCCCGAATCGTAACAAAAGGATTTGGTTTGAACATAGCAGATATACGAGGTGATAAATGACCGGCAAACTGTGAATGATAATCATAACGTAACCCGCCCACAAGGACGATCTTCGTATTTAAAACATACTCCTGCTGTGCAAATGCTGAATAAGTTTGTGCGTCCTTTTTTGCATTACTACCATCACTTACAAACATATAAGTCATCAAATTATCGGTAAAATAATCTAATCCTGCAACTAAGGAATGTCCGGCCTCCCAGTCGAAGTTATAGACAGACCCAAAACGGATTTGATAATTTTCATAATTCTTTTCTTGCTCGTTTAATAATTTATACATTTTCAATTTGTCATATTTATCAAAATTTAACGAGACAGAAAAACTTTGTCGTTCATCAATTTTGCGTTTTCCCTTGATACCACCGGTATAGCTATGGTACTGATCAGCAATTTTTGTCCCACTCAATCCACCCGGATTCCTTTCTTTATAAAAGTAAGCACCTCTTATTTCTAATTCAGTGTTATTAAAAAGATGTATACCAATTTTAGGTGAAAAACTATAATCTTTATACCCGGCAATATAGGTTTCTTGTAACGGCAAAGTTCTTATACTTCCATTATCAAATATTTGTTTGACCGGCTCGCTATCTATTAGAAGATAAGGATCAATCGATTTTAAGGATGTAGTGAAATTCACATATCCCCAATTTAACAATGAACCAACAGAAGCTCTATAAGTCTGTTCATTATTGCTGCCAGCTCTAAAGTGTGCATTTGCTTCAATTTTCTTCTCAGGTTTTTTTGAGATGATATTAATTACTCCACCAAGGGCATTTGATCCATATAAAGAAGAGCTAGCGCCTTTCACTATCTCAATTCTCTGAATATTATCCATATCAACCCTATTATAGTCGATATTATCAAATGTTTCACCTGCCATTCGTTCACCATCTATCAGAAAAAGAACATGTTTTCCTCCAAAACCAAGCATATTTATATTAGCAAAACCACCATTGTTGGTGAACTCAATACCAGCCAATTCATGCTCCAATAAGTCTTTAAAATTGCTAATCTGCATTTTCTCTATTGATTTGGAAGTTATTAACTGTGTTTGTATAGGTACATTTTTCAATGATCTTTCAGTTCGGGTACCTGTAACAACCACCTGCTCCAAATCAAATGCTCTCTCGCAAAGTGCTATAACTATATCTTCAAGAGATGTAGACTGAATGTTCAAGTGAATTTGTCGCTCTTCAAATCCAATTACCGAAGCAAAAAGAATGTATTCTCCTTGTTCTATATGAGTCAATGTAAACTCACCTAGTTCATTGGTAGTAGTACCCTTATTGGTTCCTAACAGACCAATATTGACTAAAAATAGCCCCTCCTTTGATCTGCAATCAATAATTTTTCCTTTGATATACAGATCTGACGCACTCAACATCACCGATATACTAAGAAATAATATTGAAAGCCAGGTCCTCATTTGTACTATATTCATTCAAGAGCAAAGACACTCCATAATTATTGTCGGACGATAATCTGTATTATATTTTTACTTTTCCAACTGGTCTGCTATAAATATTGATATGTAAAGCTTACATAACCAGCTTCGTCCTTTTCATTTTTATTATCATATAATTGAATCTTTACATAGCTTCCTTCAGCAGTTTTCACTACATATATCCAATTAGACAATACATATCTGGGTGGCGGATTGCTTGTATCAATCTCAAGCCAGGTAGAAAGCACTTGCGAATACGGTTGTTCTTCTTCTACTATACCTTCACCAGTAAATTCGATAGTGATCATACCTATCTCGTCTTTTTTATATCCACTCAAAGGTGCCTCGGTAATGGCATCCCAACTTTTCTGTTGAGTATTTAATGCTTCAGCTTGACCTATACCGGAGGCTCCACCATTGGTACGGATATCACCCCGATGAAAAGCAATGTCCCACTCCAAACTATTTTGAAAGTCGTTGATCTCAACCGTTTCTCCCTTTGAAAAAGAAAAATACACCCAGTCAGTATATGATCTGGCGTTTATAAACTGAATATCCTTTACCCCTTCTATTGGTTTTTCACCCTCATCATCCTTAGTACAAGCACTGAGTAAAGCAACACTAGCAAACATTAATAATAAGGCTCTTGTTAACATAATAAATCAATTTAAATTGTGATAAATACTATAAATATTTAATAATTATTTCATAGCACAAAATTAAAATGAATCATCATGGCAATCCATACCGAAATGTAGTGATTTTTGTAACTTATTGATTACGTGATAATTTAAAGGCACTACCAGATCTTTGATTGAATCTATTCACTTTCGTTTGAATACAATACATAAATATACATGTAGTGCATGCAGCGATTTGCTTTTTCTATATCGTTGTGTATTTGACTCTTACAGAAAGAGATTCAGGAAACTGTGAAAGCAACAAAATGCAATCAGCTCATATATTGCATATTATTGGAATTACTCGGCCTATCACATGCATAAATAAAGTCTAATTTGCACATGTATTATACTACTGATTATCAAACTGAAACCTATCTATTCATTTTGTTTTGAATAGTCTGCAAGTATAAATTTCAATAGTATGTATTAAAAGCACCATGCTAATCCATAAGTAGTCTGCACACGACTTATCTCAAATTTATTATGAAAAAAGCAATCTGAAAAACCAACATGCTTTACACAATATTTTACTACATTCGGTTATTAATCCACATATAAATTATCGCCAAACTTTTGACTGACAGTAGCCCTTTTACTTTCTACCTCTATTTCCATAGATCCATCAAACACATGTCGTTTGATCACCTTTATATTTGAATTCAACTCTATGCCCAATTGAAACACATATTGTAAAAAAGCAGCACTATTGTCGTTCACAGCAACTAATTTACATACTGTGTTTTCTTCTACTTTGGAAAGCGTCTTGCGTTTCACGAATTTTATCTCACCTTCGGCAGTAGGAATAGGATCGCCATGCGGATCAACAGTGGGATAATCCAACATTTTTTCAATTTGACTGATCAACTTTGGAGATTGAATATGTTCGAGCTGCTCGGCCACGTCATGTACTTCATCCCAACTAAAATCCAACTTTTCATATAAAAATGTTTCCCAAAGTCTATGTTTTCTTACTATGTCAATGGCACAAGATTTTCCCTTAGGCGTCAAAGAGATTTTTCCATATTTTTCGTAAAAAATAAGCTGCTTCTCTCTTAACTTTTTCAGCATATTATTCACTGTGGGGGGCTTCAATTCTAAATAAGATGCCAATTCATTAGTACCGGTTTCAATCACACCTTCCTTGTCCATAGTGAGATGAAACAATGCCTTTAAATAGTTTTCTTCGGTTTTCGTAAGCATGCCACAAAGATAAAATTTATTGGACAGGCACAAAAAGAAGATCAGTCTAACTTAAATGTTAATTTTATTAAAATTTCACAACTCCTATGTATTTAGCATGAAATACTTTATTATGTTTGCACAATGAAACCTTATTTGTTAGAGTTGTCAAACTTGAATGTTAGCTATCCAAATGGAATACAGGCTTTAAGTGCTGTGAACCTGAAGATAGATGAGGGTGGGCTATGGGGAATATTAGGTCCTAACGGGAGTGGGAAAACAACTCTGCTCAAAGCCATATTAGGCTTGCTACCGCATAATGGGAAGGTTTTATTTAGAGCTCAGCCAATTAAAAAAAGCGCAAAACAAATTGCCTATGTAGAGCAGAAGGGTGATTTTGATATGGATTTTCCAATAACTGTATTTCAATGTGTTTTGACAGGAACCTATCCAAAGCTTGGGTTGTTTAAAAAGCCAGGTAGCAGTGAAAAGCAAGCTGTTTTAAATGCGCTTGACAAATTAGGGTTGATGCAGTTCAAAAATCGTCAAATTGGTCAGTTATCCGGCGGGCAGTTTCAAAGAGTGTTGATCGCCCGAATGCTGGTACAAAATGCCGACTTAATATTTTTAGACGAACCATTTATAGGCATTGATATGGAAAGTGAAGCATTGATTATCCACCATTTGAAACAAATGGCATTAAACGGGCATACTATCATCATGGTACATCATGATCTTAAAGCTGTCAGGGAGTATTTTGATAAGCTGATACTTGTCAACAGAACAGTTGTTGATTACGGTGCTACAGAAGATATTTTTATAGGCGAGAAGCTAAAGCAAGTATTTCCTTATTATCACGAAGTTGTATTGGCATGATTGAATTAAAATTGTAAAAATGGGTCAATCTTTTTTTGAGTTCTTCCGCTATCTGTCTGAATATGCTTTTTTACAAAATGCACTCAGCGTGTCCATCGTATTGAGTGTCGCATACAGTATAGTAGGTTGTTTTATTGTTTTAAGGGGCTTAGCCTTGATGGGTGATGCTATTTCGCACGCCGTTTTACCAGGTGTGGCCATTTCTTATTTATTACAGATCAGCTATTTTGTAGGTGCAGTAGTTTTTGGGCTAATGGCTGCTTTGGGAATTGGATTTGTAAAGGAAAACAGTAAAATAAAAAGCGATTCGTCTATTGGGATAGTTTTTTCAGCGTTTTTAGCTCTGGGAATATTATTGGTAACCAAGATACAAAGTTCCGTCAATCTCAACAATATCTTGTTTGGAAACGTGCTTACAATCACAAACGAAGACCGTATCCTGACCTATGTAGTATCCGGCATTGTTTTACTGGCAGTTGCATTGTTTTATAAAGAACTTTTGCTGACCACTTTTGATGAGACTATGGCCAAAGCCAGTGGATTACCGGTGAAGTTCATCAATTATATGGTGATGATCATGCTGACTTTGATCACTGTTGTATCCCTGCAAACGGTAGGTGTAATATTGGTGGTTTCATTATTGATCACACCGGCGGCTACGGCTTATCTGCTCACTAACAAACTATCTTCCATGCTTTGGGTTTCGACAATTATTGGAGTGGTTTCGGCAATAATCGGATTGTATTTAAGTGCCACTTACAACCTCCCTTCAGGAGTTGTCATGGTTTTAGCGGTGAGCTGTATTTTTGTGTTAGTGTTTTTATTTAATCGTAAAACAGGCTTAGTCTGGAATAAACTTCGCCTGCGTATCTGAAAACATTCTGATCAATGAAGCCTGTGACCCAATTTCTTATGTCTTCAATATTTCTGCTAACAGTGATGTTTCAATCCTGCCAATCAGATGAGGCAACCATACATACTGACGACAAACTGAAGGTGCTTTCCAGCTTTTCAATATTGACCGAAATGGTGGAGGCTATTGGAGGCGATAAAGTTATAGTACATAATGTAGTACCTATAGGAACAGATCCACATGAATATCAGCCACGTCCGAATGATATTCGTTTTGCATCCGGTGCCGATCTTTTCGTATATAACGGTCTGAATTTGGAAGGCGGAGAAAAAGGCTGGTTCACAAAGTTATTGAGGTCGGTAAAAGCTGATCCCAATAAGATATTTAAAATAGCCGATCAGGTAACGCCTTTGTATCTAACCGAAAAAGACGGTTCAAAAGAAGTGAATCCTCATGCATTCATCAGTCCACATATAGGTATAATAATGGCAGAAGCAGTCAGAGATGCATTGAAAACAGTTGATCCGGCCCATGCAGGATTCTATGAAGAAACGGCTTCCGAGTATATTTTAAAATTAACAAGTATTGACAAACTGTACCGCCAAAAATTCGGTCAAATTCCTGAGGCCCAAAGAGTTTTTATCGCTAGCGAACAAGCCTTTCAGTATTTAGCCAAAGAATACGGCTTAAAAGAAGGGTTTATCTGGGCTATTGATACCGAAGAAAATGGATCGCCTGAACAATTAATGCACGCAATAGAATTTGTACGTACATACAAGCCAGCTGTTTTGTTTGTAGAATCCAACGTAGATACGCGTCCAATGAAAGCCATCTCAAACGAAACAGGAGTCCCGATTTATTCACCTGCCATCTTTAGCGACGAATTAGGTAGGCCCGGACAAGGTGCAGATACGTATCTGAAATACTTGGAATATAATTTAAAACACATTTATCATGGATTAACAGGCAATATGGAATGGAGCAAATAAACTTGAAAACCGCAGCCAATTACTTCAGATTCTTTAGTTGAACAAAAAAAAAACGATATTAGACGTAACTACTGTATTTTCGAGTCAAAGTTTTTTATTGTATATTTACTTCCTTAATCATAAAAAATAACAGCTATGAAGAAGAATATCGGAAATATTGACCGTACCATTCGGATCTTGCTTGGTTTGGTTATTGGTGTGTTAGGTGTAGTCTATCATACCTGGTGGGGTTTATTAGGTCTCATCCCACTTGTGACAACTTTTATAAGTTTTTGCCCTATCTATTCCCTATTCAAGATCAGTACAGTGGAAAAGAAACAAACATCAAAAGAGGCTTGAGCCTCTTTTTTTTATTTGGCCGGCACTTTCGAGGTTCTATATTCAGGTAATTTTATTTTTGCCCATATCAAGGCTAAAACAATTCCCGACACCATTTGCCATATACCCCACCATGCTGCCATGAATGCCATACCTCCATTGGCATTGAACAGCTTCGGATTAAAAATGAGTACCAAAGCTAATCCGGAGTTCTGAATACCGGTTTCTATAGACAGGGTTCTGCGGTCGGCTCTGGACACCCTGAATACTGTGCCAACTAGATAACCTGTTGAAAGAGTCTGGACATTTAATAAAAACACGACTAAACCCAGGGCTAATATTACACCAGGTATAAATTGAGCATTAGCTACTAAAGCACCAACTATGAACGTCATATACAAAAAGATGGAAATAAATCTGATCTTTTTTCTGTATTTTTCGGCAAACTGCGGAAACTTATGGCCAGCCCACATACCTATTATTAGTGGAACACCCAAAAGAATAAACACTGTTTGGGCCATTTGTAAAAAATCTATCTGTATAGGGATATTCAAGTGCTTTGCCTTTTCATAATAGCGTACATACATACCTCCCCAGAAAGCAAAATTAATAGGTGTAACTATAGTTGCCGTCAAAGTTGAAAAAGCTGTCAAACTAACTGATAAAGCAACATTGGCTTTAGCTAATGCAGAAATAAAATTGGAGATATTTCCGCCCGGGCAGGCTGCTATCAATATCATTCCCATTGCAATAGATGGGGGTGGGTTGAGTAGAAAAACCAATAAGAATGTCAAGGCTGGCAAGAGTAATATTTGAGAAAAAACGCCTAAAAAAGCAGAACGCGGATAAAGCAGGATATTCTTGAAGTGATCCTTTTTAATATCAAGGGCTACTCCAAACATGATGATAGCCAAAGTGATATTCATGTAAAGCAGTCCGCCTTCGCTAAAATTTAGCCGGACATTATCAATATGAGCTAAACTGTCAAACATAGTTCTTTGTTTTGGCTCACAAGGTAGGAAGGATTTAGTGAATAGTAATAAAAAAATCGGGAAAAGATAGCGTTAATTTTATAGAGCTCTGATTTACTGATGTTTAATCAATAATATAATTTGGGTAAGCTTTCTAAAAACCGACAGTGTTTGATAATAACAAAGCCAAAGCAATCAAAATTTCGTCGTTTCTGAGCATATTTCTTACTGTTGACTACACATTAGCAAGCCTGAGCCATAATAGATAAGGCGATAGACTTTTGCTGCTCAAAAAATTAATGCAACAAACGTATCCTATACGTCTCTTGCATATACTTAAAATACCAGTACAACAGCCGGTTCACCTCAACTCCATAATCTTCGGCCGGATTATACTGAATGTACGACATCACATGGTTGGGGTATCTTCCTTCACGATAGTAATTGTTCCAGGTATTCACAGCAAGATAATTTCTGTTTTTATAGAACGATCCATCTCGTTCAAGGGCAGCAGAATGGTTCATTTGATACCATTTGTCAAAATAAGGGTCGAGCACAGTAATTTTATAGCGAAGCAGATCAGTATTGATAGCCTCAGTTTGTGACGAGCTTTCCACCTTATGGAATATGCTGCATGAAGTGAGGATGATCCCAACTAACACAGTAGAGATAAAAGCTTTCATATGTTTAAGCTTGAATAATTCATTTGGATAAACCGTAATCAGAAAAGGGTATCCATTTTGTCATTTTTATTTATATAGCCACGTATTCTTGCGACAAAGTATATGCCACAAAATATACGATCATGTATTTTGTTCTTTTTTATAAATCCGTTCAGAAATCAATATGCTGATCTCGTAAAGTCCTAAAAGAGGGATGCAGACCAAAATCTGGCTAAACACATCGGGCGGAGTGATGATAGCCGAAACAATTAATAAAATGACTACCATATATTTCCTGTTTTTCTTCAAAAAGTCTGGTGTCACCAATCCTAATTTGGTTAAAAAATATATGATAAGAGGTAGTTCAAACACTAATCCGACGGCGAAAGTAACCGAGACTACTGTATTTACATACGAATTGATTGATATCTGATTTTTTACTATCTCACTCACCTGATAAGTTCCTAAAAAATTTATAGTGAGTGGTACTATTAAAAAGTAGGAGAAAAGTACACCAACAAAGAATAAGATAGAACTGCTGAGTATGAATCTTCTTGAGTTTTTTGTTTCATTTTTATGCAGTGCCGGACGTATAAATCGCCATACCTCGTTAATGATAAACGGAAATGCCAGTATAGCTCCTGTCACTAAAGAGATGAAGAGATGCATAGTAAACTGTCCTGGCAGATTGATATTAATAATTTGCAGGCGCAAACTATCCATACATAGCCCACTCATTGAAAGTTTTTCAGCCATCCAGCAGAAAAGTCTGTTGGTAATAAAGTCTGAAGTACTCGGCGCCAATATGATCAGGTCAAATAATACGCGTCTGTTAAGGAAAGCAATTATAGCCAACACTATTATAGCCGTTATGCTACGCACCAAATGCCAACGCAATTCTTCAAGATGCCCCCAGAAACTCATCTCTGATTCTTCACCCTCTTGCTTTTTCTTTCGTGCCATATCAAAAGTTTAATAAGTACAAAACTAAAAAAAACACGCATTCTTTCCGAAATAGCAATCATATTCCACAAATCAAAAAAAATAAAGCTGACAAGCATTCGTTTTGCCAGATAAAGCGTGTACAAGCACAACGAATCTTTGTAATTTTGCTACATCTTAACATAAAATACTAAATTGAACAAAATGCAGTCAAGACTTATTCTGACTTTTCTTTTCGTTACCTCCTTTATTTTACTTGTTACAGCTCAGGAAACTTATCGTATTTCACTTGAGCCTGAGGGCTATCCGGCCGATACTTTTTATTTAGCTCATTACTACACAGATAAGTTTTTCATTGTAGATACCAGCTTCAATAATGCCGAGCTAGCTTTATTTGAAGGGGATAGCTTGCTACCACAAGGTATTTATCTTTTGGCGAATGCTAAGAAGGAAAAAATAGTCGAGTTTCTGATTCCCGACAAACAAAGGTTTTCCATTAAACTATTTGCAGATGGAAGCATGCCGGAGATAACCGATAGCCAGGAAAACACCTGGTTTTTCGAGCATATCGAAAAGAGTAATGCCACTTTCAAGCAAATTGATTCGCTACAAAAAATTGCAAGCGAACTATCGGCCGACTTAGCCATAGATTATCAAAACCAGATCAATGAACTCACCCATAGCCTAAACAACTATAGGGCAGCTATCGTAGCACAGTCACCTGAATCTTTATTCGGTACTTTGCTCAAAGTAATGGAAGAACCTGTCATTCCTGATTCAATACAGACAGATCAGCACGCATCATTTATGTATTACAAAACCCATTACTGGGACAATATTGATCTTTCCGACGAACGATTGCTGAACACCCCTTTTCTACCCCACAAACTCGAAACGTATTTCAATCGACTTATACTTCCACAAGCCGATTCGGTAATCAAAGAGATTGATTTCCTGATTGAAAAAGCAGGTGAAAGCCAAAAAACCATTGACTATTTAGTCTGGCATTTTGTAAGCGAATACCAGAATCCTAAAATTATGGGTCTGGATAAAGTATTTGTCTATCTATCCGATATGTATTTTAGGCTTGGGAGGGTGAGCAATATCACTGCTTCTATTTTAGAACAGATATCCGAAAGGGCTGATAAAATACGACCTAATCTGATAGGCAGTATGGCACCAGATATGTGGTTAGTTGACAGCACAGACGTGTTTCGCTCATTTCGGGAAATAGAAGCAAATTATACTGTCTTGTTTTTTTGGGATCAAACTTGCAGCCATTGTAAGAAAGAGATGGAGATACTTGATGCGATCTATAAGAGTAGAAAATATGACTTAGAAATCTTTGCCATCAATACTACCAATGATTTTGAGGGTTGGAAGCACTTTATCGCCGAAAAGAAGTATCCTTGGATTCAGGTTAACGGCACCAAAAGCCTGACGCCAGATTTTCATAATCTTTACGATATATACAGTGTGCCAGTACTTTATCTGCTCAACAAGAATAAGATCATCATTGGAAAACGTTTTGGTGCTGAACATCTTGAAGAGATCATTGATCATTCTGTACAAAATTAAAGTTGAAATAACCCGAATGATAAATAAACATATCTGGTATTCAAATAATGGGAACTGATATAAAATGAGGGGCTCATTCATCTTAAATCTGTTGAAGATGAATCCAGCTTACAAGAGGTTCTTATTTTTTCTTGTATGGGGGTTCATGGCTATGTTGGGTCACGCACAGACTATCACCCACAGCATGTATCATTTTTCTCCTAAATTAGTGTTAGGGGCAGGTACGGGAGCCTCTATTTCGTTTACCGATATAAAAGTCAATACTGTTTTTCCGTCTTTCAAACCTATTAATGAATGGAGGGAAGTATCTAATCTAAGCATGGAATTTGAATTCATTCCTATCCTAAGCCTGAAAGGTCAGTTAGCTACAGGTCGGCTTGCAGGTGCTAATTCTTCATCCACCCAATTTTTTGTATCCCATATGCGCGAAATGCATATGGCTGTATTGCTTTATCCTAAATTTATCTTTATTCCCTATCGGACTGACTACAGATTCCACCCATATATTCAGATTGGAATCGGATTACTACACTACAATACACGTTTATACTCTTTTCCAAAAAAAGAGATATTGGTTCAGAGAGGTTTTGGAGCTGGTAGCGGTTTATTTGGGATGGTAATTGAAGGGATCGCATCAGGTGGTATTGGATTCAATTTCAAGATTGATGAGCATTGGAATATCAGCTTCGAGACAGCAAACCGATGGATAAATGATGATAAATTAGATACCTATCCGAGTGCAAGATCTTCACCTTATGACTTTTACAACTTTACTATGTTTGGTGTTTCCTACAAGTTTTTCAAAAGGCATACCTATCCGTTGATCAATGCAGTAAAATCGATCAATTAACAAATTCTCACTAAATGCTGTTGTAGCACTATTCTTATAACCAAAAAAGCCTTCTCATATTGATATGTGAAGGCTTTTATTAAAAAGGGGGTGGCAACGACCTACTTTCCCACGTATGACCGCAGTATCATCGGCGCTGACAGGCTTAACTTCTCT
>Ga0265293_10000429_pt1 | contig 101271 bp, 80 predicted proteins | sample Munlanlewell138R_FD_192505 | JGI IMG/M metagenome (GOLD analysis project Ga0265293, IMG submission 192505) | Leachate microbial communities from a municipal landfill in Southern Ontario, Canada - Leachate well 138R | ecosystem: Engineered > Solid waste > Landfill > Unclassified | place... | reverse complement strand
CGCGCCGAGCACCGGAGTCCGAATCGGATGAGGCCCGCAGGGGGCGCGCCATGGATGGCGCGCCGTCCACGCCGGGGCAGGATGCCCCGTCGTGGACCCCGATTCGGACTCCGGTGCGCAGGGGACCGCCCGAAGGGCGGCGCGGGATTCGGGCGGGTGGCCGCGACGCGGGGCCGATAGGCCAGGTGCGGGAGCGGACACCTGGTGGCCCGGTCTCGCCTCTGCCTATCGCGGCCACTGGCCCGTCGCCGTCAAAGCCGCTTCGCTCTCGTGCGCCGGGCCACCCTTCTTTGGGGTACTTTTCTTTGGCCGCGCAAAGAAAAGTACCTCGTCGTAGGGGGGCGAAAACCCCCGTCAAATAATCTTCGGGCGTAGCCCATCCCCAGCAACAAACCATGCTCCAAGCAACCACCACTATCCCCGGATTCCGCTGCGCTTCATCCAGGCTACGAAACGCGCAGATTCGCAAGGCGTTCCTATACTCATCCGGGATCGGCTGCGAGGATTGCGGATGGAACCCGCGCTTTTGCCACGGGCGAAGTTTGATGCCCTTGTTCAAACGCTGGCCCAAGCGGGCTATCGCGTCTTCGGTCCGGTGCCGCGGGCCGGCGCCGTGGTGTTCGATGAAATTGCTTCCGCGGATGAACTTCCGCGCGGCTATAAAAGCGAGCAGGTGCCCGGCCGCTACCGGCTTACCCACGACGGCGGCGAGCGCCTGTTTGATTTCGTGCACGGCCACGAGTCGCTCAAACGTTTCACCTTTGCGGCCGAGGAACGGCTCTGGAGCGTCAGCCACGATGGCCAGGTCGCGTTCCACGCCCACCTGCCCGAGGGCCGCCCTACGGCGGTCATTGGTGCGCGCGCCTGCGACATCGCCGGCATGCGCGTGCAGGATCGCACCTTCATCGCCGGGCGCCACGCCAGCTTTACGGACCCCTATTTCGAGAGCCGCCGTCGCAGCATCTTTATCGTCGCGGTGAACTGTTCCGTGTGTACGTCCACCTGTTTCTGCGCCTCGCAGGGCGCCGGTCCGCGGGTGACCGAGGCCTTCGACATCGCCCTTACCGAACTGGACGACGCCTTCCTGCTGGAAACGGGCAGCGAGGCCGGCGAGGCCCTCGCCGCACAGCTCCCCCTGGAGCCCGCCCGTGAGGAGCATCACCAGCAGGCGGCGCAGCAGATCGCCCGGGTGGCCCAGTCACAGACCCGGCGCATCGACAACGAGGGTATCTACGAACTGTTGTTCGACAACTTGGACCACCCGCGCTGGGACGACGTGGCGGCGCGCTGCCTGTCCTGCGCCAATTGCGTGATGGTTTGTCCGACGTGTTTTTGCCACCGCGAAAACGAAGTGCCGGACATGGGCGGTACGTCGAGCGATCACGTCCGGCAGTGGGACGCCTGTTTCACCATGGAACACGGTTCGACCCACGGCGCGCGGCTGCGGCCGCAGGTGAAGCAGCGTTACCGCCAGTGGCTCACCCACAAACTGGGTTCCTGGTGGAAGCAGTTCGACGTGTCGGGCTGCGTGGGTTGTGGGCGCTGCATCACCTGGTGCCCCACCGGCATCGACCTCACCGAAGAAGCGGCGGCCCTCCGCGCCGAACCCGGACTCAAAGCATGAGCGCCTTGCCGAACACCAATCCCTACCTGCCCATGGCCGCCGAGGTGATGGACAACATCGAGGAGGCGCCGGGCATCAATACGCTGCGCCTGCGCCTCACCGATCCGGCGCAGCGCGCCGCCTACACCTTTGCGCCGGGACAGTTCAACATGCTGTACCTCGCCCGGGTGGGCGAGGTGCCCATCTCCATTTCCTCCGACCCGGGTGATAGCGAGTTCATCGATCACACCATCCGCGCGGTGGGCCGTGTCACCGAGGGCATGGTGCGTGTGAAACCCGGCGATGTTATGGGCCTGCGCGGACCCTTCGGCACCGGCTGGCCCATGGCGCAGGCCAAGGGCAGGAACATCCTGGTGATCACCGGTGGCATCGGCTGTGCGCCCACCGCCTCGGTGGTGCAGTACGCCCACGCGCGGCGCGACCAGTACGGCAAGATCAGCGTCTGCCACGGTGTGCGCAAACCCGACGACCTGATCTACGGTGAGCGCTTCGAGAACTGGTGCAAGGCACCGGACACTGTGTGCATGTTCGCGTCCCAGGAAGCAGCGCCGGGTTGGACCGGACGCACCGGCCTGGTCACGCAACTGCTCGATGATCTGCCGGCGGAGGCCATCGAAGGCATGACCATGATGTGCGGACCGGAGCCCATGATGCGCGCCGTGGCTGAGGAACTGCTGCGCCGCGGTCGCCCTATCGACGACATCTTCGTCTCCATGGAGCGCAGCATGCAATGCGGCCTCGGCCATTGCGGCCACTGTCAGTACGGTCCCGACTTCATCTGCAAGGACGGTCCCGTGTTTCCCTACCAACGGGTGCGCCGGCTCATGCCGGTGAAGGGGTTCTGACATGGCCAAGGCGCGCATCGCCGTACACAAGTTCAGTTCGTGCGATGGCTGCCAGCTGCAGTTCCTGACCCTGGAGGACGAATTGCTGCAACTGGCCGAGCGGCTGGAGATCGCCTATTTCATCGAGGCGACCAGCGAGTTGGGCGACGGTCCTTACGGCAAGTACGACGTGTCCTTCGTGGAGGGATCGGTGAGCACACCGGACGAGGTGGAGCGCATCCGCAAGATCCGCGAGAACAGCACGCTGGTGGTGGCCATCGGCGCTTGCGGTACGGCGGGCGGCATCCAGGCGCTGCGCAACTGGGGCGATCTGCACAGCTACAAGACCTCGTTCTACACCCTGCCCGAACATATCGACGTGCTGCCCACCTCGACGCCGTTTTCCGAACACATCCACGTCGATGCGGAGCTGGCCGGCTGTCCGCCGGACCAGGGGCAGGTCAAGTACGTGATCAACAGCCTGCTCGCCGGCGTGCAACCGCGCATCCCCAGCGAATCGGTGTGTCTGGAATGCAAGCGAGACGGCAACGTGTGCGTGCTGGTGGCGCAGGAAAAACCCTGCATGGGGCCCATCACCCGCACCGGTTGCGGCGCCCTGTGCCCGCACCAGGAGCGCGACTGTTACAGCTGCTTCGGGCCGGCGGAGACCGCCAACATCGAGGCCATGGGCCGGCGCTTCATCGGCGCCGGCCTGCCGCGCGACGGCCTCGTACACCGCCTGCGCTTCATCTACAGCTGGTCGCCGCCCTTCAAGGCGGCCTCCGAACGCTGGCTTGCCGGACAGGCGGACTATGCCCCGTTGCCCACCTCGCACACGGAGACGCCACCATGAACGACGTGAGCGGACAGGCGCAGGGCGTGCGGCGTGTCGACATCCCCATCCTCACGCGCGTGGAAGGCGAGGGGGCATTGTTCGTGCGCCTGGAGAACGGCCAGGTCACCGACCTGCGCCTGAAGATCTTCGAGCCGCCGCGCTTCTTCGAACACTTCCTGCGTTCGCGCACCTGGCGCGAGGTGCCGGACATCGTCGCGCGCATCTGCGGCATCTGTCCGGTGGCTTACCAGATGAGCGCCTCGAACGCCATCGAGATGGCCTTCGGTGTGGATGTGCCGCAGCCCATCCGCGACCTGAAGCGGCTGTATTACTGCGGCGAGTGGATCGAAAGTCACGCCCTGCACATCCATCTGCTCGCCGCGCCGGATTTCCTCGGCTTTCCGGACGCCATCCAGATGGCCAAGGACTATCCCCACGAGGTGCGGCGCGGCATGCATTTGCAGGGGCTCGGTAACGCCATCCTGAAGATCATGGGCGGCCGGCCGGTGAATCCGGTGGGCGCCGTGCCCGGCGGTTTTTATCGCGCGCCGGCTCGCGGCGAGGCCAGGGACATGCTGCATAAACTCAAGGAGGCGCTGCCCCACGCGGAGGCCATGGTGCGCTGGGTCGGCAACCTCAAAGTACCGGAGGTGACGCGCGACGTCCCCAGCGTGTCCCTGCGTGCCGACGATGAATATCCCATGAACTACGGCCGCATCGTCTCCGACCGCGGCCTGAACATCGACGTGAGCGAATTCCCGCAGCACTTCCAGGAATTCCAGCAGCCCCACTCCACGGCACTGCACGCGCACCTGCACGGCGCGCCCTACTGGGTGGGGCCCACACCGCGCCTGAACAACAACCTGGATCGGCTGCCGCCCTCCACGGCGAAGCTGCTGGGCGAGACCCCGGTCGCCTGGCCGAGCAACAACCCGTATCACAGCGCCCTGGCGCGAGCCATCGAATTGCACCTCGCCATGGTCGAGGCCATCCGCCTGCTCGAAGCCTACGACCGGCCGCCCAAGCCGCACGTGGACGTGGTGCCCCGCGCGGGCGTGGGCTCGGGCTGCACCGAGGCGCCGCGCGGCATCCTCTGGCACCGCTATGAAATGGATGCCCAAGGCAACGTGGCGCACGCTACCATCATCCCGCCCACCAGCCAGAACCAGGCACAGATGGAGGCGGACATGCGTGCCAGCGTCATGGAGTCGCTGCACATGAGCGACGAAGGCCTGCGCCTGCGCCTCGAATCGGGCATCCGCAATTACGACCCGTGCATCTCCTGCTCCACGCACTTCCTCAGGCTTACGGTGGAGCGGCGGTAGAAAGACGAAAAAGCCATTCACCACGGGGGACACGGGGCGCATTCCATCAAGAGTTATCCCTGCCCGTGGGCTGTCTCTTGAACACATCCAGCCTTTATCGCCAGCCCTTCCTGCCCCTCTTCCTCCGGTCTGTCTCTTGGTCACTTTTTGCCGTGGCGCAGCCTTCTTACCCCCTCTCCCTCCGGGCTGTCTCTTAGTCACATCTTGCGCGCACACGCCCTCTTCCTTCGGGAGAGGGCTGGGGAGAGGGGATCAATCCAGATGCGGCTGTTGGTTCATTGATCCCCTTATCCCGTTCTTCGGCAATTCGCTCCATGCATTGCCTACTTCCTGCATCCATGCCGGTTGCGTTAGGTCACGTTGCGCAGCTACGTGACATCTTCCGAGCGCACTTGTCACGTAGCCGCTGCGCGGCAACGTGACCTTACTGTATCCCGTGGTTAACGCATTTCTCTTCCCATGCGTCCGCTGTGACTCTCGCGATTCCCAGGCCGGGCTTGGGTTACCATAGCCGCCCATGTTGCGCGTCTATCATTCCAACCGGCTGGAGCTTCTGTGCGAGCGCCTCGTGGAGGCGACCGCGGAGCCGTTGCCCGATGCCATGGCGCCGGAGTGGTTCCTGGTGCAGACCCAGGGCATGGCGCGCTGGCTGTCGCTGCAATTGGCCGAGCGCACCGGCGTGGCGGCCAACCTGCGCTTCTTCATGCCCGCCGCCTTCGTGTGGCGGCTGCTCGCCGAGCAGATCCCGGAAGCGGGCGAGGAATCGGCCTGGGACCGTGACACCCTGGCGTGGCGCCTGCTCGGCCTGCTGCCGGAATTTCTCGCAAGACCAGGCTTCGAACCTCTGCGCCACTATCTCAGCGGCGAGCGGCCGGCGTTTCGTCGCTGGCAGCTGGCGCGGCGCATCGCCGACGTGTTCGACCAATACCTGGTGTATCGCCCCGAACTCATCCAGGACTGGGAGCGGGGCGCCGAACCCCACGACTGGCAGGCGCAGTTGTGGCGCGCACTGGCCGCTCAGCCGCACGGCCCGCATCGCGTGACCTTGCTGCGCCGCTTCCTGTCCTCGGACCCGGACACCACACGCCTGCCGGCGCGCGTGTGCGTGTTCGCGGTGCCGTCCATCCCGCCCGCCTACCTTGCGGTGCTAGCACGGCTGGCGGAGGTGATCGACGTCCACCTGTTCGTGCTCAATCCCTGTTTGCTGTACTGGGGCGACATCCGTGACGAGCGCAACCTGGCGCGGTTGCGCCGCCAGTGGGCGCGGCTGGGCCAACCCGATCGCAGCGACTACTTCAGCGTCGGCCATCCGCTGCTTGCCTCCATGGCCCGCCAGGGCCGCGACTTCATCGAACTGCTGCACGACCACCCGTTGGAAGACGAGGAACTGTTCGAGCCGGCGCCGGGCGATACCCTGCTCGCGCAGTTGCAGCGTGACATCCTGCTGCTCGAATCCGGCCGCGAACAAAAGGCCCTGCTCGACGACGGCGATGCTTCGCTCCAGGTGCACGCCTGCCACGGTCCCATGCGCGAAATGGAGGTGTTGCACGATCAGCTCCAGGCGCTGTTCGATGCCGACCCGAGCCTCAGCCCGCGCGACGTGGTGGTGATGGCTTCCGACGTCGACGCCTACGCCCCTTACATTGAGGCGGTGTTCGGCGCCGCGGAAGGCCGCCACATCCCCTGGACCATCGCCGATCGCAGCCGCGCCGCCAGCGCGTCCGTGTTGTCGGCCTTCCTCACCCTGCTCGATCTGCCGCGCAGCCGCTTCACCGCCAGCGAGGTGCTGTCCATCCTGGAAGTGCCCGCCGTGCTGCGCCGCGCCGGCCTGGACGAAGACGACTACGAACGCGCGCGCGCCTGGGTGCGCGACACCCACATCCGCTGGGGCCTGGACGGCGCCGGACGCGCCGCGGCGGGCCTGCCCGATGACGAGGCCAACACCTGGGCCTTCGGCTTCCGCCGCCTGTTACTCGGCTACGGTATGTCGCCGGACGCGGATCTGTTCAACGGTGTGCTGCCCTATGCGCACGTGGAAGGCTCGCAGGCAGAGACACTCGGCCGGCTGCGCAGTTTCGTCGAGCGCCTCGAACGCTTCGCCGCGCGCCTGCAAGGCCAGTACACGGCCGATGGCTGGATGGCGCTCGTCAACGAACTGCTGGAGGCCTTCTTCGACACGGACGAGGACGACAGCGCACCGCTGCAAGCGGTACGCGAGGCCGTGGACCGACTGCACGACCAGGCGCGCCGCGGTGGATTCACCGAGGCCTTCGGGCTCGATCTGCTGCGCGATCACCTGCAACGCGCCCTCACCGAGAGCGAGCCCGAGCAGCGCTTCATCGCCGGCCCGGTCACCTTCTGCTCCCTGGTGCCCCTGCGCAGCGTACCCTTCCGCGTGGTGTGCCTGGTGGGCATGAACGACCAGGCCTTCCCGCGGGTGCAGCGCCCGCTCGGCTTCGATCGCATGGCCCAGCAGCCGCGTGCGGGCGATCGCTCGCGCCGCGATGACGATCGCTACACCTTCCTGGAAGCACTGCTCGCCGCGCGCGACGTGTTCTACATCAGTTACGTGGGCCGCGACCTGCGCGACAACAACCTCATGCTGCCGTCCGTGCTGGTGAGCGAACTGCTCGATCATGTGGAGCAGGGCTTCGCCTTCGCCACCGGCGGGGTGCGCGAGCGCCTGGTCATCGAACAGGCCCTGCAACCGTTCAGCACGCGCTACTTCGGCGCCGATGCGCGCCTGTTCAGCTATGCCGGTGAATGGCTGCCGGGTGCACAGGCGCAGGCCGGCGAGCGCCGCGCCCTGGCGCCCTTTTGCGAGGCGCCGCTGACCGAAGTGGAGCAGGGCGAGACCGTCGTCGAACTCGCCGATCTGATCGACTTCTTCCGCCATCCTGCGCGCCATTTCCTGCACCGGCGCCTCGGCATCACGCTGGACGATGCCGAGGCGGTGCTCGAAGACACCGAGCCCTTCGAACTGGATCGCCTCACGGGCTACGGAGTCCAGCAGGACCTGCTCACCGCCCTGCTGGATGGCGGCGACAGCGCCGCGCACCAGCCGCGCCTTCAGGCCGAAGGCCTGCTGCCGAGCGGCCATTTCGGCGCCTTCGCCTTCGCCGCCTGCGCCGCTTCGCTGGACGATTATGTGGCCGCCCTGCGCCCGCACCTGGGCACGCCGCTGGCGCCGCTGGAAGTGGACCTCGATGTCGCCGGCACACGCCTGCGCGGCTGGCTCGACGGGCTCACCAGTAATGGCCTGCTGCGCTACCGTCACGGCAAACTCGGCGGCAACGATGTGCTGGCGTTGTGGATCCGCCACCTCGCCCATTGCGCCATCAATCCGGCCGCTGGCCTTGCCCTCCACCTGGCCAGCGATGTCCGCCTGACCCTGGCGCCGGTGCGCGAGCCCATGGGTGTGCTGGCCGATCTGTTGCGCATCTATCACAGCGGCCGGCAGCAACCCGTGGCGTTTTTTCCGCGCACGGCCTGGGCTTTCGCCCAGGCCGATGCCGGCGGCAAGGACGCCATGAGCGCCGCGCGGTCCGCGTGGCAGCCCAGCGATTTCGGCAACCTTTACAGCGAGGCCGTGGACCCGTGCAATGCCCTGGCCTTCCGCGGCATCGACGACCCGCTCGACGAGACTTTCGCGGAGCTGGCGCACACGGTGTTCGGACCGGTGCTCAGCGTGGCCAAGCAGGAAACGCTGGCATGAGGCCGCTCGATCCGCTCACCCTGCCGTGCCATGGCGTGCGGCTCATCGAGGCCAGCGCGGGCACCGGCAAGACCTACACCGTGGCCACGCTCTACCTGCGCCTGCTGCTGGAACAGCAGCGTTCGGTGCGCGACATCCTGGTGGTGACCTTCACCGTGGCCGCCACCGAGGAGCTGCGCGACCGCATCCGTGCGCGCATGCGCGAGGCCATCGCCGTGCTTCAGGGCGAAGCCACCGAAGACGCGGTGCTTGCCGCGCTCACCGATGCTCAGGCCGATCGCGCCGCCGCGGCGCGCCGTCTGAGCGACGAACTCACCTGCATCGACGAGGCCGCCATCTTCACCATCCACGGCTTCTGCCAGCGTATGTTGCAGGAGCACGCCTTCGAGAGCGGTACGCCCTTCGAGCTGGAACTGATGGCGGACGACCGCGATTTGCGCCACGAGGTGGTGCAGGATTTCTGGCGCCGCACCTTCTACCCCGGCAACGCGGGTCTGGCGCGCCTCGCCTACGAGACCTGGGGCACACCGGCGGCGTTGTACAACGCCATCAAGACACATCTGGCACGGCCTGATCTGCGCATCGTGCCCGACGTCCCAGCCGATGCGTGCAACGGCGCGGCCTGGCATGCCTTGCACGCCGCGGTGGCGTCGGCATGGGCGGCGCACGGCGACACAATCGCTGCCGAACTCCGCGATTCGAAGGCACTGTCCCGCGACAAGAGCAAGGGCTATCCCGCGTACAGGCTCGACGCCGCCCTTGCCGCGCTGGACGCGCATTTCGCGAACGACAGCGACGACTATGTGTTGCCGCCGGATTTCCAGTTATTCACCCGCGCACACATCGAAGGCGCCGTCCTGGCCTCCAGCCGCAAGAAAGGGCTGGAACCGCCCAACCACGATTTCTTCGACCAGTGCGAGGCACTGCTGCGCCTGCGCGCGGCCCGCACCATGCAGCTCACCGCCGGGGCGCTGCATTTCTGTCGCGAGGAATTGGCGCGGCGCAAGGCCGAGCGAGGCGTGGTCTCCTTCGACGACCTGCTCACGCGTCTCGCCGAGGCGCTGCACGGCGCGGCCGGCGATGCCCTCGCCGAGCACATCGCCCGGCGTTTTCCGGCGGCGATGATCGACGAATTCCAGGATACCGATCCGCAACAGGCACGCATCTTCTCGCGCATCTACCGCGGCCGCGACGACTGTGCGCTGTTCATGATCGGTGATCCCAAGCAGGCCATCTACAGCTTCCGCGGCGCCGACGTGTTCACCTACATCGACGCCAAGCGCGCCACCGACGCGGCGCGCGACCGCTTCACCCTCGACACCAACTGGCGTTCCTGCGCTCCGCTGGTGGAGGCCGTCAACGCGCTGTTCAAACCCCACAGCGCACCGTTCATTTTCGCCGAGGACATCGACTTCCATCCGGTGCAGGCCGCTGGCAAGGCCGACGCGCAGCCGCTGCGCATCGACGGCGAGCCGCCGGCGCCGCTGCGCGCCTGGTTCGTGCGCGCGGAGCGCGCGAAGCTGCACCACGGGCGCATTCCCGGCGCCTGGTCGGCGCACCTGTCCCGTGCCTGTGCCGTGGAGATTTCGCGCCTGTTGGCGCTCGGTGCAGAGGGGCGCGCCTTCGTTGGCGATGAACCCCTCGCGCCACACCATATCGCCGTGCTGGTGCGCACCCATCGCGAGGCGCAACAGGTGCAGGCCGCGCTGCGCGAGGCGGGCATTCCCGCCGTCTGCCAGGTGCGCGACAGCGTGTTCGCCAGCGAAGAGGCGGGGGAACTGCTACGTCTCATGCTGGCCGTGGCCGAGCCCGCCGACGAGCGGCGGTTGCGCGCGGCGCTCGCCACCACCTTCGCCGGCTTCACCGCCGCCGACATCGACGCCCTGGTGCGCGACGAACTGCGCTGGGAAAACACTCTGGAGCAGGTGCAGGCATTCCACGACCACTGGCTGGCACGCGGCTTCATGCCCATGCTGCGCCGGTTGTTGCAGGCCTGGGACGTGGCGCCGCGCCTGTTGTCGCTGCCCGACGGCGAAAGGCGCATGACCAACCTGCTGCAACTGGGCGAACTCATCCAGGGCGCGGCGCGCGAGCATCCCGGCATGGAGAACCTGCTGCGCTGGTATGCGGATCAATGCAGCGAACCCAATGGCGAGAGCGAGCATCAGCAACTGCGCCTGGAGAGCGATGAGGCGCTGGTGAAGATCGTCACCGTCCACAAGAGCAAGGGCCTGGAATATCCGCTGGTGTTCCTACCGTTCCTCTGGTCCACGCGCAAGGTGAACGGCAAAGGCGCCGTGCTTTGTCACGACGACGCGCGCCGCCCGGTGCTGGACCTGGGGTCGCCCGAACGGGACGAACACTATCGCCGCGCCGAGCGCGAGCGCCTGGCCGAGGACCTGCGCCTTTTGTACGTGGCGCTCACCCGCGCCAAACACCTGTGCTACTTCACCTGGGGGCGCTTTGCCGGCGCTGAGCGCTCGGCCCTGGCCTGGCTGCTGCACGGCGACGGCATGGCGCCGGACACCGACGCCTTCGCCGCGCACATGAAGGCGCTGGCGGATGACGACCTGCGCCGCGCCCTCACCGCCTGGGCGGCGCGCGCACCGGGCGGCATGACGGTGGAAGACCTGCCCTTCGAACAGCCCGCGGCGGCCTATCGCTCGCCGCTTGCCGGCCTGAGCTTCGCCGCGCGCACGCCGGCACGTCACGTGAACGTGGACTGGCGCGTCACCAGTTACACCGGCCTCGCCGCCGGCCACGACCACGAGCGACCGGATTACGGCAGCCGCGCCGAGGACGTGGACGAACAGGCCATGCCGGCGGGTTCGCACATCCTGCAATTCCCGCGCGGCTCGCGCGCCGGCACCTTCATGCACAAGCTGCTGGAACGCTGCGACTTCCCCGACGCGCGCGGCGCGGCGCTGGCGCAGGAGGTGCAGAAGCAGCTTCAGCGCCACGGCTTCGACGCCAGCTGGCAGGGCGCCATGGAGGCCATGGTGGGCAATGTGCTCGACACGCCGCTGGACGGCGCGGGCCTGCGCCTGCGCGAGGTGAGCGCCGAACGGCGGCTCATCGAACTGGAGTTTTATTACCCGCTGCGGCCTTTCGACGCCGCCGAACTCACCCGGATGACGGCGCGCTTCGCCGACTATTTCCACAGCGGCCCGGCGCTGGATTTCCACGTGGGCGCGGGTGTGATGCGCGGCTTCATCGACCTGGTGTTCGAACACGACGGCCGCTTCTACATCGCCGACTACAAGTCCAACTACCTGGGCGCGCGCACCGCCGACTACGAACGCGCGCGGGTGGCCGCAGCGGTGGCGGCCAACCGCTACGACCTGCAATACCTGATCTACTGCGTGGCCCTGCACCGCTATCTGAAACGCCGCGTCGCCGGCTACGACTACGAGCGTCACTTCGGCGGCGTGTACTACCTGTTCCTGCGCGGCATGGATGTGCGCCGCGGTGCAGAGACGGGCGTGCATTTCGACCGGCCCGAGGCGGCGCTGGTGGAGGCGCTGGACGGGCTCTTCGCCGGGAGGGCCGCGTGATGCGCGACAGACTGCGCCGCGCACTGGACGGCCAGCGCCTGCGCGATCTCGACTTCCATTTCGCCGCCTGCCTGTGCGAGGTGGCGCGCTGCGACGCGCCCGAGCTGTGGCTGGCCGCGGCGCTGGCCAGCCGCGCCACGGCGGACGGCCACGTGTGCATCGCCCTGGACGAACTGGCGGGGCGGCCGGTGCTGGACGAGCCCGCGCTCATCGCGCCGCCGCTGGATTCTTGGCGCGAGGCCCTGCGCGCCAGCGGCGCCGTGGGCGGCGGCGAGGGCGGCCCCCCGCTGGTGCTGGACGGGCGCGACCGGCTCTACCTGGGCCGCTACTGGCATTTCGAACGCATCCTGGTGCGCGAGCTCATGCAGCGCGCCACCGCCGCCGAGGTGGATGTGGCGCGGGCACGCGCGGGCCTGGCGCGGCTGTTTCCCGCCTCTGACGGCGAGGACGATCCCCAGCGCCGCGCCGCCGCCGTCGCGCTGTTGCGCCGCCTGGCGGTGATCTCCGGCGGCCCCGGCACGGGCAAGACCACCACGGTCACGCGTCTGCTGGCGTTGCTGGTGGAGCAGTCCTGGCCCAAGGTGCCGCGCATCGCCCTGGCCGCGCCCACGGGCAAGGCCGCGGCGCGCCTCACCGAATCCATCAAACAGGCCAAGCAGACCCTCGCCTGCGACGCGCAGGTGCGCGACGCCATCCCGGAGGAGGCGGGCACCGTGCATCGCCTGCTGCGGGCCATCCCGGGCGAGACCGGCTTTCGCCACCACGCGGGCAACCCGCTGCACCTGGACGTGCTGGTGGTGGACGAAGCGTCCATGGTGGACGTCTCGCTCATGGCGCGCCTGCTCGACGCGCTGCCGCCCGAGGCGCGGCTCGTCCTGCTCGGCGATCGCGATCAGCTCTCCTCGGTGGAGGCGGGCAGCGTGCTGGGCGACGTGTGCAACCGCGGCGAGGAGATGCCCTATTCCACGGACATGGCCGCGCAGCTCGCCGTACTGGGTGAACGTGCCCCGGCGATGGCCGTGGCCGAGGGCGTGCCCGCTATGGCCGACAGCCTGGCCGTGCTCACACGCAGCTACCGCTTCGGCAGCGACAGCGGCATCGGCCGGCTGGCGCGCGCCGTGAACCGCGGCGATGCCGCGGCGGCGCTGGAGGTCTGCGCCGACGCCGGCGACGACACGCGCTGGCGCGAGATAGGCGAGGCGGATGTGAACGCCGCGGTGGCGGCCGCCGCCGTGGCAGGTTATCGCGCCTGCCTGGAAACCACGGACCCGCAACAGGCGCTGGCCCTGTTCAGTCGCTTCCGCTTCCTGTGTGCCCTGCGCGAGGGGCCGTTCGGCGTGCGGCAGGTGAACGCGGTGGCGGAGGCCGCCCTGCGCCGCGCCGGGCTGCTGCCCGCATCGGTGCGCCACTACGCCGGCCGTCCGCTGCTCATCACCCGCAACGACTATGCCCTTGGCCTGTTCAACGGCGACATCGGTATGGTCCTGCCCGACCCCCAGGCCGGCGGCCGGCTGCGTGCATTCTTTGTCATGCCCGACGGGCAGCTGCGCCGCGTCCTGCTGCACCGCCTGCCCGCCCACGAGACCGTGTTTGCCATGACCGTGCACAAGAGCCAGGGCTCCGAGTTCGCCCGTTGCGTGGTGCTGTTGCCGGACGTGGACGCGCCGGTGCTGAGCCGCGAGCTGGTCTACACCGGCCTCACCCGCGCCCGCGAAGGCGTGGAACTGTGGGGCACCCGCACCGTGTTCGCGCGCGCCGTGCAACGGCGCATCGAACGCAGTTCCGGGTTGCGCGATGCGCTGTGGGGTGAGTCTTGACGGGCGAGGCCCGGAGGGCATCTGAGTGGCCGCGCCTGTCACGTAGGCGCTGCGCGCCAACGTGACCTACGGGCATTGCTCTTGCGTCACGTTGCGAAGCTACGTGACGTCTTCCTGCCCCGACTGTCACGTAGGCGCTGCGCGCCAACGTGACCTACGGACATCGTTCTTGCGTAGGTCACGTTGCGAAGCTACGTGACGTCTTCCTGTCATGACTGTCACGTAGGCGTCTGCGCGCCAAGGTGACCTACGGGCATCGCTCTTGCGTAGGGCACGTTGCGAAGCTACGTGACATTCGGTGCACCATGCCTGGATCACGACGGCCGCATGGCCTACCTGTGAACCAGTGCGCGTTTGCACCACGACATCACCCCTAGGCTAAGGCCTGGCTTGGCAGGAGCGTCCGGGCGTGCTTTCATCGGCGGCTAGGGAGGGTGCATGAGCCAGACATACGACATCGTGTTCACCGGCGTGATCGTGCCCGGCAGTGACCAGGCCCAGGTCAGGCGCAACCTCGCGGCCCTGTTCAAGACCGAGCCGGCGAAGATCGAACCCCTGTTCTCCGGCAAGCGCTTCGTCATCAAGAAGGGCCTCGATGAGGCCACCGCCCTGAAGTACCAGAAGGCCCTGCGCGAGGCCGGCGCCATCGTGCACATGGAAGCCGCGGCGGCCACCGAACTTTCAACACCCTCTGCGAATCCTTCTGCACCGCGCGCCGTGTCGCCGGCACCCGCCGCACCCGCGCCCCAGGCGCCTAAGGGACTGGACGCCACCATCGACCCACCCGGTGTGGTACTGGTCGCGCCCGAGCGCATCGAGGCACCCAATATCGATACCAGCCATCTGCACATGGACCCGCCCGGCGTGGTGCTGGTGTCGGCGGTGGATGCGCCGCCGCTGGCCGTGGACCTGAGCGGCCTGTCCATGGCCGAACCCGGCGTTACGCTGGTCCAGCATCCCGTCACGCCCGACCTGCAGGTGGACACCTCCGCCATGAGCCTGGCGGAGCCCGGCGTGCAACTGGTGGAGCCCGAATACATGACGACACCTGACATCGATACCAGCCAGCTATCTCTTGTGTGATACATCCGTCGGTAACATTTGCGAAGTAGCCTTTCGTGTACCAACTTGTTAGGGAAACGAGGTGCGGTAAATGGCGAAACAAAGTCTTACAAGGAAGTTTTTCATCGCCGGTGGGCTCTTTGCGGGTGCGGTGGTACTCACCTTCTCACTGGTCGTGGGCACCTCCCGCGCCGTTGATGAGGCAAACACGCGGCTGGCCGAACTGGATTTCCCGCTCCTCGAACATACCCACAGCATCAAGCTCGCCACCGTGCAGGTCCAGCAGTGGCTCACGGACATCAGCGCCACCCGCGGCCGTGACGGCCTGGACGACGGTTTTGCCGAAGCCGAACGTTACGCCGGTGTGTTTCGTGAAACTGTCGCCGCGCTGATTCGCCTCGATCCACAACACGCGGCCCGTTACCGCAACCTCACACCGCACTTCGACGCCTATTACGCCACCGGGCGCCGCATGGCGGAGGCCTATGTGGCAAGCGGCACCGATGCGGGCAACGCCATGATGGGCGAATTCGACAAAGTGGCCGCGCAGATCACCGAAGAGGTGGATGCACTGGTCGCCGATGCCAAGCGCGGCTCCGACGAACTGCTCGCTGCCCAGCGGGCACGCATGGAGCAGGCGCGGCCAATCATGTTTGGCGCCATGGCCTTCATGCTCGTGGTGTTCGCCTTCTCCGGGCGCATGTTGTTGTCTGCCATGCTCCAGCTGCCGCGCGTGGAACGCGAATTGCGCCGGGTGTCCGACGGCGACCTGAAGGGCGATGCGTTGATCGTGGTGTCCGAGGACGAGATCGGCAGCATCTGCGCCGGTGTGAACACTATGAAGGAGCACCTGCGCGCCGTACTCGGCGAGGTCACGGGTTCGGCGGCGCAGCTGTCCGTGGCAGTGGAGCAGATGTCCGGCGTGGCGAGCGAGGCCAGTGCCGCACTGGATAGCCAGCAGGCAGAGGTGGATCAGATCGCCACGGCCATGAACGAGATGTCCGCGACCTCGCAGGAAGTGGCACGCAGCGCCGCCGCGGCGGCGGGGTCGGCGCAGGAGGCGGAGAGTGAAGCGCGCCTCGGCCGCGAGGCCGTGGAACAGGTGATCACCAGCATCCATGCGCTGGCCGGCGACGTGGCCAAGGCCTCCGAGGCCATCACCGCGCTGGAGGCCGAGAGTGAACGCATCGGCAGCATCCTGAACGTGATTCGCGGTATCGCCGACCAGACCAACCTGCTCGCCCTCAACGCCGCCATCGAGGCGGCCCGCGCCGGTGAACAGGGCCGCGGTTTCGCCGTGGTGGCCGACGAGGTGCGCACGTTGGCGCAACGCACCCAGGAGGCCACAGGCGAGATCCAGGGCATGATCGAACGCCTGCAGGATGGCGCACGGCACGCCGTGAGCATGATGGAGCAGGGGCGTGCGCGCACCGACGAAAACGTCGCCCACGCGGCGCGTGCCGGTGAGCGCCTGGTGGCCATCACGCGCGCCGTCTCATCCATCACCGAGATGAACGCGCAGATCGCCACCGCGGCGGAGGAGCAGCACGCGGTGACCGACGAGATGAACCACAACATCACCAACATCCATGGCGCCAGCGAGGGCACCGCCGCCGGCGCGCGGGACATCGCGTCCGGCGCGCAGGAGCTGCACGAACTGGCCCAGGCTTTACGCACCGTGGTGTCGCGCTTCGCAGTCTGAGCGCGTGCAACAGCCCCTCTCCGGGCTGTCTCTTAGTCACGTTTTTGCCGTGGCACCAGCCTTCTTACCCCCCTCTCCCTGCGGGAGAGGGCTGAGATGCGGCAGGAGCCGTTGTCCAGCATCGGTGCCTCCCCGGCGCAGCCTGCGAGTGCGAGAACCGCGCAGTTTCGCCCCCCTCTCCCTGGCCCTCGGCAACCGCTCCCTGCGTTGCTCTCGACTGCCCGCTCCCGGCGCGGTCTACCTCCCCCATCCATGGGGTCGTACCTCGCGCATCCATGCGCTCGTCTCCCGGAGGGAGAGGGGATGCTTCGTTCCCCGTCAACGTATGCCCCAACGTGTACCCATAAATTCTGCGGAAGAGCCAAAAGGGGATAAGGTTCCGAGGTTAGGACACGCGAGGCGAAGTATGGGCCCGGCCTGTTCCCCAAATTCTCTGTGCCCTCTGTGCCTCTGCGTTCATCGTGTTGTGTCGGTGACCTTCGCCGACAGGGTCGGCGCCTACGGCATCTCGTCGCGGCGCATGCGTTCCAGTCCGGCGCGGTAGTGATGGAACATCATCGCCAGGCGCAGGAACACGTCGTCGAGCCCGAACTCCTTTGCCAGCGAATGGTGCGCGGCCCGATCGAAATAGGCGCGGCCCTGGGATTCGTAGTAACGCGCATCCACCGGACGCCGGCCGTAGCGATGGCGGTGTTCGAGCCACGCCGCCTGCAGGCCGGTGAGCCACAACGCGTAGTTGCCGATATGCGCATAGGTGACGAACTGATGTCGCGGTTCCGCCGCGGCGAGGCCCTGCAGCAGTTCCACCACGTAGACCTGCGGATCGGCATCATCATCCACGCGGTACACGCGCTCGGCGCGTACGAACAGGGCGAGGAGATTGGCGAGATAGTTGATGACCCGCCGCTCCACCGGGGAGCGCGGCGCATCCAGGCTGCGGCGCAACAGCACACCGAACAGCAAAAACGGCGAGATGCTTAGCAGCAGGTTGCGGCGATCGCGGATCAGCGCGTACACGTAGTCACTGGTGAGCATGGATTCGATGGTGCTGGGCATGGTTGCCAGCAGGCGTGCGACCTCCTCGTAGCTGCCGCCGCCCTGCGGCATGTTTTCGATGAGGAAGCGCAAATCGCCCTCCGCGAGCCGATCGGGCGCAGTGCAGGCAAAGTCCGGCGTTCTCATGGAGCCTCCGGGAGCGGCAGGACGCGTCACCCTATGGATAAGTAATGTGCCGTCGGTACGCTCGTCAAGTGTGTGACGGGCTGCGCGAAACGCGGGAAGTCAAGAGTTGCACCCGCGAGGCTGGCGTATTAGTTTTGTGCCCCCGCACATCGTTTTGTCCGCGCCTCTCCGAGGGCGGATGCCATGACCGACTATCACGCCTTTATTCACAACGTCACAAGCCAGTTGCAGCACGCTCTCTTCGAGGCGCAGCTCGTGTGGGTCATTTCGGCCGTACTGCTCGCCTTCAGCCTGTGGCTGTTGCGCCCGTGGTTCCAACGATGGCGCCAGGCGGCGCGCCTGCGCGCGCGTGTCGCGAGCCTCGGCAAGGCTGTCATGCGCAATGTTTCGCTGGAGAATGGCGTCGAGGGCGTGGCGTTCATGGATTGGTTGGTGCTTACCCATCGCGAAATCCTTGTCGTGACCATGCAACGCGGGCGCGGCATCGTGTTTGGCGCCGACAAGACCGACAGCTGGGCGCGCGTGGTGGGCCGGCGCACCACGCGCTTCCCGAATCCCCTTGCGGCCAACCAGGAACGCGTGGCGGCGGTGAAGTTCCACGCACCGGGCGTGGCGGTCCGTGGGATCGTGCTGTTCGAGGAGGGGGCGAGCTTTCCCAAGGGCCAGCCCGAAGGCGTGCTGCTGCCGTCGCAAATTACCGACGAGGCCGCCGGCTGCGCGGATCAGGAGATACCCGCGCCGCTGCAGGCCGCGTGGGAGCATTTGGGCGAACTCGGTGCCCACGGCGAGCAGGCCTATGGCCGTGACATGCAAGCGCTGCGGGGCGGGGCGAGTCACGGGCGCGAGATCGCCGCGCTCATCCTCATGACGTTGTCGCTCGCCGTCGCTGGTTGGGGCGGTTGGCTCCTGCTCTACAAAACGCTGCCGTAGGGCCGCTGCGGCTCCCGGCGGGACGCGAAGCTATATTTGCAGGACCGGCGCATCGTCGCGGGTGTTGCGGGATACCCGGCCAACACGGTAAGGTCCTGCCGACTACAACCGCGCACTTCACTCGGGAATTCCCTCCTTTGCACAAGCCTTTTCACCCGCGCCTGCAGCGCTTTTTGTCGGCTGGCCATGGCGGCCTGCTTCAGGTTTTCCAATGCGGTGTCGAAAAGGAAAGCCTGCGCGTCAACCCCGAGGGCAGCCTTGCGCTGACGCCTCATCCTGCGGCGCTCGGCTCGGCACTGACCCACCCCTACATCACCACGGATTTTTCCGAGGCCCTGATCGAGCTCATCACGCCGCCCCTCGGCGACATGGACGCGGTATTGGCGTTCCTGCGCGAACTTCACCGTTTTGTTTACGCGCATATCGACGACGAATACCTGTGGGCGACCAGCATGCCTTGCGTGGTCAACGGCGAGGAGGGTGTGCCCATCGCGCAGTACGGCCGTTCCAACGCGGGGCGGATGAAGCACGTCTACCGGCAGGGTCTCGCGCACCGCTACGGGCGCATGATGCAGGCCATTTCCGGCGTACATTTCAATTTTTCGTTCAGCGACGGATTCTGGGACGCGCTGCAGGGCATCGAGGGTGACCGGCGCACACGTCAGGACTTCATCTCCGATCGCTATTTCGGACTCATCCGCAACCTGCAACGGGTGGGGTGGCTGATCCCGTACCTGTTCGGCGCCTCGCCGGCCGTCTGCAAGAGTTTCCTGGCGGACCGGCCCGGGTCCCTGGACAGCTTCGATGCAAGTACCTACTACGGCCCCTACGCTACCTCACTGCGCATGGGCGACATCGGCTATCAGAACAACCGCGAGCACGAGATCGGCGTGCGGCCGTGTTATGACAACCTCGATGAATACGTGGAGACCCTTGCCTCCGCCATCAATACCCCGTACCCGGGTTATGAAAAGATCGGTGTGAAGGTCGACGGGGAATACCGGCAGCTGAACGCCAACATCCTGCAAATCGAAAACGAGTACTACACCACCGTGCGGCCGAAGCAGCTGCTGGAGGATGACGAAAAGCCCTCCCTCGCTCTCAAGCGCCGCGGCGTGCGTTACATCGAGCTGCGTTCGCTGGACGTCAACGCCTACGAGCCGCTCGGCATCAACGAGGCGCAGATGCGTTTCGTGCACGCGCTGATGGTGTGGTGTTTGTTCGAGGACAGCCCGCGCATCCATCCGTGGGAGCGTTCTGAGGTGGATAACAACGAGATGGCCGTGGCCCATCGTGGCCGCGAACCGGGGCTCACCCTGATGCGCAACGGCGAGGCCATCACGCTGAAGGCCTGGGCCGCTGCCGTCTGCGAAGCGCTTGCGCCCATCGCCGAGGTGCTCGACGCAGGCCTGGCGGACAGGCCCTACGCGCGGGCGGTGGCCGAGCAGCAGGCCGCGGTCGCTGATCCGGGGCGCACGCCATCGGCGCGGATGCTGCGGGAAATGCGCGAGCGCGGGGAAAGTTTCCATGCCTTTGCGAGGCGCATGTCCCTGGCGCACCGCCGCCACTTCCAGGACCTCGCACCCGCGCCCGCACTGGCCCGGCAGCTCGCCGAGCTGACGGAAACATCCCTCGCCTCGCAGTGGGCAATGGAGGAATCGGACCGGCTCTCCTTCGACGATTACCTGGCGCGCTACTTCGCGCAAAAGCTCTGACCAGGTGTTTCCGGCCTCGGATACATAAGCTCTCGCCAAGAAGCCAAGGATTCAAGGCCGAAAGAAGAACGGAAATTCCTGCTGCGCCTTGAAACCTTGGCGCCTTGGCGAGAGTTCGAGGGTTTCAGAACGGTTGATGCGACAGAAATGAAAACGGCGCCCGCAGGGCGCCGTAATCAACGAGAAATGGCGGAGCGGACGGGACTCGAACCCGCGACCCCCGGCGTGACAGGCCGGTATTCTAACCGACTGAACTACCGCTCCGAGACCTTGCGACGCGTGGTCCGCAAGGGCTGCGCATTCTTGCGGAAATCGACGCGCGCGTCAACAGCCGCCGGGAAAAAACGTCGACCGCGGAGAACGTGAGGTCCCCGGCTGGGCCGCCCTTTCGGTGTCGCCAGGAGTCCATGGTATCTGGACCGGACCGGTCGGAGTGGTGGGAAAAAAGGCTGTATGACCTCGTCATACCGGCGCAAGCCCACTACTGTCCGGAACGTGTATGCGACCCCCAGGCTGGTGAGCGGTGGTTCGAAAGCATTCGCCCACGGTGTGGGCTCCTACGGGTGGTTCTCGATGTGTTGTAGGAGCCGACACTGTCGGCGAATCTGTTCCGCCGGCGGGTCTTGATGCCGTTGTGGGGAGCCGGGAGGGGAAGTGTGCTGCGGGCGATCCGCTGCAAACAGGCGACGGCAGGCGATGGACGCGTGCGTGATCATTCTCTCTCGCCGCGGCCTCCGTGACGTCCGCGGTTGTGCTTTCATGTTGCCCATGAACCTCTCCAGCACCCTGACCCTCGGACTGACGCTCGGTGCGATCCTGGCGACGCTGCATTTCGTCGTGTTGCCGGCGGTGGTACGCCTCGCCTGGCGGGCGCCGCGGGTGCGCGAGCGGGACACACCGGCACGGCATGGCCTGCCGTTCGAGGCGGTGCGCATCACCACGGCGGGGCAGAAACAACTGCACGGCTGGTGGATCACGCAGGACTGTGCGGCTCCCGCCGCGGTGCTGATGCACGGCTGGGGCGGCAACGCGGAAAACCTCCTGCCGCTCGGCGCGGCCCTGTACCGGGCGGGTTGGAGCGTGCTGCTTGCGGATGCGCGCAACCACGGTCTGAGCGACGACGACGGCTTCTCCTCCATGGTGAAGTTCGCCGAGGACCTGGACCATGCCCTCGATTGGCTGAAGAAGCGCCCAGACCCGGGCGCCACGCGCGTTGCCTTGGTCGGGCACTCGGTCGGTGCGGCCGCCGCGCTGCTGTGCGCTTCGCGGCGCCGGGATCTGGCGGCCGTGGTCAGTCTGGCCGCCTTCGCCCATCCCCGTGCGATCATGCGCTCCATCATGGACGCGAACCACATCCCCTACGTGCCCATCGGTTGGTGGATGCTGGCCTTCATCGAGCGCGTGATCGGCGCGCGCTACGACGCCATCGCGCCGTGCGCGACCATTGCCCGCATCACCTGCCCGGTGCTGCTGGTGCACGGCAGCGCCGACGCCAGCGTGCCGCTGGCCGACGCCCACGCCATTCACGCGGCGCGCGGGGAAACCGCGGCCGAACTGCTGGTCATCCCGGGCGCAGACCATCGCTTCGTGCCACTCGATCGCCACGTCGACGTGATCGTCGGCTTCCTCGGCCGCCACGACGGCTCAGGGCGTTTCATCGAGGATGACGAAGGCCACCAACAGGGTGCCGAGGGCGAGCGCGAGCATTCCACCCAGCGGGGCGCCGAGCATCATCAGGCCTGAGACGATCCACAGATCGCGCACCAGGCGCTGCTTGCGCCGGTAGCTGCGGGTGCGGCGGCGCCAGCTTGGGTGACTGGCCAGTACTTCCTCCGAGGCGCCTTCCGGCGGCGCTGATCCAAAGAACGGACGCATGGTCTCCCTCATTGATTTGGGCATTTGCATCAACCTGAGACTAGTCGGATCCCGCCGCCCGTGATGGTGGGCCTTGCGCATGGCGCGAACGGCCTATGCTTGTTGCAGAGTGTCCGAAACGAGGTACGGATCATGGGAATTTTCGCTTGGATCCTGTTCGGTCTCATCGCGGGTGTGATTGCGAAGCTGCTGATGCCGGGGCGCGACCCGGGCGGCTTCTTCGTCACCATCGTGATCGGCGTCCTCGGTGCCCTGCTGGGCGGTTTCATCGGTTCGGCGCTGGGCTTCGGCGGCGTCACGGGTTTCAATCTGTCGAGTTTCGGCATCGCCGTGCTCGGCGCCGTCCTGCTGTTATGGGTCTATCGCGTCGCCCGACGCTAGCCGGCGCGCGCTCGAGTAAAAAAACAACTCCGGCCGGCGCTGCGTTCGGCCTCACGCCGGGTCGGTATGACGGGGCCCACACGGGCTCCGTCACGTGTTGCAGCCACGGCCGTCTGCCGTGACCGCTCGCCTGAGCGACACAGGGGACGCCCTGTCAGGGCGCATAGCATGAGAGCAAGCGCGAGCGTGAGTCAGAGCGCGCCGCGGCGAAGACTGCGCCCGCCGACCCGGGGGCGCGCCTTGGCGCTGCTGTTCCTTGCCGTGGTGCTGACCATTCTCGCGCTCGGTTATGCGGTGTTCGAGTACGAGCGCCAGCGCCTGCACCGTGCGGCAAACAACTATCTTTCCGGTCTCATGACCGCCAAGCTGCGGCAGATCGAGGCCTGGCGCCGCGACCGCATTAGCGAGCTTTCCGTCCTCGCCCGGAATCCGGCCGTCAACGACAGCCTGCACAAGGTCCTTGCGGGCAACACAGCGGCCGGGCAACACCTGCGCGAGAGCTTCATGCCCCTGGTCGCCATCGACCGCTACGACAGCCTTTATGTGGTGGACCCGGCAGCCGACGTGCGCTTTCACGTGGGCATGGACCCGCGCCTGCCCGACGATTTCCGCCTGCTGGTGCGCGCGGCACTGGTCACCGGGGCGCCTCAGCTGGTGCACGTCCTGACCGCGGACAACCAGGTACGCTTACATCTGCTGAGCGTCATCGCAGGGCCTCGCGCCGATGCGCCCAGCGGCGTCATCGGCGTGCAGCTGGACCCCGCGTACTTCGCCGAGCCTGTGCTGTTCTCCTGGCCCGTGCCCGAATCCTCCGGCGAGGTGCTGCTCGTACAGACCGCGCCGGGCGGCGTGCATTTTCTGACCGCAGGTCGCGATATCCGCGCCGGCACGCTGATGCCCCGCGACCGGGCGCAGGTGGCCGCCGCTGCACTGGACACCCAGGGCCCGCTTGCGGGGACCGACTACCGCGGTCGCCCCGTGCTGGCCATGGCGAGCGCCATCGAAAACACCCCGTGGCGGCTGCTGATCAAGATCGATCAGCGCGAGGTCTTTGCGCCAATCCGCGAACTGGCCTTGTGGATCGTCGCCGTGACGGTGCTCGTGATCGCCGCAGCGGCCTGGCTCATCTACATGTGGTGGCGCTCTGAAAGGGCACGCTTCCGGCTCGAGGCCGCCCGTGATCGCGCCGCACTTGCGCGGCATTTCGACTATCTCGCCAAGTACGCCAACGACATCATCCTGCTCGCGGACGAGCGCGGCCGCATCCTGGAAGTCAACGATCGGGCGGTGGAGCTGTACGGCTACTCGCGCGATGCATTGCTGGGCATGACCATCAAACAGCTGCGTGCGCCGACGGAACAATCCTCCTTTGATTACGAATGGGCGCTGCTGCGCGCGGAAAAGGCCCACATCTACGAGGTGATGCACCAGTCCAGTGATGGCCGCATTATCCCCATCGAGTCGAGTTCTCGGGTCATCGACATCGACGGTACGCCGTTCTACCAGGTGGTGGCGCGCGACATCAGCGAGCGCAAGCGGGCGCAACGGGCACTGCAGCGGCTCAATCATCTGTATGCCACCCTGGCGCAGACCAACGAGGCCATCGTACGGGTGCGTGATCGGCAGACCCTGTTCCAGGAGATCTGTCGCATTGCCGTGGAACACGGGAAGTTCGTCGACGCGTGGATAGCGCTGCACGACGAACACACCGGTGAACTGCTGACAACGGCCCACGCCGGCGAGCACCCGGAGTTATTCGCCGCGCTGCGGTTGCCGGTAGAGAGCGAGCAAGCCGCGCAACTCGGCGTCTCCACTTGCGCTTTCGCGTCGGGGGATGTCTGTGTGAGCAACGATTTCGCGGCCGACCCCCGCACCCGTAACTGGCGAGAGTTGGCGCGCCGCGGCGTGCGCGCAGCGGCATCGCTGCCTATCAGCGAAAACACGCGTCTCACCGGGGTGCTCTCCGTTTACGCCAAGGAGCGGGACTATTTCGATGAGCAGACGATGGCGCTGTTGCGCCAGATGGCGAGGGATATCTCCTTCGCCCTGGACAACTTCCAGCGTGAGGCCTTGCGCGCGCGCGCGGAGACACAGACGCGCGCGAGCGAATACCGCTATCGGCAGCTCATCGAGCACATGAGCTCCGGCATGGTGGTCTACGAGCCGATCGAGAACGGCACGGATTTCATCGTGCGCGACGTCAACCTGGCCTTCACGCGCATCGAACGGATCCCGCGCGAGGTCGCGGTCGGCCGCCGTCTGAGCTCGGCGGAGCCGGAGTTTCACGGACCAGGCGTATCCGAAGCGCTGCAAAGGGTGTGGCTGACCGGCAAGCCCGAATCCCTGGAGATCAACTTCAAACGAAACGGGCAGAGCGAGTGGCGCAATCTGTATGTCTACGCGCTGCCGGGCCAGTTCGTCGTCATCGTTTACGACGACATCAGCCAACGAAAAGCGGCGGAACTGCAGCTGCGCGCCAGCGAGGAACGCCTGGCCCTGGTGCTCCAGGGTGTGAACGACGGCTACTGGGACATCGATTACGAGACCAACGATTATTACTTCAGTCGGCGTTTCGCCGAGATGTTCGGCTACGACACTCAGGACCTCGCGCACTTGTCCGAGGCCTGGATTGCCCTCGTGCACCCGGATGACATGGACGAGGTGGAGCAGGCGCTGAAAGCGCATCTGGCCGGCAAGTCTCCCCAGTACGCCTCGGAGCACCGTATGCTGCACCGGGACGGCAGCGTGATTTGGGTGCAGGCACGCGGCACGGTCGTGCGCCGGGGTAAGGACGGTACCGCATTGCGAATGACCGGCACCCATCGTGACATCACCGAACGCAAGCGCGAAGAAAACCAGTTGCGGCTCTGGGCCACGGTGTTCGAGGGCACCCAGGAAGGCATCTTCATCACCGACGACGAAGCGCGCATTGTGTCGGCGAATGCCGCCTTCAGCGCCATCACCGGCTACACGCTCGAGGAGATGAGGGGGCGCAATCCACGCATGTTCAGTTCGGGCGAACAGAGCCGGGCCTTCTACCAAAATATGTGGGCCTCCATCAACGAAACCGGGAGCTGGCAGGGGGAGATCCGCGATCGCCGCAAAAACGGCGAGGTCTTCCCGATGTATACCTCCATCACGGTGACGCGCGACGCGCGGGGTGCGCTGCAGAACTACATCGCCATCTGCGTGGACATCAGCGAGCGCAAGGCCACCGAGGCACGCATTCGCTTCCTCGCCCATCACGATGTGCTCACCGGTCTGCCGAACCGGGAGTTGCTCGAAGACCGCATCGGGCAGGCCCTGGCCCATGCCCGGCGCACCGAGACTCGAATCGGCGTGCTGTTCGTCGATATTGATCGGTTCAAAAACGTCAATGATTCGCTCGGCCACCACATGGGCGATGAGTTGCTGAAGATCGCCGCCCAGCGCCTGAGGGCCTGCGTGCGCGTGGACGATTCCGTGAGCCGCCAAGGCGGCGACGAATTCATCCTGCTGGTCACCGAACTCGAAGACGCGTCCGATGCGGGCCAAGTGGCGCAAAAGGTCCTTGAGGTCATCTCGCAGCCGTTTACCCTTGACAGCAGCGAAGTGCACGTGACGGCCAGCGTGGGCATTGCCGTCTACCCGGAAGACGGTACCGACAGTGAAACGCTGATCAGAAATGCGGACGCGGCCATGTACTTTGCCAAAGAGCGCGGGCGCAACAACTTCCAGTTCTTCGTCCGTGAGCTCAACCTGCGCGCGTTGCGGCGCATTTCCGTTGAAAGTGCGCTCAAGTCGGCCATCGACCACGGTGATTTCGTCCTGTATTACCAGCCGCAGGTGGATATCTGGAAAAATGACCTGGTGGGCATCGAGGCGCTGTTGCGGTGGAAGTGGGGCGAGCGGCTGGTGAGGCCGGGCGAGTTCATCCCCGTGGCCGAGGAATCGGGGCTGATCCTGCCCATCGGCGACTGGGTGCTGGCACAGGCCTGTCGCCAGCAGCGCCAGTGGTTGCGCGAGGGGTTGCCGCCGGTAAACATGGCCGTGAACATCTCGGCGGCACAGTTTCATCGCAAGGAATTGCTCAGGGAAGTTGAGCGGATCGTCACGGGCAATTGCGCCAGTCCAAATCTGCTGGAAATGGAACTCACCGAGAGCCTGATTATGGAGGACGCGGAAGCGAGCATGCGCATCCTGCAGGCGCTGAAGGACATGGGCATTACGCTGGCCATCGACGACTTCGGGACGGGCTACTCCAGCCTGAGCTACCTGCGCCGGTTCCGCATCGATCGACTGAAGGTGGATCAGTCGTTCGTGCGCGATATGGTGAAGGACCCGATCGATCGGGCGATCACCGAGGCAATCATCTCCCTCGGCAAGAGCCTGGGCCTGCGGACCATCGCAGAAGGCGTGGAAAACCAGGGCGAAATCGACCTTCTGCGGGAAAGCCAGTGTGACGAATTGCAGGGATATTATTTCGCGCCGCCCCTGGCGCCCGACGAATTCATGCGCTGGTGGCGGCGCCGTGTCGACGCGGTGGAACGCACGCCGAACGACTGAATTGCACATCGGCTGCGGGTGCGCCGGTGCCTTGCAGGGGAGTGGAGGAGGAAGAAAAGGCGACAGCAGGCATTCGCCCACGGTGTGGGCGCCTACGGGCGGCTTCTTTTAGGAGCCGATATCGTTCTCTTCGCCCTCTGTTTTGTCAGCCCGGCTCGTCGAAACGGAAGCCGCCGTGCAACACGTGCAGGCAGGCGGCGACCACTTCCGCGTCGTAGAGGGTGCCGGACCTTTCGGTGATCTCGGCCATGGCGCTGTCCATGCCGAGGGCCGGGCGATAGGGGCGGAAAGACGACATGGCCTCGACCACGTCGGCGACGCCGATGATGCGCGCCTCCAGTCGGATGGCCTCGCCGGCGAGTCCGTGCGGGTAGCCGGAGCCGTTCATGCGCTCGTGGTGCTGGGACACCATGTCGATGATGGGCCAGGGGAACTTCACGCCCTTGAGGATTTCCTGACCGGCCGCGGCGTGGGCCTTGATGAGCTCGAATTCCATTGCAGCAAGTGCGCCCGGTTTACTGAGGATCTCGGCCGGCACCGAGATCTTGCCGATATCGTGGATGAGGCTGCCGAAATGCACGCCCTCGATCTGCTGCGGCGACAATCCCATGTGCGTGGCGATGGCCACCGCCAGGCGCGCGACCCGCTGCTGATGTCCAGCCGTGTAGGGATCGCGTTTCTCGATGGTGGCGGCGACGGCTTGCACCGTGGCCTCCATGGTTTCGCGCAGGCGCTGCAGGTGGTGTTCGCGCTCGAGCTCGAGCGCGGCGTGCGCCGCGCGGGTGCGTAGCGTGACGATGCCGAACGCCACGTCATTGACCAGCTCATTGAGCAACCGCATCTCATCCGGATCGAAGCCGTACGCCTGGTCTCCATAGAGCGCCAGCAAGCCGAGCACCTGACCCTTGTGCTTGAGCGGAAAGGCGGCGTTGGAGGCATAGCCGCGTTCGAGCGCGGCGGCGCGCCAGGGATGAAAGCGCGGATCGTGGAGCACGTCCTGGAACACCTGCGGCTCGCCGCGGCGCACGGCCATACCGCCCGGCCCACGGCCCGTGGGGCTGTCGTCCCAGGTGACGGTGACGTGATCCAGATAATCGATCCCGTTACCTGCGCGCGCGACGGGACGGATGTGTTTCTGCGCATCGTGTTCGACGAAGCCGATCCACGCGAGGCGGTAGCCGCCCACCTGCACAAGGATGTCGCACACGCCTTGCAACAACTCCATTTCGCTCGTCGCGCGTACCAGGATCTCATTGCCGTGGCTGAGGGTCTTGAGGGCGCGGTTGGTCTTGCGGAGCGCGAGTTCGTAGCTCTTGCGATCGGTGATGTCCACTCCCTGAGCCACAGTGGCGAGCAGTTCCACACCATCCTCCGCGTACAGGTTCGAGGAATTCCACAGCACCGTCTTGTGATCGCCGCTGCGGGTGCAGATGGGCAACTCGGCAGATTCGAGTCGCCCGCCATGGCGGGTGTGGCCGATGCGCTCCATGAGCGCCGCGCGTTCCGCCTCTGGGAACAGCATGGCGAGCGGCTGGCCGATGACTTCGTCGCTGCAGTAACCCGTCAACTGCTCGATGCCCTGATTGAAGCGGGTGATCGTCAGCAGCGAATCCCAGACGATGATCGGGGAGGCGGAATGCTTGAACAGCGTTTCCAGGTAATCGCGCGTCTCCCGCAGCGCCTTGCGCAGGCTGACGTCCACCAGCGTGCAGCGGATCTGCTGCACGAAGCCGCGCTCGTCGCGCGTGGCGCTGACGGAATGGAGCACCGGCAGGCGTGCGCCGTCGGGGCGGCGCAGATGCAGCTCCACCGGCGCGACCGCCTCGTGTGCGTTGAGGTCCCTGATCTGATCGGCGAGCAGGGCCTTGCCCGTGGTGGTGAGCAGGTCGGTGATGATGAGCCGGCCGATCACCTCCTCGCGCGGACGGGCGAGCATGCGCAGGGCCGTTTCGTTGGCCTCGATGACCAGGCCGTCCGGCGCCAGGGTCTGATAGCCGCAAGGCGCGGTGTCGTAGAGCGAGGCGAGCCGGTTGCGCGAGGCGGTGAGTTCACGCTCGGACAGAAACCGTGCCACGGCCGCTGCGTAGATGTCTGCAAAGGCGCTTACGATGCGCAGGTCATGGCCCGTGTAGTCGCTGTCCTTGTTGGCCAAGGCGATCATCCCCATGACGCGCGCCTGCGAGAAACACGGCACCCCCATGAACCTGCGGATGGGCAGATGGCCGGGCGGCGTGCCCACGCTGGCCGGGTGCGCAGACGGATCATTGGCGATGAGCGGCGCTTTCTGATCCAGCACCCAGCCGCCCAGCCCGCCTGCCTTCTCGAACACCACGGTTTTGCCCGCCACCTTGCACTGGGCAAAGATGTCACGGGTCATGGTTGGGCAATTGAGGTAGCCGGTGGCCGGGTCCACGTAGCCCACGAAACCAAGGTTGCTGCCCGTGAAGTCGCGGCACTGTTCCAGGATGGCCGCGGAGAGCGTCTCGATATCATCGGTGTTCAGGCAGCGCCGGAAGGCTTCGAACAAGCCGGCGGGGAGCTCCGTGAGTTCGGCGGGACTGGCCAGTACGAAGGGCTTGCTGCTCGCCAGGCGTTCCAGGCTCGTGCCCAGGGCGGACGCCATTTGTTCGAACAGCACCAGGGTGTCGGTGTCGAAGGTCTTGCCGGGCGCAGATACCGCGAGCAGCAGGCCCTGTGCGCCCTTGCGGCGCGTACGGATGGGCAGGTAGGCGGCACCGGTGACGCCGTGATGAGCCTCGAGCGCGGTGGGGGAGTAGTCCGATGACGCATAGTCCGGCACGACCAGCATTTGGTCGTGCGCGAACGCCTCGAATGCGGCGGTGCGCCCCGGGGCGCTCGCGGCGAGGACCTTGTTGCTGGCACCTTCGAAGCCCAGGCTGAGGCGCACCACCAATTTGCCCTGCAGGGCCGCATCGGCCATGCAGATCGCACCCTTCACGGCGCCGAGTTTGTGCGCCGCCTGCAAGGTGAGGTGGAATGCGTCGACCTGTTTGGCGCAGGCGGCGAGGGTTTGGTTGAAATCCCGCCACAGCGTCGTCGGGTCGGTGCTGGTTTCTGAACGGGTCTGCCCGGCCGCCATGCCCTTCTCCGCTAAGGAAACGCTGAATAAAGCCATCCTGGCTTTCTCAGCGCACGGCGAGCAAGAAGCGTGGTTTTTGCTCGCCTTCACAACAACCGCTTGTGTGGAAGAAAATGGCGGCACATCCATATGCCGCGGGAAACGCCGATTAAATCAGCGTTTCCCTAAGCCTCTGCTTTGAACACCCGCTGCGGGGGAGGTTCCGTCGCCGGTTGTGTAGCGCCGCGGCAAGCGACTCGGGACAGGACGGGCGCCGCGATAAAGACATCCCGGCGAAAGCCGGAATCCATTCCGACTGCACGGCTTTCGCCGGCTGACGGAGCAGAACGATATTCGGGAGAGGCTAGCGAACAGCATCGCGCGCTACCGACCGCTTTTTCGCGAACCGGACGCAAGATTGCGCAATGGGTCCTCGCAGTCTTCGCTCCTTCCGGCAAAAAAAACGGGCGTCACTGACGCCCGTTTTATCGGTTCCGGGATGCTACGCGTCACTTCACGGCGTACAGGTGCCCGTCCATGCTGCCGAAGTACACGAATTTGCCATCGACCACCGGTGCAGTCGCTACGGCGCCGTCGGTGCGGAAGTTCCAGCGTGCCGTGCCGTCGCGCAGGTTCAGCGCGTACACGTGACGGTCGTAGCTGCCCACGTAGACCAACTCGCCCGCCACCGCCGCGCCGCCGGCGACCCAGTCGCGGGTGCGGAACTTCCAGCGCTGTTCTCCCGATGCCAGGTCCACCGCGTACACGTAGCCGTCGTTGCTGCCGAAGATCACCGTGTTTTTCACCACCGCGGGCGCGCTCTGCATGGGGCCGTTGAACTGGCGCCGCCATACGGTCTGGCCGGTCTGCATGTCGACGGCATACAGCGTGTGATCGCGGCTGCCCGCTAGGGCGACCGTATCGGTCAGGACCGGCGCGGCCTGCACCGCGTTGCGGGTGCGGAAGCGCCAGCGCTCCTGGCCGTCATCGGTGCGCAGCGCATACAGGTAGCCGTCGTCGGCGCCGAACACGACCTGATCGGCGTGCACCGCGGGCGAGGCGTAGATGGCGCCGCCCACGCGCACGCGCCAGAGCGCGCGGCCATTGGTGGCATCCACGGCGTGCAGGTGTCCGTCGGTGGCGCCCACATACAACCGCCCGTTCACCAGTACCGGCGCCGTGGTGAGCGCCGCATCCGCCGTGTAGTCCCAGCTCGGTTGCCCGGTGCGCACGTCGAGGGCATAGAGGTGGCCGTCCTGGCTGCTGACGTAGGCGTGGGACTCGGTGACCACGGGCGCGCCACCCACTGCGCTGCCGGTCTTGAAGCGCCAGCGCTCGCGGCCGTCTTCGACCGCGACGGCGAACACGTAGCCTTCCTGATTGCCGACATAGGCCACGCCGTTGAACACCGTGGGCGAGGTGTTGATCGGGCTGCCGGTGGCGAATTTCCAGTGCACCGCCTGGAGTTGCGGCACGCCGGCGGCGTCGTACACACCCGCGTGCGACGGGCCGCCGCGGTACATGCCCACCTTGGGCGCGCCGCACCCGGCGAGCAGCGCCGCAAGGGCCAGGATCAGAATGGATGTCGTTGTTTTCATTGGTCCCCCCACTGAATTCCGCGCATTGTAACAACATCCGGCCGGGGAACGCGGCGCAACCCGGAACCCATCTTCGGCCCCTGGCGTGGACCCCGGGTTTCGCCGGGCGTGCAGGAATACACCCTCGCCGGATGACAGGAAAACACAGCTGTTGACCTCTTCATTCCGGGCGCAGGCGGCCTCTAAACGCACGCAATTCAGGGGGATTTCCTAACTCCTCGCAGGCCCGGCATGGCGCGTGATCTTCGCCGTACCCAATTCACAGGCGTGTTGATACCGTCGCCCGACTTTCAGTGGAGCCGATCATCGCAACGTGACCTACGGCGGCTGTTTGGGTTTTCGTAGGTCACATTGGCGCGCAGCGCCTACGTGACAATGCACGGTTGGAAGAGTCACGTAGCTTCGCAACGTGACCTACGGCTGTTTGACCTGTATTCCTTTGCGTTCTCTGCGTCTTTGCGTTGTGCCGTACTCTTCCTGGCCGCGACCCCCGGATTTCGCTCCGCTCCAGCCGGGCTACGGACTCGGGCGGGAATCAGAAATCGAAGCCGGCCTGCTTGAACAGCCGCTTGGCCTCGTCTTCATCCTTCGCTACGCCGCGGCCTTCCTGATAGAGCATGGCCAGCGTGGTGAGCGAGCCGGCCAGACCCTGGTCGGCGGCGCGGCGGAACCATAGGGCCGCCTGGGCCTCGTCCTTTTCCTGGCATTCACCCTCCAGGTACATGAAGCCGAGGCCGTGCTGGGCGAGGGCGTGGCCCTGTTCGGCGGCGGCGCGCATCCACTTGAGGGCATCGGCGCCGTGCGGGGCGCCGAGCAGGCCGTTCTGCTGGATGATGGCCACACGGTACTGGGCCTCGGGCTCGCCGGCCTCGGCCAACGGCATGAGCAATTGCATGGCGGTGGCGAAGTGCTTGCCCTCGAATGCGGCGATGCCGCTGCTCAGTTCCATTTCGGTTTCGCTGATCTTCATGGGGACTCCTGCGGCCGATCCGCTTCATCAATTAGTTGAGCATTGTAATCAAGAAAGCATTGCCTGGCATCCCCGCCCGGCGAACGCGGTAAAGTACGCGTTCGGCGACCTGAACGAAACCAAAAAATGAAGGCAATGATCCTCGCCGCGGGCCGCGGCGAACGTATGCGGCCCCTCACCGACCAGACCCCCAAGCCCCTGTTGCTGGCGGGCGGCAAACCACTCATCGCGTATCACCTGGAGGCCCTGGTGGCCGCCGGCTTCACGGACATCGTCATCAACCATGCGCACCTGGGTGAAAAGATCGAGGCGGCGCTGGGCGACGGCGCGCGCTATGGGGCCCGCATCACCTATTCGCCGGAAGAGACCGCCCTGGAGACCGGCGGCGGCATCTACCGGGCCCTGCCCCTGTTGGGGCCGGGGCCTTTCGTGGTGGTGAACGGTGATGTATGGACCGACTACCCCTACGATCGGCTGCGCCGCTCGCCGGCCGGGCTCGCCCATCTGGTGTTGGTGCGTAATCCGGTGCAGCATCCGCAGGGGGATTTTGTGCTCGGCACCGACGGACTGGTGATCGCCGACGGCGAACCGCGCCTGACCTACGCCGGCATCGGCATCTACCGCCCCGAGCTGTTCCTGGACTGCGCCCCGGGCCGCTTCCCGCTCGCGCCGCTGTTGCGCCTGGCCATGGCCCACGGGCGCGTGACCGGCGAGCTGTGGACCGGCGGCTGGGTGGACGTGGGCGCGCCCGAGCGGTTGGCCGAGCTCGATCGGCAGTTGTCGCGCTGAACCTACGTCGCCGCTTTCGCGGTGGAGGAGGGGACGTCAGAGCTTGCGCACACTCCCTCCCTCCGGGAGCTGTCTCTTGGTCACATCATTTCCACGAGAGACAGAAGCTTGGCACTAACTCATTAACCCGGCCGCCGCTAACAGATCCGTCCCTTCTCCCTCCGGGAGAGGGGGCAAGAAGGGGACCAAGAGACTGCTCCGGGAGAAGGGGCGTGTAACCCCGGCCCACAAATTCATTTCTCTGCGCCTCTGCGTTGAGCCGTTTCTTTTCTTCTTAGAAAAACAGGAAAAGGCGAACCGGGGCACGCACGACCGTTAAAGCGGTGTGCAAAGACCCGCGAGGCGGAGGAACCGCTCCCACGCTTCCCCCCCGTAAGGGTCGCGTCCAGGGAGCAAGTCGCACACCGGAATGTGCGTCATGCCTCGGGCCGTCCGGTTTTGGAGGCGGACCACACCCGACGCGGTCCCGGCTTCGCGTGCACGCTCACCGCCGCGATGGATTCGCTGTGTACGATCGGCGCACCTCGGCCGCCGTGACAGGACACGTCGCCGTGCCCTGATCACTCGTGCCCGCCGCTTTCCGGCGGCGGGGCTCGGTCCGTTCCTGTCAGTGCGTGGTGGGGCTCGAGGTCTCGCCCTTGGCGCCTTCCTTCACCGACGCACCCATCCGTGCGGCCTCTTCGCGGCCCACTTCCTTGGCCTTGTGCACGATCTCCTCACCGCGATGCATCATCTCGCCGCTGGCCGCGCCCATGGTCTCGCGCTCCCGGCGGGAGACGGGCAGGCCGGCACCGAGCAAGGCGCCCACCGCCACGGCCAAGGCACCCATCACGATGGGCTGATCGTGCATCATGTCGCTGAGGCTGTCGCGCGCCTGCATGCCGCGCTCACGCAGCTGGGCACTCATCTCGCCGCGACGCTCGCTCGCCATCTCGCGCCGGTGACGCAGGTTCTCCGAGGCGTGCGCGAAACGTTCCTTGGTCTCGGCGATGCGCCGGCCCATGCGTGCGCGCATGTCGGCCTTCTTTTCCGCCGCCCGCTCGCCCATGCCGTGCATGGATTCGGCGATGCCCTCCGAGGTGTACTCCACCTCGTGCTCGCCCATGCGCGGCCCCATCATGAGCCAGGCGATGCCGATGCCGATAAGGGCCACGGGCAGCGGATTCCTCTTCACCTGCTCCGACAGGTTGTGGGCATACTCCTTCGGCCCGCCCTTGATGTAGTCCATGACCTGGTCGAGGATCTGGCCCGGAGAGAAGCGCTGTTCGATGGCGCGCAAAGTGTCGTTCAGGTCGGCGCGCGTGCGGTCCAGGTCGTGCTGCAGTTCTTCGAGCGAGGCCTCGCCGTTCATCCGCCGTGGAGGGATGCGCTCACGCTCGCCGGAGGTGGTATGCGTCTCGCCGTTCATTTGTATTGCTCCCTCAGCAGGTCGCGATCATGGCGCAGGGATTCCGCGCTGCGCTTCGGCATCAGGGTGTCCGGCTGCAGGTTGTGGCGGCCTTTTTGCAGCAACACCAAGCCAATGATGGCCACAATGAGGCCGACCACGAGCGGGGCGACCCAGGGCTGTTGGGTGACGGGTTCGAGCAGTTGCGCCACCACGATCACCACCGCCTGCAACAGAAACAGCAGGCCGGCAAACACTACGATGCCGCCGCTGATCAGCGATGTGACGCCGGTGTTCACCTGGGAGATCTTTTCCGAGAGCTCCGCCTTGGCCAGGCGGACCTCGGTCTGCACCAGGTCGCTGGTTTCTCGGGCCAGGTCGGACAATAGCCCGGTAATCGGTTTGTCGCCGCTTTTCATTGCGATGCTCCCGTCTGCTCTTTCGCTGGTTCAGAGACCTTTTCAGGCACCGGCTCGTCTTCGCAGGTCGCCTCGCGCACGAAGCTGTCCTCGTCCCCGGGCTCCTTCCACTGCTCGTCGACCTCGTCGATGTCCGGGAAACTCGTCTCGCCCGGCTGGCGTTGCTTGCTCATGGCAGGTGTTCCCCGGCGGTGGGGCCGAGCGGCTCGTTGGGATGAACCAACGAACCTTCCTCCACGTCGTGCGTGGTGTAGGGCGACGAGGTCTGTTCGGGGTACGGCTTTGCCGCGGAGGCGCGGTGATATTCGCCCTGGCCGCTCTTCAGAAAGCGAGACAGCATGAATCCGGCAGCCACGGCGCCGCCAAGAAACACACCGGGCTGGCGGCGCGCATAACCGTTGATGCGGTCCACCAGCGAACCGAGGTCCTCGTCCCGCAGTTTGCGGGAGAAGTCCGACAGCCCGTCCGCTGCGCGCTGTGCGTAGTGGGCGACGGAATCCTGATGTTCGTCGCGCAGTGCGCCGGCGGTCCGGTACAGCGCCTTGACGATGCCGTCAATCTCCGAGGCAAACGATGCGCGCTGCCGGTCCATGATGTCGCGACCCGCAGCGGACGCTTCCTTCGCGATGCGCTCGGCCTCGCTACGCGTCGCTTCCGCCACATTCCTGGTGCGGGACTCCGCCTCGCTGCCGACCGGTTTATCGGTTGGGCCCGCCATGTTGCCTCCTCACGAAACAGGGTTGGAAATAAAAGCACGCCTTACTTCGATTCTAGAAGCGGCGCCGGGCATAACGTCGGCACAGTCCGTGAAAATGCGTGAGTCAAAGTGCGAGGCAGGGTCATGTGAGGCCGAGGGCGTGCTTCATCGGCTTCGTGATGGCTGCCCGTGCGTGCATATAGTCCGCCCAGGGATCACCCGCCCGCGCCGCCAGGTGGGCGGCCAGGTTGTCGATGCGGAACGCATCGGAGCGGAGCGGCTGTACCTGTTCCCAGGCGATGGGCACGGCCACCGGTGCGCCGGGGCGCGCGCGCGTGGAGTAGTTGGCAATGGCCGTGGCGCCACGGCCGTTGCGCAGGTAATCGAGGTACACCTTGCCGCGGCGCGCCGCTTTGGAAGGATTGGTCGTGTAGGCGCGCGGCGCGTCATACACCAGGCTGCGCGCGAGGGCGTGCGCGAACTGTTTCACCTCGTCCCAGGCATGGCGCCGCAGCAATGGCACCACCACGTGCAGGCCCTTGCCGCCGGTGGTCTTCAGGAAGGCCGTCAGGCCGAGGTCGGCGAGGCGCGCGCGCAACGCCAGCACGGTGGTGGTCACCGCCTCCCAGGGCAGGCCCTCGTCCGGGTCCACGTCGAACACCAGTCGGTCGGGTTTTTCCGGCGCGTCGGCGTGCGCGCCCCAGGTGTGCAGTTCCAGCACGCCCATTTGCACCAGGCCGATGACGCCGGCGAGGTCGTCCACCGCGAGGTAGATGCCGCTGCCCTGCTTCTCGGCGATCGGAATCCTGCGGATGCCCGCGGCGAGGCCGGTGGTGGCGTGTTTCTGGAAAAAACACTGCTGATGGTGGCCCTCGGGACAACGCAGCAAGGTGAGCGGCCGTCCGGCCAGGTCGGGCAGCAGGTGATCGGCGACGGATGCGTAATACAGCGCCAGATCGCGCTTGGTGAGGCCCTGTTCCGGGTAGAGGACCTTGTCCGGATTGGAAAGCCGCAGTCCGGCGATGCGCGTGCGTAGCGGCGCGCCCGGGGCGGACGTTGCCGGCACGGGCGGTGGAATACCGGCCGCGCCTTCCCGGTGCACCTCGTGGGGCGCCTTGTCCTCGCGCAGGCCCTGGAACGAGGGTTGGCGCAGCACGCCGTCGGCGGTCCACTCCACGAACGCCACCTCGGCCACCAGCACCGGTTGCACGAAGCTCACCACGTTCTTGCCGCTGCGCGCCCTGGGGACGGCGTCGGCAAAGGGCGAAACGGGCATGACCAAGGCATCGAGCCGCGCGCGCAGATCGCGCAGTGTGGCTTCGTCGAAGCCCGTACCCACCCGCCCCACGTAACGCAGGCGCGGCCCCTCGTAGACACCGAGCAGCAGGGCGCCGAAGCCCGACCGCGCGCCGCTCGGCGCGGAAAACCCGCCAATCACGAATTCCTGGCGCGCCAGGCACTTCACCTTCAGCCAGTCGCGGGTGCGCGCCGGCACGTGGCCGGCGCCGGCGCGCTTGGAGACCACGCCCTCGAGGCCGAGCCGACAGGCCTCCTGGAACACCGCCTCGCCGTCGCCCTCGATGTGTTCGGCCAGGCGCAGCGGCGACACCGCGGTGCCCAGGTGTTCGAGCAGACCGGCGAGCAACGCCTTGCGCTCGCGCAGCGGCCGGCGCGTGAGGTCTTCGCCGTTGGCATACAGCAGGTCGAACAGGAAATACACGAGATCGTGGTCGCGCCCAGCGCTGAGTGCCTGCTGCAGGCCGCCGAAACTGGTGCGGCCGTCGGGCAGCAACACGGCCACTTCGCCATCCAGCCAGCCGGAGTGCAGCGGCAGGGCGCGTACCGCGCGCGCGAGGGCGCCGAAACGGCCGGTCCAGTCCTTGCCGTTGCGCGAGAACAGCGTCACCTTGCCGCGCTCGATGCGGCACAGGGTGCGGTAACCGTCGAACTTGATCTCGTGCAGCCAGTCGGGTCCGCGCGGCGGCGCACTCACCAGGGTGGCCAGTTGCGCGCCGATCATGGGCGGCAGCGCCTCCGTGTGCGGCGGCTCGGCGCGCTCGCGCCCGGACTCGCCCCAGGTGAACTCGGGATGGGCGCCGATCTCCGCCAGGGTGCGGCCCGACAGCACGCTCACCGCCCGGTCGTCGTCGGCGCTTGCGCCGGGCCGCGCGTAGGCGTCACGCACCTTCAGCAACAGCCAGTTTTGCTTGTTTTCGCCGGCCTCGGCGCCGTGCATGCGCGCCAACACCCATTCGCCACGCAGCCGCGCGCCGGTGAGGCGCAAATGCAATCGCCCCTTGCGGTAACCCTCGCGCGCGTCGCCTACCGCCTCCCAGGTGCCGGTGTCCCAGACCATGACGGTTCCGGCGCCGTATTGCCCAGCCGGGATCACGCCCTCGAAGTCCGCGTAATCGAGCGGGTGATCCTCCACGTGCACGGCGAGGCGTTTCTCGGAGGGATCGAGGCTCGGACCCTTGGGGACCGCCCAACTCTTCAGGACGCCATCGAGCTCCAGGCGCAGGTCGTAGTGCAGGCGACGCGCCGCGTGCTTCTGGATGACGAAGCGCGCACCACCTTCCACTGCGCGTTTGCCCGGGGGTTCCGGCGTACGGCGAAAGTCGCGCCGGCGCTCGTATTCCCGCAGCCGGTCCATCCGCTAGGTCCGATGGAGAAGAAAAGGCCCAACGCAGAGGCGCAGAGACTCAGAGGACGCAGAGGTGAACTCAAGGGCGCGTGCGGTTACCAGCGCGGTGAATGTCATCGGAGAGAGGCGCCGGCGCATATGAATTCCTCTGTGTTCTCTGTGTCTCTGCGCCTCTGTGTTCAAGTCTTCTTTTCCTCAGGGCCGCGGGCGGTCCTCGCCGTCCTTGGCCGCGGTGGCGCGGCGCGGGCGCGGTGGTCGGCGCGCCGGGCGTGGGCCGCCGTCATCCGCTGCAACCTTCCTTTGCGCCTGGCGCTGTTCCACGCTGCGCTTGAGCTGGGTCATGAGATCGATGACCTCGGCGCGCCGCGGCGCCTCGGCGGGAGCGGTCTCGATGACGTGTGTCTGCCCCGCCGCCAGTTTTTCGTCCACCAGCTTGAGCACGTCGTCACGGTATTCGTCGCGGTACTTCTCCGGGTGCCACTCGTCCACCATGCTCTCCACCAGGGTCTGCGCCATGGCCAGTTCCTTGTCGGAGATGCCGAGTTCCTGCACGTCGCCCCGGGGTAGCTTCAGTGCCTCGGCGGGGCGGATCTCGTCCTGGTAGCGCAGCAAATCCAAAAGCAGCAGGTCGCCCTGAGGCACCAGCGCGGCGAGGTGTTCGCGGGTATGCAGCACCACCTTGGCGATGCCGACCTTGCCGGTGCGCTTGAGGGTCTCCCGCAGCAGGGCGTAGGCCTTTTCGCCGCGCTTCTGGGGTTCGAGGTAGTAGGGGCGGTCGTAATAGGTGAGGGCGATCTTGCCGGCGTCCACGAAGTCTACAATCTCCACCGTCTGGGTCGCCTCGACGTTGGCGCGCTTGAGGTCTTCGCCGGTGAGCACCACGTATTCGCCCTTTTCGTACTCATAGCCGCGCACGATGCGCTCGCTGGGTACCTCTTCGCCCGTGTTCTTGTTGATGCGCTTGTAGCCCACCGGTGCGAAGTCCTGCGCATCGAGCATGGACAAGCGCAGTTCGTCACGTTTTTCCCCGGGGTAGAGCGATACGGGCACGTGGACCAGACCGAAACTGATACTGCCCTTCCAGATGGCGCGTGGCATGGGCGATGACCTGTTCGAGGCGTAGGCGGCCTACCGGGTGATGGTCCACACCGCGTAGACCACGCCCGGCACGTAGCCGACCAATGTGAGCAACAGGGCCAGCCAGAACTGCCGGCGCAGACCGTGGCGAAGAAAAACGCCCAAGGGCGGTATCAGCACGGTGGCGACCACACGCAGCAGCATCATGGCCGGGCTTCCTCGATTCTTATTGCAAAGGTAGCCCGGATAAAGCGCAGCGAAACCAGCGTGTGCCGCGGGCGAAGAAGCCGTATCCCGCCGCGCACATACGAAAACTCCCTAAGAAAGCGCTGAATGAAGCCATCCTGGCTTTCTCAGCGCACGGCGGGCAAAGGCGTGGTTTTCGCCCACCTTCATTTCGAGAATGGCCGCACATCCATGCGCCGCGGAAAACGCCGATTAAACCAGCGTTTCCCTAGTAACGATGCCGGCAGGTTTTTAGCGCGAAAGCAGGTTACAATCCAGCGACTTCCATGGTTGTCTTTCATGAGCGAAAAACCCAAGCACTGCGAACCTGATTGCCGATTCTGCGCAATGCGCGGTTCGGTGCTGTTTGCCGGCCTCGACGAGCCCCTGCTGGAAGAATTGCAGGACAGTATCGAGGAGTTGGTGATTGCACCGGGTGAATCCCTGTACCGCATGGGCAGTGCCGGCACGGCTGCCTTCACCCTGCGCTCGGGCGTGGTGAAATTGGTGCAATACCTCCCGGATGGCACGCAGCGCATCGTGCGGCTGGTGCGGCCTTGCGACGTGCTGGGTCTGGAAGGCCTGCTCGGCCAGCGCTATCAGCACGACGCCATCGCGGTGCAGCGCGCGGAGCTGTGCCGGCTGCCGTTCAGCGTGCTGAGCCGGCTCGATCGGGAAAACCCTGCGTTGCATCAGGAGTTGCTGCGGCGCTGGCACCGTGCGCTGAGCGAGGCCGAGGCGTGGCTCACCGAACTCTCCACCGGTTCCGCGCGCCAACGGGTGGTGAGGCTGCTATTGCGTGTGGTCGACGACAGCGGGGTGGGACTGTGTCCGCTATTCAGCCGCAAGGACATGGGCGCCATGCTCGGCGTCACCACAGAGTCGGCGAGCCGTGTAGTGGCCGAGCTCAAGCGTAAGGGATTCCTCTCCGAATCCAGCCACGGCTTCCGTTGCGACCTCGCCGCTCTGAAGCGTCTCAGCGCCGATTGATGAATTTCAATGCGCCGGCATGACGGCGCCCCCTAGCATCCTCCCCAGGCCATCTTTCGGCCGAACCACCAGGGGAGATCACCATGCGAGCTCATCTCTACTTGCTCGGCGCAGCGCTTTTCGACACACCGCGCCAGGAAAATCACGAGGCCGTGCGTGCGCTCATGTGGCGCATCATCTACCGTTCCCCGGTGGACGCCCGTTGGGTCGCGCCGCTGCTGGAGATCGCCGATGCGCACCAAGACATCGAGGCACTGCGCAGCGAACACACCCGGCTGTTTGCGCCGGGCCAGCCCAGAGTGCAGCCCTACGGCTCATACTGGCTCGAAGGAGAACAGTCACGGACGGGGCGTAGCGCCATCGAGGTCTCCGCACTCATGCGCCGCCACGGCCTCGATGCGGAGCGCCACGCCGGCCGGCCTTCCGACCATCTGGTCACCGAACTGGAATTCATGGCGTATCTCGCCGATCGCGAGCCGCTTGAACCAACCCGCGCTACTCAGGCCGTCCTGCTGCACGACCACCTTGCCCTGTGGGTGCCGCATTTCACGTCGGCCCTGCGCGCCAGCGAACCGCCGCTGTATTACCGCATGGCGGCGCATTTCCTGCGTGAGGTGATCGCCCGCGACGGCCGGCGCATCCCTGCACCGCGACGCACGGCCATCGCTGCCTGACAGCGGACCGTCTCGCGCCGCCTGCGCGTGGCGCATGGCGCCGGCCCGCGACCAATGCAGCAAACACGTTGTTAACGCATGCGCCGCGGCAGCCATCTTGTGGAACAGGATGGGAAGAAGCCGTTTTTGAACCGACCTGATGCGCCATGTCGCCCGTGAGGTGTTCTGTATCTGTGAACCAGATGCGAAGGCAAGGGCGCAGGAACGCATTGCAGGATGCACGCGGAGGTGCAGATGCTTGAGAGGAAGCCCGTCGCGGAACCGGCCTGTGTCTGTGGCATCGAAATCGCGAAACCTGGCCCGTTCCAGGATGCGGACGACGTGGTGGAGGCCATCCTCCGCCGCCTCGAAGAACACCCGAAGGCTCGGCTCATCGCCGTCTTCGATCATCTGGAGCACACCTGGGAAGTGGGCGGCGACATCGCCCCGGAAGTCTTGGCGGCGCGCCACGTGGTGTTCTGCCTGGGTCTCAGTCTGCCGGGGCCGGCGGCCATGGCCCTGCGCCCGCTATCCATCGCCATCACCGAGTTGGAGAGGCAGTTTGTTGTCAATTTCCTGGAAGCGCCCTCGGCAGATGTGAACGCCACCGTCGCCCGCTGGGTCGCTTCACTTGTGGAGGAACAACGATGAGAGTCGCAATCACCAGTCAGAATTTCCGCACCATCACCGGGCATGCCGGCAAGACGCGCCGCTTCATGGTGTTCGAAAGCGATCCCGGCAACGAGCCCGTTGAGATGGAGCGCATCGACCTGCCCAGAGAACTGTCGTTCCATGAGTTCGACGGCGTGGGCGAACACCCGTTGGACAGCTGCGACGTGGTGATCACCCAGAGCTGCGGCTTCGGTTTCACGCGCAAGCTCGCCTCGCGCGGCATCCATGTGCTGGTGACCTCGGAAGGCAACCCCTACCTGGCGGCCCGTGCCGTGATGCACGGCGAGCCGCTGCCGGCACCGGACATGCGCGCCTCACATAACCACGGCCACGATCACGCCGGGCAAGGCTGCGGGTGCCATCACGATTGAGCCTGCCGGCCGCGCGCCAGGCCGCGTGCCGCCATGATCAGATTGGCGGCGTCGTGCACCGTCACGCAGCCGTGCGCGGCGATGCACTCGCTGCGCCGCACCATGAGCGGGCCGTGACCGGCGACGGCCTCGTCCACCGCCGCGACGAGCGCGTCCCGCGCCGGGGACGCTGCGTCCGGAACGAGCCAGACGGGCAACGGCCGATGCTCGTCGAGCCCGTTGATGGGGCGCGGCTGCACACTCACCTCGTTGTCGAAGGCCCAGCCCGAAAATTCCAGTCCCGCCAGCGCGCCGCACAATTGAAACCAGCGCACCAGCGATGCGGCGAAGAATAACCCGAAGACCAGCAGCAGAATCTGTGCCGAAGGCACCGGCACCGGCGGGAAGAAGACAGCAGGCGCAATGTGCAAGGTGAGGATGCCGCTCAGCAGCAAGCGGGCCATGCAACGCCGGCGCAGCCGGTTTGCACGCTCTGTGACCTCGACGAGCTCGTCGGTCGGTTCCATGCGCTGTCCCTCCCGTCCTAGTAAGATAGCGACGCGGTCCCGTTCGTGCATCCTCCCGTGGGACGGCTCGCTCGGGCATCAGAAGTACTCCGCTTGTATTACCGTTCCAGGCGATGGACCATAGGTCCACACCGGGAATCTCCGCTATCCGCCGCTCATGTTCAATCCCCATAGCAATACCGTCCGTATCCTGGCCGCGTTCGTTACGGTCGCTGACTGTTTCTTGTCGCGCTGGCTTATGCACTGAGCGGACTCCGCAACGCGGTCGACGATTTCCGGCGCTGCAGCAACACGAGAATGCGCGCATGGACGCCTTGCATGCCATGTACGGGAGTGGCCTGCTCGGCGGGTTTGCCGTGCGCAACAAGATCTTCGAGCCTTCGCTGAGTGAATCCCGTCCCGTGGTGGTGCAGACCGGCAAAGCCGTTCGGCGAACGGCTCGAACAGGTGCGCCGCCTCACCGCTGCGGATGCGAGCACAGCCCGTGCCACCCTCGATGACATCGCTGCACGTTGGGCCATCGTCCAGCGCGTGCGCGTCGAGGCACTCGACGCGGTGGAGCAGGGCCGTCCGGTGGATGCCCACCGGATCATTGCGGCGCAGGAGCCTCAGCATTGGAAGGCCATTCGCAAGGCTCTTGACGGACTTATCGCGGAACAGCAACGGGCCGTGACTGTCATGGGTCAGAACGTGCTCGCGAGTGCGGCGAGGTACGCCAGCGCAGTCTCGACATGGCCCTCGTCTCGCTCGTGGCCGGCATTGGACTCATGGCGTGGATGATGCGAGGGCTGTCGCGATCGCTGTGTCGGGTGGTCCGCAGCATGCGTGAGATCGCAGACGGGCGCGGCGATCTCACGCGCCGGCTGCCTGCCACAGGGCGCGACGGGCCCGCGGAACTGGCCCGTGCCTTCAACGCATTTGTGGAGATCATCCAGGGACTCATGCGGCAGGTGGTCGGCGCCACGACGCAACTGGCGTCGGCGGCAGACTACGTGTCGCAGGTGACGCGCTCCTCGTTGCAAGGCGTCGAGCGCCAGCAGCAGGAGACCGATCAGGTGGTCACGGCGGTGACCGAGATGTCTGCGGCCATCCAGGAGCCACGCATCAGTGATCAATGGAAGATGCGATGGCGACGTACAGGCACGCACGCTGCCGCACGCATGGGCGATGTCCGCAGCGTGACATCCAGATCAGCGGCCGAGGCCTGACCCGTGCCGACGAACGTGGCGGCGATGGGTGATGATGTAAACGTTTTCACGGGTGAATCCCCAGAAAGAAGCCAAGTTGTGTGAGTGCCGGCCGCCGTGGCCCGGCACTCGTCTGTCAGAGCGGCTTCTTGCAGAAGTACCAGTCCACGCACTCGTAGTCTTCGCTCATGCGGAACTGCTAATGCATGTGGAATTCGTTTGAAACCGTAGGGATTCCTAATCAATTGTCCATGAGAGGGAAGCTTGTTTTCCGCTGGCCACCGGTCTGCTCGGACTTTCCGCGCCGCGAAACAAGTGGCGCTTCCTTGCGCCGAATGCGTCCCTTGGCGAGGACGCCGGGGTTTGGAGCGAGGGAACTACTCCGCTGTTATCCAGTGCAAGGCGAGTGCCATCGAAAACGCAGAGTTGGCGTGGTTTTTACTTCCATGAAAGACGCGGACGATCAACAGGTTGTGTTTGTGCAGGACCGCGCTAATGGAAGAGGCGTGTCGGAGTTGGCGTGAATGGCGCAGGTGGGGCGTTATTGAGCGTCATGCATGACAGAGGTGCCGCGTCGAGCATCGCGGGTCCGCGTCGCCCATTCGGTGCGGACGGCGCCAGCATCTTTGCGGGCGAACGCTTCGATACAGGCGTGGGTGATCGGTTCAGGCGGCGTGGAGACGAAGCCATCGCCGCGGAGGTTCGCAGGAAATCCCTGCTGCATGTTCCACAGGAGCGACTGACGTTCGCGCGCATGGATCCCGGCATTCGAGCCGGAAGGAGCGCAGGCATGTTCATTGCGCGCACGGGGATTGCTAATTGTCGATTAGGGCTGTGAAAGGCCGCTGTATAGTCCCGGCATGGACGATTCCTCCGACACCTTGAATGGCGCCCCGCTGACGCCGGGGCGCTGGCTTTCCAGACAACGTCATCTCGGAGGAACGGCACTGAACCTGTCAGTGGGCCTGGGGCTGGCGGGTGGCTTTTTGCTGATCTGGCAGGCTTGGCTGCTGGCGCGCGTGATCAACGCGGCCGTGGTGGAGGGAACGCCGCTGGACGGCCTGTGGCATTGGCTGTGGCCGCTGCTCGGCGTGTTCGCACTGCGCGCGGTGCTTGCATGGTGGTCGGAGCAGGTGGCGTTCCGTGCGGCGGCGCAGGTGAAGCTGGCGCTGCGTCAACGGCTCTATCGTCACGTGCAGGCACTGGGCCCGGCCTTCCTGCACGGCGAGCGCAGCGGCGAACTGAGCAGCCTGCTGGTGGACGGCGTGGAGAAGCTGGAGGCCTATTACGCGCGCTTCCTGCCGCACATGGCCATCACCGCCCTGGTGCCGCTGGCCATCCTCGCCTTCGTATTTCCGCTGGACTGGGTGTCCGGCCTGGTGATGTTGCTCACCGCGCCGCTGATTCCGCTGTTCATGATCCTCATCGGCAAGGGGGCGGAGCGGCTCAACCAGAAGCAATGGCGCCAGCTGGCGCGCATGAGCGCCCATTTCCTCGACGTCATCCAGGGACTCACCACCCTCAAGCTGTTCAACGCCAGCCGCCGAGAGGCGCAGGTGATCGCCGCCGTCTCCGATGTACACCGCAAGAGCACCATGGCGGTGTTGCGCGTCGCCTTCCTTTCGTCCCTGGTATTGGAATTCTTTTCCACCGTGAGCATCGCCGTGGTGGCGGTGCTGATCGGTTTCCGTCTGCTGTTCGGCGAAATGGCCTTCTTCCATGGCTTTTTCGTGCTGCTGCTGGCACCGGAGTTTTACCTGCCCTTGCGCCAAATGGGTGCGCATTATCACGCCCGCATGGATGCCATCGCCTCCGCCGAGCGGCTTGTCGAAGTGCTGGAAACGCCCGTTCCCGCCACGCCCGCCGAGCCGGCGCCGCCGCCGGCGGGGCCCTTCGCGATCACCTTCGACAAGGTAGCGTTCGACTACCCGGGCGGTCGCCGTGCCCTGGCCGAGGCGTCATTCCGCATTGCGCCCGGTGAAACCGTGGCCTTGGTGGGTCCGAGCGGCGCGGGCAAGAGCACCCTCCTCAACCTGCTGCTGGGCTTTCTCCAACCCGGCGCGGGACAGATCCGCATCGAAACTACGGATCTCGCGCGCATGGAGCGGGACGCGTGGCTTCGGCAAGTGGCCTGGGTGCCGCAACGGCCGCGTTTGTTCCATGGCAGCGTGCGCGACAACATCCGCCTGGCCCGCCCCGATGCGGATCACGCGGCTGTGGAGCAGGCATCGCGCCTTGCCCACGCCCATGAATTCATCACGCGCCTGCCGCAGGGCTACGACACGCCGGTGGGCGAGGGCGGGCAAGGGCTGTCCGGCGGCCAGGTGCAGCGCATCGCCCTGGCGCGTGCCTTCCTCAAGGAGGCGCCGCTGGTGGTGCTGGACGAACCTACCGCCAGTCTGGATGCACAGAGCGAGGTCCTGGTGCAGGCGGCGCTGGCGCGGCTGGCCGAGGGCCGCTCCCTGCTGGTGGTGGCCCATCGCCTCGCCACGGTGCGCCAGGCGGATCGCATCGTGGTGCTCGATCAAGGGCGCGTGGTTGAACAGGGCAAGCACGCCGCCCTGCTGGCCGCAGGCGGCTTGTATGCGCGCCTGGCGGCCGCCTACGGCGGTGACGAGGAGGTGCGGCCATGAGCGATCTGCTCCGTCTCACACGCCTGGTGACGCCGTACTGGAAGCCCATGGCCCTGGGCGTGCTGCTTTCCTTCGTCACGCTGATCAGCAACGTGGGCTTGATGGCGGTCTCGGGCTGGTTCATCGCGGCCATGGCCTTGGCGGGCCTGGCCGGGGTAGGCATGAATTACTTCACCCCGGCGGCGCTGATCCGCACCTTCGCCATCGTGCGTACCGCGGGCCGCTACGGCGAGCGCCTGGTGACCCACGAGGCGACTTTCCGCCTGCTGTCGGGACTGCGGGTGTGGTTCTACACCCATCTGGAACCGCTCGCCCCCGCACGCCTGGAGCAATACCGCAGCGGCGATCTACTGAGCCGCATCCGCGCTGATATCGACACCTTGGACAACCTCTACCTACGCATCCTGGTGCCGGTGGCCGTGGCGCTGCTCGGCGCTGCGGCGGTGGGTCTGTTCCTGTATCGGTATCACCCGTCTCTGGCGGTGGTGAATCTCGTTTTCTTGCTAATCGTGGGCGTGGTCGTGCCTTTTGTCCTGCAGCGACTCGGGCGACGGCCCGGCCGCGCGCTGGTGGAGGCCAATGCCGCCTTGCAGGCCAGCGCCGTCGATGGCCTGCAGGGTATGAGCGAATTGCTGGTGTACGGCGCCGCCGAGCGTCAGGCGGAACAAATCCGCAGTTTGAGCGTCGACCTCACCGACGCGCAGCAACACATGAGCCGGCTGAGCGGCCTGTCCCAGGCATCGCTGGGACTCTCCGCCAACCTGACGGCATGGGGCATGGCGCTGCTCGCCATTCCGCTCGTCGGCAGCGGTGTGCTGGAGCGTCCGGAGTTGGCCATGCTGGTGCTGTTCGCACTGGCCAGTTTCGAGGTGGTGATGCCGCTGCCCCAGGCCTTCCAGATGCTGGGTCAGACCCTGGGTGCGGCACGGCGCATTTTCGAGATCGTGGATGCGCAGCCGCAGGCGCCGGATCCCGTCCAGCCTTCGCCGCGTCCGTCCCACCATGGCATCACGCTGCGCGGCGTGCGTTTTTGCTATGTCGAGACCGCTGTGCCGGCGCTCGACGACATCGATCTGGACCTGCCGCCCGGCCGGCGCATCGCCGTGGTCGGCGCCACCGGTTCGGGCAAGAGCACGCTGTTCAATCTGCTGCTGCGCTTTTGGGACCCGCAGGCGGGCAGCATCACCCTCGGCGGCTACGATCTGCGCTGTTTCCACGGTGACGACCTGCGCCGTCATTTCGCCGTGGTGTCCCAGCGCACCCATTTGTTCACCACCACCTTGCGCGAAAACCTGCGCGTGGCCAACCCGCAGGCCAGTGAGGAGCAACTGGCGGTCGCGTTGGACATCGCGCAACTGAGCGAATTCGTGGCGAGCCAGCCCGAGGGTCTCGACACCTGGGTGGGGGAGGCGGGCCTGCGCCTTTCGGGGGGCCAGGCGCGGCGTGTGGCCATCGCCCGGGCGCTGCTCAAGGACGCGCCGGTGCTGCTGCTCGACGAACCCACCGAGGGGCTGGACGCCGCAACCGAGCGCCAGTTGATGCAAGCGCTCGACGGGCTCATGAAGGGGCGCAGCGTGCTGCTGATTACCCATCGTCTGGTGGGACTGGAGGCCATGGACGAGATCCTGCTGCTGGATCGCGGCCGCCTCGTGGAGCGCGGAACCCATGCCGCGCTGCTCGCCGCCGGCGGGACGTACGCGGCCATGCACGCGCGGTTACGTTCGTGATTGCGATGCGGCCGCGTCGCACGTCATTAACGATGTCCGTAGTCACGTTGGCGCGCAGCGCCTACGTGACAGTCGCGGCAGGAAGACGTCACGTAGCTTCGCAATGACCTACGCAATAACGATGCCCGTCGGTCACGTTGGCGCGCAGCGCCTACGTGACAGTCATGGCAGGAAGATGTCACGTAGCTTCGCAATGACCTACGCAAGAACGATGCCCGTAGGTCACGTTGGCGCGCAGCGCCAACGTGACAGTCGCGGCAGGCGCTTCGTGGCGCCCTTCACTCGCAGCCGCCCGATTACTTCAGCTGCTTGTCCTTGAGGCGGGTGATGCCGAGCAGCTTCAGCACGTACTTCTCGTAGATGGGCTCGGAGGTGCCCTTCTTCATCTTGCGCATGAAGTACTTCTCGAAGGCGATCTTCGCCCAGTGCACCCACTTGCCCTTCTTGAACCAGGTGACGTTGCGCGGCGGGATCTGCGGCAGGGCCACGAAGGCGGCGCCGGAGTCGCCCAGGTCGGCCAGGCAGATGGCGTTCCAGGTGCCGGTCTCGTGCGGGGTCTGTCCGGCGATTTCGTCGCGGATGTTGTGCACGATGGCGGTGGTCATGGACTCGATCATGTAGCCGGTCTTGGGCGCGCCGGTGGGCACCGGGGTGGCCTCGACGGGCGGGATGGCGATGCACACGCCCAGGGCGTAGATGTTCGGGTACTTGGGGCTGCGCTGCTGGGCGTCGACGATGACGAAGCCGCGTGGGTTGCACAGGCCTTCCACGCCCGCCACGGCATCCACGCCCTTGAACGAGGGCAGCATCATGGAGAACTTGAACGGCAGTTCGTGTTCCTTGATCACCTCGCCCTTGTCGTTGTGCTCGGCCACGAACATCTTGCCGGCCTCGACCTTGCTCACCTTGGCGTTGCAGATCCACTTGATGTGGCGGGTGCGCAGCTCGGACTCCATCATGCCCTTGGAGTCGCCCACGCCGCCCAGGCCCAGGTGGCCGATGTAGGGTTCGGAGGTGACCATGGTCATGGGCACGCGATCGCGGACCTTGCGACGGCGCAGGTCGGTATCGACGATGGCGGCGTACTCATAGGCCGGGCCGAAGCAGCTGGCGCCGGCCATGGCGCCGATGATCACCGGACCGGGTTCCTCGGCGAGCTTCTGGTAATCAGCGAAGGCCAGCTCAGCATGGTCGACGGTGCATACGGAATGGGTGTAGCCGCCGTGCGGGCCGGAGCCTTCCACTTCCTCGAAGGCGAGCTTCGGACCGGTGGCGATCACCAGGTAGTCGAAGGCGATGGGATCGCTGTTCTCGAGTTCGAGGCGGTTTTCTTCCGGGATAATGCGGGTGACGGTGTCGGCCACCAGATTGATGTTGCGGCGCTCCAGGTAGGGACGCAGCGGGAAGGTGATTTCCGAGCGCTTGCGCCAGCCCACACCAATCCATGGGTTGGAGGGCACGAACTGGAAATAATCTTTGGCGTTGACCACGGTAATGCGGTGATCGTTGCCGAGCGCATCACGCATTTCGTAGGCGCAGGGCATGCCGCCGGTACCGGCGCCGAGGATCACGATGTGGGCCATAGCAGCTCCTAAAGTCGAAGAGACGAAAAGTCGGTCGCCCAGCCTGGGGAACCCCGGGAGACGACCAGACGCGCTGGGAAAAGATCCGGGGATCAGCAGGCGTAGGAGAAATCCGTACGCGTTTTGGACCGCGTATCGTAACGCCAAATCGCCGTGGATCAAACGATGGATTAAGGAAATTCCAGTATGGAAAGGCTGCCGGGGGCCATGAACTGCCGGCTACAGAGAGAATGGAAGACGACTCGCCTCATGGCGTGGCGCGCACGAAGCCCACGCTGTACACGAAACCCGCCGCCGCGCCCCACCCTAGGCGCGCCCATGCCGTGGCGCGTGCGCGACCTCCCAGGGCGGCGATTTCTTTGGACAAACCAGGCTACCGGCACAGGGTGAAGGCGAGCAGGCGGCTGGGAGATAGGGGCCACGACCCTGGCTCGGGACATGAAAGCCCCCGGCGCCATGCGGGCCGGGGGCTGGCAGATCAGCAGTTCGCGTCCAGGTCCTTCTCGGATTCCAGCCACATTACGTTGATGATGCCAAAGGCGCTGGCGAGAAGTACGCCGAGGATCCAGGTGAAATACCACATTGATGTCTTCCTCCTTCAATAAGATCTGCGGAAACCGGGGCGCGAGAGGAGGGCGCGGGGGATTCCCCGGTTCCGCAGGATGAACTCAGTAGGCTTCGTGCTCGTGAGCGCGGATGTGCTCCACCGTGTACTTGCCCCACATGACGCGGTAGGTCCACACCGTGTAGCCAAGAATGATGGGCACGAAGATCACCGCGGCCCAGAACATCACCGTGAGCGTGAGATGGCTCGACGGCGCATCCCACACGGTGAGGCTGCTGGCCGGGTGCGTGTTCGATGGCATCACGAACGGGAACATGGAGAACCCGGCGGTGAGGATCACGCCCGCCATGCCCAGGGAACTGGACACGAAGGCGCAGGCCGAGCGGCCCATGCGCACGAGCAGGATGGCCATGATCGCACCCACGAAGCCGAGTACCGGCGCAGCCATCATCCACGGATACGCGTCGTAGTTGCTCAACAGGGCGCCGTTGACAATCTCAACGCTCTTGGCCAGCGGATTGGGCAGTGCATCGGTGGGCGGCATGTCGATGATGCGGAAGCCGTCCATGCCGCTGGCGAGCCACAGGCCGCCGCCGGCGAAGGCCGCGATCATCACCACACCGGCCCAGGTCGCCGTGGTGCGGGCGCGCGAGGCGATGGGGTCCACGGTGCGCCAGTGCAGCCAGATGGCGCCGTGCATCACCAGCATGGACAGGCTCACCACGCCGGCCAGCAATGCGAACGGACGCAGCAGGCCGAAGAACGAGCCGGTGTAGGTGGGACGCAGGAACTCATCCAGATGGAACGGCACGCCGAGGATCAGGTTGCCGAAGGCCACGCCGAACAGCAGTGCCGGCACCGCACCACCCACGAACAGACCCCAGTCCCAGGTGTTGCGCCAGCGTGGGTCGGCCACCTTGGATCGGTAATCAAAACCCACCGGGCGGAAGAACAGCGCGAACAGCACCAGCAGCATGGCGATGTAGAAGCCCGAGAAGGCCGCGGCATACACCGCTGGCCAAGCGGCGAAAATGGCGCCGCCCGCGGTGATGAACCACACCTGATTGCCGTCCCAGTGCGGGCCGACCGTGTTGATGATCACGCGGCGCTCTTCGTCGTTCTTGCCGAGAAACGGCAACAGCGCGCCCACGCCCATATCGAAGCCATCGGTGATGACGAAGCCGATGAGCAACACGCCCACCAACAGCCACCACACCAGTTTCAGCGTTTCATAGTCGAGAATCATTGTGTACCTCGTTAGCTGATCCGTGACGGTTACGCGAGGGTCGGCGCAGAGTCCGGCGTCACGTTGAGGGCGTCACCTTTCTTTTCGTGGTGGTACCGGCCGGTGCCGAGGCTGGAGGGGCCAAGGCGGGCAAACTTGATCATCAGGTACATCTCCACGCACAGCAGCAGCGTGTAGAAGCCGATGAAGCCGATCAGCGAGAAAGTGAGATCACCGGTGGTCAGCGTCGAGGTCGACAGATTCACCGGCAGCACCTCGCCGATGGACCAGGGCTGCCGCCCGTACTCCGCCACGAACCAGCCGGTCTCGGCGGCGATCCAGGGCAGCGGGATACCGTAGAGGGCGAGCTTGAGCAGCCACTTTTTCTCGCCCACCTGGCGCTTGGTGCAGTAGTAGAACGCTGCGGCGAAGATGAACAGCATCAGGAAGCCGGCGGCTACCATGATGCGGAAGGTCCAGAACAGCGGCGCCACCTCGGGGATGGTATCTTTCACCGCCATCTGGATCTGCTCCTCGGTCGCATCCACCACGTTCTCGGTGTATGACTTGAGCAGCAGGCCATAACCGATGTCTTTCTTGACCGCATCGAATTCGGCCCTGAGTTCATCGGTCACCTCGCCGGAACGCAGGCGCTGCAGCAGGCCATAGGCCACCATGCCGTTGCGGATGCGTGCCTCGTGCTCGACCATCAGGTCCTTGATGCCCGTGACTTCCTCATGGGTGGAACGGGTGGCGATGAGACCGAGCGCATACGGTATTTTCACCGCGTAATCGGTCTTCATATTCTCCTGATCGGGGATACCGATGAGGGTGAACGCGGCCGGGGCCGCATGGGTCTCCCATTCCGCCTCGATGGTGGCCAGCTTGGTGCGCTGCACGTCGCCGAGCTCATAACCGGATTCGTCGCCCAGCACGATCACGGACAGCACGCTGGCGAGGCCGAAGGCGGCAGCGATGGCGAAGGAGCGGCGCGCGAAGCCGAGATCGCGGCCCTTCAGCAGGTAGTAGGCCGAGATGCCCAGCACAAACATGGCGCCGGTGGTGTAGCCCGCCGACACCGTGTGCACGAACTTGACCTGCGCCACCGGGTTGAACAGCACTTCGGTGAAGCTGGTCATCTCCATGCGCATGGTCTCGAAACTGAATTCCGAACCTACCGGGTTCTGCATCCAGCCGTTGGCGACCAGGATCCACAACGCGGACAGGTTGGAGGCGAACGCCGTCAGGAAGGTCACCATCAGATGCTTGGCCTTGCTGAGGCGATCCCAGCCGAAGAAGAACAGGCCGATGAAGGTGGATTCCAGGAAGAAGGCCATGAGGCCCTCGATGGCGAGCGGGGCGCCGAAAATATCGCCCACGTAATGGGAGTAATACGCCCAGTTGGTGCCGAACTGGAACTCCATGGTGATGCCGGTGGTGACGCCCAGGGCGAAGTTGATCCCGAACAGCTTGCCCCAGAACTTGGTCATGTCTTTGTAGACCTCCTTGCCCGTCATCACGTACACCGATTCCATGATGACCAGCAGGAAGGACAACCCGAGTGTCAGCGGTACAAACAGAAAGTGATACATCGCCGTGAGGGCGAATTGCAGCCGCGACAGGTCGACGACTTCTTCCGCAATCATGCAGTACTTCTCCTCTCAGATTTCTGGCCTGACGCGGGCGTGACACACCGCAGCCTGTCCCTGGGCGGGACCGGCCGGTTGGGCACGTCGACACCAGCGCATGCCGTTTTTTGGACGACTGCTTCGGACGATTCCCACCCGGTGCTCGCTGTGCGTTCCGGTACGAACAGCGTCCCCAAAAGCTACTGGGACAAGACTCATCCACAACGTCACAGCAAAGCCTGTGCCTGAAACAACAGGCCGCAGCAGCACGCTGGGGTCTTGGCTTTTGCGATGCGGATCACACTGTTACGCATAACCATGCCATCCGAGACGGCGCTTTCGGGTTGCCGCGCATGTCATCGGTGGCATATGGTGCGACGCGAACTGCCGCGGATGACCGAGCCATGCCCGACCTGAACGAACTTGCTGCGGTACTCGAGGCGCTGCATCAGCCGGCCGTCCTGATCTCACCGGACTATCGCGTGATGGCGGCCAATGGCGCCTACCGCCGCGAATTTACCCTGCCGGAAGGTGGTGCGTCCGTGCGCTGCTATCAGGTGTCGCACCGTTACCAGCTGCCCTGTGATCAAGCCGGCGAAAGCTGCCCGCTGCGACGCTGCATGGAAACCGGCCAACCCCAGCGTGACCTGCACCTGCATCACACCGCCCGCGGCGAGGAGCATGTGGACGTGGAGATTTTCCCGGTGCGCGACGGCCACAACGTCACGCGCTTTTATGTGGAAGTGATGCATTTCGCGCGCCTGGCGAGCCCCAATCCCAGCGCCGCCGGCCTGGTGGGGCGCGCGCCGCGCTTCAATCGAGTGCTGGAACTGGTGCGCCGCGTGGCACCGTCCGAGGCGACCGTGTTGTTGCTCGGCGAGTCGGGCACCGGCAAGGAGCTCATCGCCCAGGCCATTCACGACGCCAGTCTCCGCGCCAAGGGCCCGTTCGTGCCCGTGGACTGTTCCGGGCTGACGGAGACGCTTTTCGAGAGCGAGTTGTTCGGTCACGAGAAGGGGGCCTTCACCGGCGCGCAGGCGCAGAAGATCGGCCTGGTGGAAGTGGCGCGCGGCGGCACCCTGTTCCTCGACGAGGTGGGCGACATCCCGTTGCCCCTGCAAGTGAAACTGCTGCGCCTTTTGGAGAGCGGCACCTTTCGGCGCGTGGGCGGCCTGGAGGCGCAGAAGGCCGATTTCCGCCTGGTATGCGCCACCCATCGGCACCTGAAGGAGATGGTGGCGGACGGCAGTTTCCGCCAGGACCTCTATTACCGCATCAATACCTTCCCCATCGAGCTGCCGGCGCTGCGCGAGCGCATGGAGGACTTGCCGCTGCTTGCCGAGAGCCTGCTGCACCGGCTCGACGGTGGCCGCAGGTTACGACTGTCCGCCGAGGCCATGGCCTGTCTCGAGGATTACGCCTTCCCGGGCAACATCCGCGAGCTGCGCAACCTCATGGAGCGCGCCGCGCTCATGTGCGACGGCGAGGTGATCCTGCCCGAACACCTGCCGGATGAATGCCGCTGTGGCACCGCGCCGCGCGTGCCGGGTCCGCTGCCGCCCGAAGTCATCCCGCTGGAAGAGATGGAGCGTCGCTACCTGCTATGGGCGGTGGCGCGTTTTTCCGGCGACAAGCGCGAACTGGCGGCGGAACTCGGCGTGAGCGAGCGTACGCTCTATCGCAAACTGCAGGAGGCCCGCGGCGGCGCGCCGGTGGAGAACGCCTTGGCGGAGGAGCCTTGAGACGGACCGCGAGGTGGGGCACGAGGTGGGTCGTAACACGGAGGGATTCCCGAGCGTGCCCGTCATGCGCTCAGGCGAACCCGGTTCTCCGCTAACACGTGCTCGGTGCGAGAGAGTATTCGTTTTTTCTCCGCGTCCTCTGCGCCTCCGCACCCTCCGCGTCATAACCCCAAAGACAACCGATGAAACATCCCCACCTGCTGGTCGCCATCTCTTCTCACGGCTTCGGCCACGTGGCCCAGGTTGCGCCGGTGATCCACGCCCTGCGCGCGTGCCTGCCCGAACTGCGGCTGACCTTGCGTGCCGCCGTGCCGGAAGCCCATCTCGCCGCCCGTATCGGCGGCGCCTTCACGCTGCAACGGGCACGTGATGATTTCGGCATGGTGCAGACCTCGGCCCTGGACGTGGACCTGGAGGCAAGCGCCTGTGCCTATCGTGAACTGCACACCGATTGGGACGCACGCGTCGCGGCCGTTGCGGAGGAGATCGCCGCCGCGGCGCCCGATCTGGTGCTGGCGGACGTGCCCTACCTGGCCCTCGCCGGCGCTGCGCGTGCCGGCATCCCGGCCGTAGCGCTGTGTTCGCTGCACTGGGAAGGCATCTACCGTCACTACTGCGGGCATCTGGTCGAGGCGGCGGCCATCCGCCGGCAGATGCTGGAAGCCTACGCCAGCGCGCAGCAGTTCCTGCGTCCGGCGCCGTCCATGCCCATGCCCGAGCTCACCAACACGCGCGCCATCGGTCCCATCGCCACGTGCGGCGTGAATCGTCGCACGGAACTGGACGCCAGGCTGGGCCTGTCCCCGGACGAGCGCCTGGTGCTGGTGGCCATGGGCGGCATCGCCCTGCGCCTGCCCATGGAGAGCTGGCCGCGGTGGCCGGGGGTACGCTTCGTGGCGGCGCGGGCCTGGGGCGTGGGGCGGGATGACGTGGTCGAGATGGAATCCCTCGACATGCCATTTTCCGATGTGCTCGCCTCCAGTGATGCGCTGCTCACCAAACCGGGCTACGGCAGTTTCGCCGAGGCCGCGGTGGCCGGCGTGCCGGTGCTGTATGTGCGGCGCGGCGATTGGCCCGAAGAGCCGGCGCTGGTGGCGTGGCTCCACGGAAATATCCATGCCGTGGAGGTGGCGCGTCCGGACCTGCTGGCCGGGCGCCTGGACACGGCCCTGGAGACGCTTTTCGCCATGCCGCGCCGCGCACCCGTTGCTGCCGACGGCGCCCGGGAGGCGGCCGCGATCATTGCGGAAATTCTCCGGAAGTGAACCGGCCCGTTGTACCCGCCGCCGCTTCGGGGTACGTTCCCCTTTCCCGGCCAATGCGGAGTTCCGGCGGCATGAACCGCCTCGTGCTGGAGCGCAGATACTGGATCATCCCCCTGGCCATCTGGATGGCGCTCGCGGCCGGTTCCTTGCTTTGGAACTGGCGTCACCTGACCGGGCACGCCCATGAGCTGGCCTTGGGGCACGGCCGCTTCGTGTTCGCAGTCATGGAGTCCATGCGGCTGTGGAACGCGCACAGCGGCGGCGTGTATGCGCCCGTGGATGCGGGCGCGCCCGGCGTCCGGCTGCCGGGACTCGCCGAGGACATCGCGACCCCATCGGGTGGTCGGCTCACCCAGATCAGTCCCGGCTACATGCTGCGCCAGCTCGGCGCCACCCTCGGGGAACTGACCGACGTCGATGCGCGCCTGACCAGCCTCGATCCGGTGAACCCAAAGAATGCGCCGGACGACTGGGAGCGCGCCGGGTTGGAGGCGTTCGCCGACGGAGCGCGCGAGCATTTCGCATTGGCTGATGAAGGCGGTGTGCCGTACATGCGCTACATGGCGGCGCTCGTGGTTACCGAGCCGTGCCTGGAATGCCATGCGCACCAGGACTATCGCGAAGGTGATGTGCGCGGCGCATTGTCGGTGCGTTTCGATGCCGGCGAGCTGTTGGCAGGTGCCGACCATCAGCGCATGAGCCTGGGCGTGGTACACGGCGTGGTCTGGCTGCTGGTCTCTACGCTCATCCTGGCGAGCCTGGGACACATGCGCAGGCACGCGATGTCACTGCAACGCGCCCGACAGGAGCAGGAGGATTTGGTGGCACAACGCACCGCCGAGCTGCAGCAGGAGATGAGCGAACGCGAGTTCACCGCGGCCAGGCTGCGCCTGCTCATCGAGTCCTCGGGCGAGGGCATTCTCGGGCTCGACGCGCGCGGGCGCTGCACCTTCTGCAACGGACTGGCTCTGGAGGCCCTCGGTTACGCGGCGCAGGAAGACCTGCTCGGACGCGATCTCGAACCGCTGCTGGTGGCGGGCGATGGACATCCCTTCGTGGCGGCCTACCGCATGGGGCATACGGTGCACCGGGACGACATCGATTTTCGTCGCGCCGACGGGCGCAGCTTCCCGGTGGAGTTTCGTGCGCGGCCCATGGTCGTGGACGGTGTCACGCAGGGGGCCGTAGTCAGCTTCTCCGACATCACCGATCGCAAGGCCGTGGCGCAGAAGGTCTGGCGTCAGGCCAATTACGACACCCTCACCGGGCTGCCGAACCGCACCCTGTTCGCCGAGCGGCTGCGTCAGGCCATAGCGCAGGTGGATCGTCACGGCCACGCCATGGCCCTGCTGTACATCGATCTGGACGGTTTCAAGAACGTGAACGACGCCTTCGGTCACGCCGCCGGTGACCGGCTGCTTGTGGAAACGGCGCGACGCATCACCGGCGCGGTGCGCGAGAGCGACACCGTGGCGCGCATGGGCGGCGACGAATTCACGGTGATCCTGACCGGGCTCCTCCATCACATCGACGCGGCTGTCGCCGCGGGCAAGATCGTGGAACTGCTGGCCCAGCCGTTCGCACTGGGCGGTGCGGAGGGCAGGGTAACCGCATCGGTCGGAATCGCGGTCTACCCCAGCGATGCGTTCAGCGCCGATGAATTGCTCAAGCACGCGGACCAGGCCATGTACCGGGCCAAGGCAGAGGGGCGCAACCGTTACAGTTTCTTCGCCCCTGCCGTGCAGGAGGCCCCTGCGTGAAGCGTGTGGCGGCGTGGCGTGCCGGGGCCGGCCTGCTTGCGGCCATGCTATTGGCCGGCCTGCTCTTGCTGCCGGCGAACGCCGCCGAGGCCGTGCGCATCGGCGTGCTCGCCAACCGCGGCACTGCCGAAGCCGAGGCGCTGTGGGACCCGGCCGCGGGCTATCTGAATCAGCGCATCCGCGACCACCGTTTCGAGATCGTGCCGCTGAATTTCAAGGAACTGCCGCTTGCGGTGCAGGCCGGCAAGGTCGATTTCGTCATCACGAATTCCTCGCAGTTCATCGACCTGCAGGTGCGCTTCGGTCTGCGGGCACTGGCCACGCTGCGCAGCCGTGTGGCCGAGGCATGGACCACGCGCTTCGGCGGCGTGGTGATCGTGCGGGCCGACAACCCGCACCTGCACCAACTGGCGGATCTCAAAGGCCACACTTTCATGGCCGTAGAGCAGGGATCGCTGGGCGGATTCCGCGCCGCCTGGCGCGAACTGCGCCGCGCGGGCGTGGACCCGTACAAGGATTTCGCCATACTGCGTTTTGGCGGCACCCACGACGCGGTGGTGCTCGCCGTGCGTGACGGCCTGGTGGACGCGGGCACACTGCGCACCGACATCCTCGAGCGTATGGCCCATCGGGGTGAGATCGCGCTGGCGGATTTTCGCGTCCTCAATCCGCAGCGCCACCCGGACTTTCCCCATCTGTGCAGCACGGAACTCTATCCGGAGTGGCCGCTCGCCAAGGTGGCCCACACCTCCGACGACCTGGCCCGGCGCGTGGCCTCGGTGCTCGTGACCATGCCGCCGCAGAGCGAGGCGGCGCTGCGCAGCCAGAGCGCCGGCTGGACCGATCCCGCCGACTACACGCCGGTACGCGAACTGATGCAGGAGCTGCGCGTCGGCCCGTTCGCAAACGAGGACGCCACGCTCGCCGGTCTGCTGCGCAGCTACGGCCGATACCTGCTGCCGATGGCGGCGATCGTCGCGCTGCTCGTCGCGGTCATGTGGTATCTGGCGCGGCTCAACCGGCGCCTGCGCCATGCGGATCTCGCCCTGCGCCACGTCCGTGACGCACTGGCGGACGAGGTGGCGGTGCGCACCGCCGAGCTGAGCACGGCGCTGGCCGAACTGGAGCATAGCCGACGCCGCGAGTCACTGGCCTTGCGCGACTGGCACGACGCCTTCGATGCCATCACCGACCCGATCTTCATCCACGATCGCGGCGGACGCATCGTGCACGCCAACCCGGCCTATCTGGCGCGTGCCGGCGTCACGGCGGACGCGGCCCTGGGTCGCCCGTACTGGGAGGTCTTTCCCCATCTCAGCGAACCCATGGCCAGCTGCCGCGAGTTCGCCGATGACCCGTCGAGCGTCGGCATCGCCGAGCTGCACCTGGAGAGTGGTGAGGTGTTCGTGTCCCGTTCCTTCGGGATCCGCGGCGTGGAAGGTGCCAGCCACGCGATTCACATCCTCGAGGACGTCACCGCGGAGCGCCGCGCGGAGGCGCAGCGCCGCCTCCTTGCCCATGCGGTTGATCAAGCAGGCGAAGGCATCGTGGTCACCGATGCGGACGGGCGCATCGTGTACGTCAATCCCGCCCTCGCCGGACTCACGGGCATCGCCATCGGTGAGCTGTGCGAGACCACCCTGCGGCATCTGTTTACTGACGCCGATCGCGGGCGTATCGACGAGCTGATGAACGGACTGTCCGCGGGGCGGGTGAGCGGCGAATTCGCGCTGCACGCGTCCGCGGCGCCGGTACCGGTGTTCGTCACCGGCAGTGCCTTCCGTGGTGACGGCGGCAGCGGCGGGGTGTTCACGCTCATGGACCTGCGCAGCATCAAGGCTGCGCAACAGGCCCTCACCTACCGTCTTGCCTTCGAGTCCGAAGTCGGCGCCATTGCGGCGCGCTTCGTGGCCGTGGATGTGACCAGCTTCGATGCGGAAATGCACTCGGCCCTGGCGCGTATCGGGGCGTCCGTGCAGGCGCAGCGTGCCTACCTGTTTCGTTATGACGCGCAACGCGGGGTGCTTTGCAACACCAGCGAATGGTGCGACAGCGGCGTCGCATGTCACGGCGAGCGCAGGCAGGAGCTGGTGCTCGCCGAGCTGCCGTGGATTTCGCGCCACCTGGCGCGGTTCGAGGCGCTGGACGTAGCGGACGTGGACGCACTGCCGGACGAAGCCGCGCCCGATCGCGCGCTGCTGTCCGCCATGGGCATCCGTTCGCTGCTCATGGTGCCGCTCGCCAGCGGTGGGGCCATGCTGGGTATTCTCGGCTTCGATACCTCGCAGGCGCCCAGGCACTGGGCCCCCGAGGACATCCGCCTGTTGAGTGCCGTGGGCGAGGTGGTCGCCAATACCCTGCGCCGCCTCGAAGCCGAGGCGGCGGTGCGGCGCAGCGAGGAAAGCCTGGCGCAGGCGCAACGCGTGGCGCGCCTGGGCAACTGGGACTGGAACATCGCCACCAACGGGCTGGACTGGTCCGACGAGATCTACCGTATCTTCGGCCTGGCGCCACAAGAGTTCGGCGCCACCTACCCGGCCTTCCTGGAACGCGTGCATCCGGATGACCGCGCGTTGGTGCAGGAGGGGGTCGACAAGGCGCTGCGCCGCGAGCGCGACTACGCCATCGACCACCGCATCGTGCTGCCCGACGGCAGCAAGCGTCTGGTGCACGAACGGGCCGTGGTGGAGTGGGACGAGACCGGTGCGCCGGTACGCATGATCGGCACCGTGCAGGACGTCACCGAGGCCCGCCTCGCCGAGCGCGAGTTGCAGCGCCTGAACCGTGCACTGCGCACCCTGAGCCGCGGCAACGAGACCCTGGTGCGCGCCGAATCCGAGGAGCAGTTGCTGCACGACATCTGCAACGTGCTGGTGGACGTGGGCGGCTACCGCTTCGCGTGGGTGGGCTACGCGGACCCCGACCATCCCACATGGCCCGTGCGCCCGGTGGCCCAGGCCGGCGAGGAGGGCGGCTATCTGACGGCCATGCGCGCGCACTGCGCGCACGAGGGGGTGCACGACAGTCCCGCGGCCATCGCCATGCGGACGGGCGAACCCCACATCGAGCGGGATATTGCTGCGACCGAACCGCCCTCGGCCTGGCGGCAGATGGCGCGCGCGAGCGGCTTCGCCTCGGCCATTTCGCTGCCCTTGCGCGTGGGGGGCAATGTACTGGGCAGCCTCACCATCGATGCCGCAGACCCGGATGCCTTCGACGAGGCGGAGGTGCGCCTGTTGGGCGAACTGGCCGACGACCTGGCCTTCGGCATCACCACCGCACGCAACCGCGTATTGCGCGAACAGGCCGAGGCGCAGCTCATGCACAGCGAGCGCCGTTATCACGAGCTGTTCGAAACCGCGCCGACCGCCTACGTTTCGGTGCGTGCGGAGGATGGCGCCATCCTGCAGGCCAACGCGGCCACTGAACGCCTGCTCGGCTACGCGCGCGAAGACCTGCTGCGCATGACCGTGGAGGCGTTCCACGAGCCGGGCGACGAAGGCGTCGAGCGCGCGCGCTCGCTGTTCCGGCGCTTTCTGTCCGGTGAACCCATCCGCGATCAGGAAGTGCGCCTGCGCCGCCGCGACGGCAATCCGGTGTGGGTGAGTCTGTCGATGGAGCCGGTGCGCGATGCGGATGGACGCATCATCGAAAGCCGCGCCAGCCTGTTGAACATCTCCGCGCGCAAGCGCATGGAGGAAGACAAGGCGCGCATCGGCATGCAACTGCAGAAGGCCTTGGTGCAGACCATCGAGGCCATCGCCATCACCATCGAAAAACGCGACCCCTACACCGCTGGCCATCAGACGCGCGTGGCCGAACTCGCCGTCGCCATCGGCGAGGAATTGGGGCTCGATGCGGAACGCCTGCAGGGTCTGCGTCTCGGTGCGCAGATCCACGACATCGGCAAGATCTATGTGCCTGCGGAATTTCTGAACCGCCCGGGGCAGCTATCGGAAGCGGAGTTCGACATCATCCGTTCGCACCCCCTCATGGGCTACGACATCGTCAAGGGCATCGATTTCCCGTGGCCGGTGGCGGAGATGGTGGTGCAGCATCACGAGCGCCTCGACGGCAGCGGTTATCCGCAGGGTCTCGGCGCGGACGCCATCCTGCCGGAGGCGCGCATCATTGCTGTGGCGGACGTGGTAGAGGCCATGGCCTCGCACCGCCCCTACCGCCCGGCCTTGCCGTTCGCGGCGGCGCTGGCCGAGATCGAACGTCACAAGGGTGTGCTTTACGATGCCGCGGTATGCGACGCCTGCCTGCGCCTGTTCCGCGAGTCGCGTTTCAGCTGGGAGCGCAACGACGCCGGTACGGGGGCCATCGCCTGAGGCAGGCCCAACCTCCCAGACGTCACCCGGCGAAGACCGGCACCCATGCCATCCTTCTTCTTCGTCACCCCGGCGAAGGCCGGGGTCCATTCCTGGCTGGGAAAGTTTCAGGCCTTGTGCGCCAGCAGCGTGTCGTCCAGTGCGGCGGCATCGATCTGCGCCGGGTTCAGGTACTGCTCGGCATAACGCAGGTGAACGCCTGCACGCACGAACAACGCGAACAGGTCCGCATCGATATGCCCGTCGCGGGCCATGTCGGCGAGAATGGCGAGGGACTCCGACAGCGGCTTGCCGGGCTTGTAGGGGCGGTCGGATGCGGTCAGTGCCTCGAACACGTCGGCGATGGCCATGATGCGCGCCTGCACGGACATCTGGGCGCCGGTGAGGCCGTGCGGATAGCCGCGGCCGTCGACCCGCTCGTGGTGGCTGCCGGCGTATTCGGGCACACGCCGGAGCTGCTTCGGGAACGGTAGCGCCTCCAGCATCTTCTGCGTAGCGACGATATGGTTGTTGATGATCTGGCGTTCGGTCGGATTGAGCGTGCCGCGGCTGATGCAGAGGTTGTAGGTCTCCTCGTCGGTGAGCAAGCGCGCGGTGTCGCCGTCGAAGGTGGTGAAGCCCTGCTGCGCGATGTCCTTCAGCCGCGCCTGGGCGGCCTCGCTCAGGAACTCCCCGCCCAGGTTCACGCCGCGCAGGAAGACACGTTCGTCGGCCAGCCGCGCGCAGGTCGCGGCGTACTCGGCGTCGGCCTCGGCGATGGCCCGGGCATTGTTGCCCGCCTCGAGGCGGCGTCGCAGCAGGGCGATCTCCGCGTCGCGCCGGAGCACCTCGAAGCGCGCCTCGACCAGCGCGATGCGATCGAAGCGGGTCTCCAGCTTGGTGGCCTTGTCCATGACGTGATCGGGCGTGGTGATCTTGCCGCAATCGTGCAGCCACGCCGCCACTTCCAGCTCGAAGCGGTCTTCGTCGCTGAGCCGGAAGTCACGGAATGGGCCGTCGTTGGCGGCGGCGGCCGCCTCGGCCAGCAGCATGGTGATGACCGGCACGCGCCGGCAGTGCTGGCCGGTGTGGGGCGATTTTTCGTCAATGGCCTCGGCGATGAGGTGGATGAAGGATTTGAACAGGTTTTGCAGGTCGCCGATGAGGCGCTTATTGGTGAGCGCGATGGCGGCTTGCGAGGCGAGCGCGCGGGTGAAACGCTCGGCCTCGTCGGAGAAGGGGATGACCGCGCCGGTGTCCTCGTCCTGGGCATTGATGAGCTGCAGGACGCCGATGATGTCGCCCTCATGGTTTTTCATGGGCACGGTGAGGAACGAGCGGGAGCGGTAGCCGGTGCGGCGATCGAAGTCGCGCGTACCGGAGAAGTCGAAGCCTTCGGCGTCGTAGGCGTCGGGGATGTTCACGGTGGTGTCCTCGTGCACTGCGTAGGTCACCACCATGCGCCGGTTCGGCAGGCCCGCGCTGTCGCGCAGCGGAATGGGCGGGAAAGGCACCGGTGTGCCGGTGGCGCCGCCCATCGCGAAATTGAGCGAGTCCGTGCGCAGGATTTCCATGGCGATATGCCCATCTTCCGTGACGGAGTACAGCGTCCCTGCATCGGCATTGGTGATAGCTTTCGCGCCGAGGAGGATCATCTCCATGAGCCGCGGCGTGTCCTTCTCGGCGGACAAGGCAATGCCGATTTCGGCTAGCTTTTCGATGCGCTGGAGCAGGGTTTGGGGCATGCCCTGATTCTCACGATTCTGACGAGGACCCATTCTACGGCCAGAGATGGATTCTTCAGAAGGAGAAACGCTTTGGAATTCATGACTTCTGTGAGGCGATTGGTATAATTTTCGCCACTCACGTTGCTTGCATCAGAATGGATAGCCAATGAAATTCAGGTGGTTGGCCCTTAGCGGACTGTGTGCACTCGGTGTCTCGGCCGTGGCCGTGGCCGTCGCCGATCTTGCATCCGACGCCGCAAGGCACATCAAGGCAGGCAACTATGCGGCGGCGGTCGAAGGGCTGCAGCGCGCCGCGCCGTTTGCCAGGGAACAGGTCCGGGAACGCTTTCTATACGCCACCGCCCTGGCCGGTGCCGGCGACCACGACAAGGCGGCGCAGCTCTTCGAGGCGCTGATTGCCGAGGCGCCGGACAACCCGGAGCCGTACAACAACCTGGCGGTGCTGTATGCGGCGCAAGGGAAGCTCGACGAGGCCAAGGACGTGCTCGAACGCGCCATCCGCACGGACGAGCGGTATGCCGCCATCTACGGCAACCTGAGTGCCATCTACGTGGAAATGGCCCGCGCCTCCTACGCCAAGGCCCTGCGCTTGCAGGAGACCCCCAAGTCGCCGAATCTGCGTGTCCTGCACGCCATGACGGTGCCGACGGCGGCAGCGGACGCCCCGCTGGTCGTGGCCGCGGCGCCGTCCACCGAACCGGTCGTGGCAAAGCCGTCGGGACCACCCACCGCATCGAAAACGCCCGCAGCGAAACTGGCCGAACCCGCCGTCGCCCCGCCTGCGGAAGGGACTCCCGCGGCCACCGGGCCGGTTGCCGCACTGCCGGCAGAACCCGCCCGGGCCGCTGCCCTGGAACCCGCTGGGCCGGCAGCCGTGGCGCCGGCCGTGCCCGTGGCGGCGCCGGTGTCCCCGGCTGCCGAGCCGGTCGCGCCCGCCGCCGCGTTTGCACCCGATTCTGCGCCCGATACGGAGATCGGCGCGGCGCTGGCCGACTGGGCCAGGGCCTGGGCTGCGCAGGACGTGGAGGGCTATCTGGGCTTCTATGCGCAGGACTTTTCCCCCTCCCGCGGTACCTCACGCGCCCAGTGGGAGGCGCAGCGCCGCGCGCGCTTGGCGCGCCCCGAGGCCATCGAAATTTCGCTGGAAGACGTGCAGGTGCGCCTGCGCGGTGCCGACCAGGCCACGGTGCGCCTGGTGCAGGGCTACCGGTCGCCGGATTACCAGGACCGCACCCGCAAGGCCTTCACGCTGGCCAAGCGCGACGGCCGCTGGCTGATCGTCAGCGAGCGCACCCTCCAGGTCCTGCCCTGACATGCGTTTCCACCTCGGCACGGCAGTGGTCGCCGGCGCACTGCTCTCACTCTCCGTGGGCCTCTACGGCGCCCATCGTTTCCAGGACGAGGAACCGGCCGATCGCATCGCCGACTTCAGCCTGGACCCGGCCGCGATGGGCGAGACCGCCCTGTTCGCCCAGGCCATGGCGCGCCTCGAGGAGCGCCTCGCCAAGCTGCCGGACGACCCGGAGGCGAGCCTGCTCAAGGGCATCCTCTCCTTCAAGGCCGGGCGCCTTGCCGAGGCCGAGGACGAACTCGGCCGGTTGACCCGCCGCGCCCCGAAGTTCCATCTTGCCCACCTGGTCTATGGCGACGTGCTGCTCGCACGTACGCACCCGCTCGGCGATCTGGGTGCTGCGCCGCTGTTCGACGCAGCGCCGCGCGGCCTCGATGGCCTGCGCGACGAGGCCGAGGCGCGCCTCAAGGCCTATTTGGAATCGCTGCCGCAGGACCGCATTCCGCGCAGCCTGCTGGCGCTCGACGACGAGGTGCGTACCGCCATCGTGGTGGACAAGTCCAACCACCGCCTGTACGTGTACGAATATGCCGGGTCCGACGTGCCGCCGCGGCTGGTGCGCGACCACTACGTGAGCACCGGCAAGCTCATCGGCAACAAGAACCTGCGCGGTGACCTGCGCACGCCGGAAGGCGTGTATTTCGTCACCGGCTACATCCCCGACCGGCGTCTGCCGGACAAGTACGGCGTCGGTGCCTATCCGGTGAATTACCCTAACGAACTGGACGCGCGGCTCGGCAAGACCGGCGACGGCATCTGGCTGCACGGCACCGAGCGCGCGTACTACAGCCGGCCGCCGCTGGACAGCGAGGGCTGCGTGGTGCTGCCGAATCCGGATCTGCTCGCCCTCGACGCCTATCTCGATCCGGGCGTTACACCGGTGGTGATCACCGAACGTGTGCAATGGCTGGCAGCGGAAGAATGGCGGCAGCTGCGCGGCGAGGTCCTGGGCGCCCTGGAGGCCTGGCGCGCCGATTGGGAAAGCGGCGACGTGGAGCGCTATCTGTCGCACTATGCCGAGGATTTCTGGAGCAAGGGCCATGACGCGCAAAGCTGGGCGGCACGCAAGCGCATGGTGGCGGCGGGCAAGACCTACCAGCAGGTGCGCCTGGAGGACGTGTCGGTATTCGCCTATCCGGAAACGGCCGAAGACGGCCGCGAGCTGATGGTGGTCAACCTGCGCCAGGACTACCGCTCCAACAACTTCAACAGCGCCATGAGCAAGCGCCTTTACCTGGCGAAGGACGCAGGCCGCTGGAAGGTGTTGTACGAAGGCGGGCGCTGACCCATGAACGCCGATGGGTGCAAACAGAGGAACCGTTTGCGTCGTTGGTGACTCACCTGTGCCCGTAGGTCACGTTGCCGACCAGCGGCTACGTGACGGCGGGATGTCAGGTAGCGCTTTGCGCAACCTGACCTACGGGGCCACCGGCCCGTCTCCGTCGTCCTCGATGCGCCCCGCGATGTAATCTCCCCGCGAGCGCACCCGCAGCCCGGCCTCGGGACCGGAGATGTCCACCGGTCCGCCGATCAGGGGCCCGGTGGCGAACAGGCGCAGGGAGCCGTCGCCCGGGTCCACCCGGTAGACCAGCCGCTCGCCGTCCGAAGACCACACGAAATCCAGCACCGTGCCTTCCGTTCCCGACACCTGCAGGGGCGTGCCGGCAGGCGCGACCGTGAACAGGGCGTCGGTCTGGTAGGCGAGCCGCCCGCCGTCCGGTGACCAGGCGAAGGCCGTCACGTCCTCGGTCGCCTCGGACAGGCGCGTGGCCGCACCGCCTGCGCCGACGAACAGGGAGACCACGCCTGCCAGTTCCTCCCGCACGAGAAAGGCAATACGGGTGCCGACGGGCTCCCAGGCGAAATCGAACACCCCGCCACCGGCCTCCAGCAGCCCGTGCACGGGCTGGGGCAGACCGGCGCCCGGGGTGACGAACAGCTCCTGGATCCCGGCCACGCGCTGGTCGGCACGATAGGCGAGGCGCGTCCCGTCCGGTGACCAGGCGAAGGCGTTCACGTCGGCATCGGCGGGCAGATCGCCCGAGGTGCGGGTGACGCCGCCCAGCGCCCCTACGGTGAAGAGCTCGAAAACCTCATCGAACTGTCGGTCGGCGAGAAAGGCGAGGCGTGTGCCGTCGGGCGACCAGGCGAACGCGGCAATATCGCCGCCGTCAACCTCGCCCGAAAGCAACGAAATCTGTGCCTGCGTCGCGAGGGTGCCGAACAGCTGCTGGCGGCCGTCGGCCTGTTCCGCCGTGTACGCGAGGTGCGTAGCGTCGGGGCTCCACGCGAAATCGAGCACATTGCCCTGGGATATCGATCGGTCGGAAACAGCGACACCCGCGGCGCTGTCGGCGGGCGTGGTGATCAACTCCACCTGGCCATCGACCTGCCAGTCCGCACGATAGGCGATCCGCGTGCCATCGGGTGACCACGCGAAGGCCTCCACGTCGGCGTCGGCATTGCCGAGCTGGGAGACCTTGGTGAATGCGCTGCCGTCGGCGCGCGCCGTGAACAGTTCCACCTGGCCGGGCTGTTCCTGATCGGCCAACCAGGCGAGCCGTGCACTGTCCGGCGACCATGCATAGGCCAGTACGGCGCCGCCCGGCACCGGCGCGCCCGACACGGAATCGGCGCCGCCCGTGACGGTATCCGCCACAAACAGCTCCACGCGCCCCACTTCGTCCACTTCCGCGCGAAAGGCCACGTCGTCGTCGCGATCGGGGGAGACCTGGAAATCGAGCACCCGCCCGCGGCCCAGCAGTGCATCCGTCAACGAGGTGCGTCTGCCGCCGTCGAGGTCCACGGAAAAGAGCTCCTGGCGTGCCGGATCGGCCTCCGTGCCGGCCAGGAACACCGCACGCGGCGCGGCAAGCCCGCCCGTGGAAAGCCGTGTCTCACCGTCGCAGCCGGCGAGCCCGAGGCACAGGCTTATGGAAACCACCGTCGCCCATGCACGCAACACAGCTTCCTCCCTGAAAACCGTGGTGGCCGGGAAAGCATAGACCTGTGCGGTCCATGGCAAGGGCGAAACGCGGGGGACGCGGAGGCGCGGAGGGCGCGGAGGAAATCAAATACGGAGGATGTCGTAGGTCACGTTGCCGCGCAGCGGCTACGTGGCGGCGCGTCTGGGTCATAGTCACGGGCGAAACGCGGAGGGCGCGGAGGAAATCAAATGCGGAGGATGGTCGTAGGTCACGTTGCCGCGCAGCGGCTACGTGACAGCGCGTCGTCAGGCAGCGCTTCGCGCAACTTGGCCTACGTGGAATCAGGGCGCGAAAGCAGAACGCCTTGCGCCGCACGCGGCTTGCATCCCTCCGCGTGCTCCGCGCCTCCGCGTTTCGACGGCCCTGAAACAGCGCCGCTCAACGAATGGTCTCGCCGCGCGCCTGCTGTTCGGCGTGATAGGAGGAGCGCACCATGGGGCCGCTGGCGACGCGGGAAAAACCGAGTTCCAGGGCGATGGTGCGCAGGCGCTCGAAGCCCTCCGGCGGCACGTAGCGCTCCACCGGCAGGTGATGGCGGGACGGTTGCAGGTATTGGCCCAGGGTGAGGTGATCGCAGCCATGGGCGCGCAGGTCGCGCAGCACTGCGATGACCTCGTCGTCGGTCTCGCCCAGGCCAAGCATGAGGCCCGACTTGGTTGGCACGTCCGGGCGCAGCGCCTTGTAGCGTGCGAGCAGTTGCAGCGAGCCGGCGTAGTCGGCGCCGGGGCGCGCCTGGCGATAGAGCCTGGGCACGGTCTCCAGGTTGTGGTTGAACACGTCGGGCGGAGTGTCGCGCAGCAGCGCCAGCGCGATGTCCTCGCGGCTACGGAAATCCGGGACCAGGATCTCGATGCCCGTGTCGGGCGAGTGCGCACGCAGCGCCGCGATGCAGGCGGCGAAGTGGGCCGCGCCGCCGTCGCGCTGGTCGTCGCGGTCCACCGAGGTGATCACCACGAAGCGCAGGCCCATGGCACGCACGGTTTCCGCGAGGTGGGCCGGCTCGTCGGCATCGAGCGGTTCGGGGCGCCCGTGGGCCACATCGCAGAACGGGCAGCGCCGCGTGCAGATGCCGCCCATGATCATGAAGGTGGCGGTGCCGTGGTTGAAACACTCCCCCAGGTTCGGGCAGGCCGCCTCCTCGCACACCGTATGCAATTTCTGCTCGCGCAGGATCGCCTTGATGCGCAGCACCTCGGGGCTGTTGGGTGAGCGCGCTCGGATCCAGCGCGGCAGCGGGAGCCTCTCGCCGCGTGGCTCCACCTTCACCGGAATCCGCGCTACCTTACTCGCGCCCTTGAGCGGATTGGGCGGCACTGGTTTATCGCTGTCGTCAGTCATGAGAGAAAAGCTTTAACCACGGGGGACACGGGGAACACGGGGAATGCAGGGATCATGAAGTAATCATCTTCTGCCGTCACTGCTATTCATGACATTACGGCTTACCACCTTCAGAAATGCCTTTCCAACCCCCGTGTCCCCCGTGGTTATTTCCTTTTTCTTCTTCTTCCAGGTCAAAACCCTGCGCCGCGGCGAAATGGCGCAGCACCGCCTCGCCTGCGGTGGCGACGTCGAGGACGATGCCCAGTTGGACGAGGCTGGTGACGGGCAGGCCGGCGTAGCCGCAAGGGTTGATGCGGGCGAAGGGGGCGAGGTCCATGGCCACGTTCAGGGCGAGGCCGTGGTAGCTGCAGCCGCGGCGCACGCGCAGGCCGAGGGAGGCGATCTTGGCGCCGTTTACGTACACGCCCGGTGCGTCCTGGCGGGCTGCGGCGGTGACGCCGTGCTCCGCGAGTAGGGCGATGACGGCCTGTTCCATGGCGCTGACGAAGGCGCGCACGCCCAGACCACAGCGGCGCAGGTTTACCAGGAAATAGACCACCGCCTGGCCCGGGCCGTGATAGGTGACCTGGCCGCCGCGATCCACCTGCACCAGCGGGATGTCACCGGCATCGAGCACGTGCTCGGCGCGGCCGTTGAGTCCCTGGGTGAATACGGGCGGATGCTCCACCAGCCAGGCCTCGTCCGGTGTGGCCTCGCCGCGCGTGTCGGTGAAGGCCTGCATGGCGCGCCACACCGGTTCGTAGGGCTGCCGCCCCAGGCGGCGCACGCGCAGCGGCTTCACAGCGCCATGGACACCAGGGGGCAGGCGGTGAGCTCGCGGTACAGCGCGTCGAGCTGTTCGCGGCTGTGCGCGCGGAAGTTGAAACTGAGCGCGGTGTAATTCCCGCCACTGCTGGCGCGCACGCTGATGGCGCCCTCGGCGAGGTCCGGGACGTGCCGGCGCACGATGGCGATCACCTCGGCCTCGAAGTCCGGACCGGCACGGCCCATGACCTTGAGCGGAAAATCGCAGGGAAATTCGAGCAGGGAATCGGTGGTCATGGCGCGATCATGCCAGAGTTTTTCCTCTTCACGCACCAGAGAAAGGCATTAACACGGGGGACACGGGGTTCATGAGGCATTTGATTCATCAGATTCATCGGCCGCAGAGGGCATGTCCCTTGTCGCTCTTTCGACAGAAGCACGGTACTGTTTTTTACCCTTCAACTCCCCGTGTGCCCCGTGTCCCCCGTGCGAAAGCTTTTTGCCTTTCGCTCAGTGCACTTCGCCGCGGCGGAAGGCGTCCTTGTAGGCGCGGTACAGGTCGCTGACCTGGGCCCACAGCGGCCCGGGACGGCCGTTGCCCACGGGCAGGCCGTCCACGTGGGTGACCGGCACCACGTCCTTGTTGGAACTGGTGAGCCACACCTCGTCGGCGCGGCGCAGGGCGTCCACGGTGATCTTGGACTCGCTACAGGGAATCCCGGCCTCGGTGCACAGCTCCACCACCACATCACGGGTGATGCCCGGCAGTAACAAGTGGCTCTTGGGCGGTGTCACCACGTGGCCACGGGTGACCATGAACACGTTGCTGGCCGCGCCTTCGGTGACCTCGCCCTCGCGCACCAGGATGGCCTCGGCGGCGCCGCTGTCCAGGGCCTGCTGGTGCAGCAGCACATTGGGCAACAGGGTGATGGCCTTCACGTGGCAGTGTGCCCAGCGGATGTCTTCCACGGTGATGGCCTTCACGCCGGCCTGCGCCGATGGTTCCGGTGGCAGCTGCGGCTGGCTCATGGCGAACACGGTCGGCAGCGCATGGAGCGGGAAGGCGTGCTCGCGTGCCGCCACGCCACGGGTCACCTGTAGATAAAGGGACTGGTCACCCGCGCCGTTGCGCGTGATGAGGTCGGTGAGGACGTCCTCCCAGCGACGGTGGGTGAGCGGATTGGCGAGGCGGATCTCGGTGAGGCTCTGATCCAGACGCAGCAGGTGGGCCTCCAGCCGGAACGGGCGTCCGCCGTACACCGGGATGACCTCGTAGACGCCGTCGCCGAACAGAAAGCCGCGATCGAGCACGGAAACTTTGGCCTCGGCGGCCGGCAGGAACTCGCCATTGAGGAAGACGATGTCGCGTGTGCCCATGCCGGCTCCTTGCGGCCGCTCGGGGTCACTCGAACATAAGCATGAGGCCGTCCACCATTTTCCGCCACAGGTTGCCCTCGGAGACCTCCTGCAGGGCCACCAGTGGGCGTTCGGCGATGGTGGTCTCGCCCATCTGCAGATTGAGGGTGCCGAAGCGCTGGCCCTTGCGGGCGGGCGCCTGGATGATCCGTTCGACCGTGAGCGAGGCCTTGAGCTTGTCATAGTGGCCGCGCGGCAAGGTCACATAGAGCTCGTCCGCGACACCGAGCGGCAGGGCGTTGGTATCGCCCTTCCACACATGCATGGTCTTGAGTGGTTCGGCAGCGCGATAAAGCAGGCGCGTCTCGAAGAAGCGGAAGCCGTAGTTGAGCAGCTTCAGGCTCTCCTGGGCGCGGGCCTCTTCGCTGTTGGTGCCCATCACCACCGCGAGGAGACGCATGTCGGCGCGCTGGGCCGAGGACACCAGGCAATAGCCGGCCGAGTCCGTATGTCCGGTCTTCACGCCGTCGACGCTGTCGTCGGACCACAGCAGGCGGTTGCGGTTGTACTGCTGGATGTTGTTATAGGTGTAGCTTTTCTCCGAATACCAGCGGTAGTACTCCGGGAATTCACGGATCAGCGCATGGGCGAGCACCGCCAGGTCGCGTGCCGTGCTGTAGTGTTCCGGGTGCGGCAGTCCGGTGGCGTTGGCGAAATGGGTGCCGTGCATGCCTAGCTTGCGCGCCAGCTCGTTCATGATGAGCGCGAAGGTTTCTTCACTGCCGGCGATGTGCTCGGCCAGCGCGACGCTGGCGTCGTTTCCGGACTGGATGATCATGCCCTTGAGCAGTTCCTCGACCGTCACGTCGGTGTCCACCAGCACGAACATGCGCGAACCGGGCGTGCGCCAGGCCTTGCGGCTGATGCGCACGTTGTCGTCGAGGCGCAGCTTGCCGATGTGCACATCGCGGAAAACTGCGTAGGCCGTCATGAGCTTGGTGAGGCTGGCGGGCTCCAGGGGCGCGTCGGCATTCTTCTCCGCGAGCACATGGCCGCTGTGGAAATCCTGAAGGATGTAGCCCTTCGCGGCGAGGTTGGGGGCGGCCGGGGCCAGCGACGACGTGGGCTCGGCGTGCGCCAGCCCTGCGACGAACAGGAGGAAGGTGACGAATACGAGCTGTTTCATAGGCGCATGGCGGCAGGGGAGGGGGCACGACGGCCGTATTGTACGTGGCGGGTCCGCACGCGTTAAGTGCGGGTGCCCGAAATGGATGCTGCATCACGCTGCGGGTGCTGCGACCGTACTAAGGCGATCCCTTGACTACGCGCGGGGCTCCGACGCCGAGGGCCGTGACGCGGGCGGCGAGCTGCGTGGCCTGTTCTGCATCGGGCAGCGGGCCGAGCCGCACCAGATAGAGCACGCCGTGGGTCGCGTGCGGCGTTTCGAGCAGATGCGCAGCGGCGAGGGGCTCGCGCGCGGCCAGTTGCGCGCGCAGGCGCTCCGCGTTGTCACGGTTGGCGAAGGCGCCGACCTGCACGTAATGAGGGACACCAGGTACGACAGGCGGGGCCGCGGCCGGCCCAGGCGTGCCGGTCGGTACGGGCGCCTCGGCAACGCCCGCGGCCACTGCGGCGACGGGGATCGGGGTGGCCTCCTGCTCGGCGCGGAATGCCGGCTGCGGTGTCACCGTCGCAATACTTGCGGGTGCGGCGGGCGGAGCGACGGGGGCGTTCGGATCGAGCGCGCGCACCTCCACCATGGCGGTGCCGCTCTGCACGATGCCGAGCTTGTAGGCCGCCGCGTAGGACAGGTCGATGATGCGGTCCGAGTGGAAGGGACCGCGATCGTTCACCCGCACCACCGTGCTGCGGCCGTTTTGCAGATTGGTCACACGCACGTAGGTGGGCAGCGGCAGCGAGCGGTGGGCCGCCGTCATGGCGTACATGTCGTAGAGTTCGCGCGAGGAGGTGTACTGGCCGTGAAACTTGGTGCCGTACCAGGAGGCCATGCCGCGCTCCACATAGCCATCGGCCGTGGGCAGCACGCGATAGCTCTTGCCGAACACCGTGTACTCGGGCGGATTGCCGTAGCGGCTGCGCGGTTCCCAGCGGGGTACGGGCTCCGCGACGCTGCTCAGGTCCACCGCGCGCACGGGCCCGCCGTCCTGAACCGGAAACGGTGCGCAGCCGACCAGCGTTGCGCCGAGCGCGACGGCCAGGAGCCGCCGCATCAGCGCGTCTCCCGGGCGGCCGTGCGCACGGCCGCGCCAATGGCGGCGCGGATGGCCTCACCGAGCTGGTGCACAGCCATGGCGTAGTGCAGGCTGCGGTTGTAGCGCGTGATCACGTAATAGTTGTGGCGGGCGAGCCAGTATTCGGCGCCGTTCTGGCCGTCGAGGCGTACCACCGACACCTTTTCGTCGGGCGCTGCCTGGGGTGTTTCGACGCCCAGCGCGGTCAGTTCCTTGACGGGGAGCGTCGGTTCCAGGGCGCGGCTGGCCACGGTTTCGAGCCGGGCCCGGTCGGTAAGGCGATGCACCACCGGCGCGCCGGGGCGCCAGCCGTGCATGTGGAAGTAGTTGGCCACGCTGCCGATCACGTCCACCGGGTTACGCCACAGGTCGCGGCGGCCGTCGCTGTCGAAATCCACGGCGAAGTGGCGGAAGCTGCTGGGCATGAACTGGGGTTGGCCCATGGCGCCGGCGTAGGAGCCGGTGAGCTCGCGCGGGTCGATGCCTTCCTCGCGGGTCATGAGCAGGTATTGCGAGAGCTGGCCGCGGAAGAATTCGCTGCGCGGCGGGTAATCGAAGGCGAGGGTCGCGAGTGCATCCAGCACGCGGTAGCGTCCCGTGTGGCGTCCGTAGCGCGTTTCCACGCCAATGATGGCGACGATGACGTGCGCCGGCACACCGAATTCCCGCTCGGCCGCCGCCAGGGCATTGGCGTGCTCGCGCCAGAAGGCTACACCGCCGCGGATGCGGTCGTCGGTGACGAAGATGGGCCGGTAATCGCGCCAGGGCTTGGCCTCGGCGGGGCGCGCAATGGCGGCGAGGATGTCCTCGCGCGTTTCCGCTTCACCGAGCAGGTGCATCAAGCGGCCGCGGTCGAAGGCGTGCTCGCGCACCATCTCCTCGACGAAGCCTTGCACCTCGCTGCGCTGGGCGAAGCTCGCCATGGCTGGCGCGCTGGCGAGCAGGGCGCCGAGGACCAGTAGCTGTGTGCGGATCATGGCCTTCATCGTCGATCAGGTGTTGACGAGCTTGCGGTGCGTCTGAATGGACATCAGGATACCGAAACCTGTCATGAGGGTCACCAGCGAACTGCCGCCGTAACTGAGCAGCGGTAAGGGTACACCTACTACGGGCAGAATACCTGACACCATGCCGATGTTTACGAACACGTACACCAGCAGGCTGATGGTGAGGCTGCCGGCGAGCAGCCGGCGGAAGGTGTCCTGGGCGTTGATGGCGATGTACAGCCCGCGCGAGATCACGAAGAAGTAGATGGCCAGCAGCAGCACCGCGCCGAGCAGACCGAATTCCTCGCCGAATACCGCGAAGATGAAATCGGTGTGGCGTTCGGGCAGGAACTCCAGGTGCGACTGGGTACCGTTCAGCCAGCCCTTGCCGTAGACCCCGCCGGAGCCGATGGCGATCTTGGACTGGATGATGTGATAGCCGGCGCCGAGTGGATCACTCTCGGCATCGAGGAAGGTGATGATGCGCCGGCGTTGGTAATCGTGCAGTCCGTAGAGCCAGGCGAGTACCACGGTGGGGATGAAGGCCAGGAAGGCGTAGCCCACCAGGCGCCAGCGGATACCCGCGAACAGCAGTGCAGTGGCGCCTGCGCTGCCGATGAGCAGGGCGGTGCCGAGGTCGGGCTGCTTGGCCACCAGGGCGAACGGCACGAGGAACAGCACCACCGCCCAGAACACCTGGGACAACCGCGGCGGCAGCGGTTTCTCTGCGAAATACCAGGCGACCATTGCGGGTACCGCCACTTTCATCAATTCCGAGGGCTGGAAGCGCAGGACGCCGAGCTCGAGCCAACGCTGCGCGCCCTTGCCGATGACGCCGGTGATCAGCACCGCCACGAGCGCGGCGAGGCCGATGCCGTAGAACCAGGGTGTCCAGCGGTGCAGCGCCGAGGGCGGGATTTGTGCTACCGCGAGCATCACGCCGAAGCCGATGCCCAGGCGCGCGAGCTGGCGCAATACCACGTCCATGTCCTGACCGCCGGCGCTGTAGAGCGTCACCAGGCCGAGGCCAGCCAGCAGCAGCAGGCCCACGAGCAGGGGCACGTCGAGGTGCAGGCGTTTGGCCCACAGCGCCGTGGCGGGCGTGTCGGTAAACGTGTTCACAGCGGCTTGTCCTCGGGCGACGGCAGCAGGAAGCGGTCCATCACCTTGCGGGCGATGGGCGCGGCCACGGCGCTGCCGCCACCGCCGTTTTCCACCAATACGGCGATGGCGATGCGCGGGTCGTCCACGGGGGCGAAGGACACGAATACGGCGTGGTCGCGCAGCTTCTTGGCCACTTTTTCCTCGTCGTATTCCTCGTCCTGCGCCAGGCCGAACACCTGCGCCGTGCCGGTCTTGCCCGCCATGCGGTAGGTCACGCTGCGGGAGATGCCGCGCGCGGTGCCATGCATGCCGTGCACCACGTCGGCCATGGCCTCGGTGATGCGCTGCCAGTGGTCGGGATTTTTCACCGGTACGTCTTCCAGCGGCTTGCGTGCGGGGTGTGTGCGATGCCTCGTGGCGGGGTCCTCGATGGCGGCGACCACCTGTGGACTGAGGCGCTTGCCGCCGGAGGACAGGGTGGCCACGTGGGCCGAAAGCTGCAACGGTGTGGTCAGCAAAAAGCCCTGGCCGATGCCGGTGATCAGCGTCTCACCGGGATACCAGGGCTGGTGATGTACGCGGCGCTTCCAGTCGCGGGTGGGCAACAGGCCCGCGGCCTCGCCCACGATGTCGATGCCGGTGCGCTCGCCGAAGCCGAAATGGCGCAGGTAATCGGTGAGCTTGTCGATGCCCATGTTGAGGGCGAGGTCGTAGAAATACACGTCGCATGACTGGGCGATGGCATCGTGCAGGACCACCGGACCGTGGCCGGACTTGCGCCAGTCGCGGTAGCGGCGCGAGTCGCCCTCCAGGGTGTAATAGCCACGACAGAATACCGGGTCGTTCGGCTTGACCGTGCCGGTCTCGAGTCCGCCCAGGCCGATGATGGGCTTGACGGTGGAACCGGGCGGATACTGGCCGCGCAGGGCGCGATTGAACAGCGGCCGATCGGGTGAATCGGCCAGGGCGCGGTAGGTCTCGGCGTCGATGCCGTTCACGAACAGGTTGGGGTCGTAGCCCGGCATGCTCACCAGCGCGAGCACCGCGCCGGTCTGGGGGTCGATGGCCACCAGTGCGCCGTGCTCCTTGCCGAAGGCCTCTTCGGCCGCCACCTGCAGGCGCAGGTCGATGCTCAGGTGCAGGTTCTTGCCGGGGATCGGCGGCGTGTGCTCCAGGACGCGCAGGGCGCGGCCGCGGGCGTTGGTCTCCACCTGTTCATAGCCCACCTTGCCGTGCAGCACGTCCTCGTAGCTGCGTTCCACACCCACCTTGCCGATGTGGGTGGTGGCGGCGTAGTTGGAGGTGTCGATGCTCTTCAGTTCCGGTTCGGCGATGCGCCCCACATAGCCGACGATGTGGGAGGTGTGGGTGTCCCAGGGATAGTGGCGCGACAGGCGCGAGCTGATCTCCACGCCGGGCAGGCGATGGCGGTTCACTGCGATGGTGGCCACCTCCTCGTCGTTGAGCTTGAAGCGCAACGGCACCTTCTCGAAGCGCCGCCGGCGCTTGAGTTCCACATAGAAGCGCTCCAGATCGGACTCAGTGAGGGTGATGAGTTCGCCCACTGCCGCCAGTGTCGCCGGGATGTCCGTCACGCGTTCGGGGATGATCTCCAGCGTGAAGGTCGGCAGGTTCTCGGCAAGCACCACGCCGTTGCGGTCGAAGATGAGACCGCGCGTGGGCGGCAGCGGCTGGATATTGACCCGGTTGGCCTGCGACAGCGTGGTGAAGTGCTCGTGCTGGCCCACCTGCAGGTAGAGCAGGCGTGCAATCAGCAGCAGCAGCAGGACGGCAGTCAGGGTGCCCGCGAGGATCGCACGGGCGCGAAACAGGGAGGTTTCCCGGAAGGAATCCTTGAGGGTGATTCCCCGGACCATGTCAGGTGACCCGGAAGCGGCGCCGAAGGTCGCGCAGCAGCAGGTAGACCCACGGCCACAGCAGCATGCTGGTCACGGAGGGCAGCCAATAGACCCAGGTGCCGGGCAACTGGCCGACCACACCCTTGATCCACAGCACCAGCATCTGGTTCAACGCCACCAGCATGAGCACGCTGAGCGCCTGTTGCCAGAGCGGGTAGACACGAATGCGCTGGTGGAAATGTACGGCCAGGAAGGCCACCAGGGAGAAGGCGAGGGCGTGCTGACCGAGGATGGCGCCGCGCGTGACGTCGAGCAGCAGGCCGGCAATCCAGCCGGTGCCCACGCCCACCCGGTCAGGCAGGGCCAGGCACCAGTAGATGAGCACCATGGCGACCCACTCGGGTCGGGCCGGGCCGGCCCAGTCGGGCAGCGGCAGCATGGTCAGCAGGAGGGCCACGGTGAAGCTGGCGGCGATGGCCCAGCCGTTGTGATGACGCACCAGGCTCATTGCTCTTCTCTCCGCCAAACCAGCAGTACTTCCCGGCTGCGCTCCAGGCGCGCGGTGGTTTCGGCCACCACTGACGCATAGGGCTGGCTCGGGTCGCGCTGTACGGATATGACCCGCGCCACGGGATAACCGGGCGGGAAGAGTCCGCCGAGCCCGGAGGTGATGAGCAGATCGCCCACCTCGATGTCGGCGTTGGTGGGCAGGTGGGGGATGTCGAGTCGATCCGCCTCGCCGGTGCCGAGGGCGATGCCGCGCAATCCGGTGCGGTTCACCTGCACGGGAATGGCGTGGCTCGGGTCGGTGATCAGCATGCCAACGCTGGTGAAGGGCGCCACCTTGACCACCTGCCCCATGATGCCGTGGGCGTCCAGCAGGGCCTGGCCGGCGAAGACGCCGTCCTGGGCGCCCTTGTTGAGGGTCACCTGGCGTTTGAACGGGTCCATGTCCACGGCGAGCAGCTCGCCGATGAGCACCCGTTCGCCGATGGTGTTGGATGACTGCAGCAGTTCGCGCAGGCGCGCGTTCTCGGCCTCGAGCGCGGCGAATTTCTGCATGCGCAGCTTCAGCTGCAGGTGTTCGATCCTGAGCGCGCGATTTTCGGTCTGTAGGCTCTCGCGCGTGGCGAGCGCCTCGGAGCCCCAGTCCACTGCACTGGCTGGCAGGTCAACGAGATATTGCAGGGGAGAAAGGACCAGGGTGAGGCCGGAGCGGATGGCTTCCAGGTGGTGTTGCCGGTGGTCCAGGAACATGACGACGAGTGACACCATCACGAGCAGTATTGCCCGGATGGCAGGAGACGGTCCCTGTATGAACAGCCGTTTGATATAACACCTCGTGGCTTGAGACGTGAGGCGTGGGACGTGAGGCGCCGGATAACCAGGGCGGTACCTACCGCGCCTCGCCTAACGCGTCACCTCTCACCCATCACCGGTTCTTCGTCATTCCAGTGAGAAAAGCTCGCCGCCGGCCTCGTCCATCATCTCCAGTGCCCGGCCGCCGCCGCGTGCCACGCAGGTGAGCGGGTCGTCGGCGATGATGACGGGCAGACCGGTCTCTTCCATCAGCAGGCGATCGAGATCGCGCAGCAGCGCGCCGCCGCCGGTGAGCACCATGCCGCGTTCGGCGATGTCGGCGGCCAGCTCGGGCGGGGTCTGTTCCAGGGCCGTCTTGACCGCGCTGACGATGCCGGACAGCGGTTCCTGGAGCGCCTCAAGGATCTCGTTGCTGTTGAGGGTGAAGCTGCGCGGAATGCCTTCCGCCAGGTTGCGGCCGCGCACTTCGATCTCGCGCACCTCGGTGGTGGGATAGGCGGTGCCGATCTCGCACTTGATGCGCTCGGAGGTGGCCTCGCCGATGAGCGAGCCGTAATTGCGGCGCACGTAATTGATGATGGCCTCGTCGAAACGGTCGCCGCCGATGCGTACCGAGGCGGAGTAGACGATGCCGTTCAGGGACAGCACGGCGATTTCGGTGGTGCCGCCGCCGATGTCGAGCACCATGGAGCCGGAGGCCTCGGAGATGGGCATGCCCGCGCCGATGGCGGCGGCCATGGGTTCTTCGATGAGGTATACCTCGCGCGCGCCGGCGCCCGCGGCCGATTCCTTGATGGCACGGCGTTCCACCTGGGTGGCGCCGCAGGGCACGCAGATGAGCACGCGGGGGCTGGGCTTGAACAGCTTGAACTTGTTTTCGTGCACCTTGCGGATGAAGTGCTGCAGCATCTTCTCCGTGATGGTGAAATCGGCGATGACGCCGTCCTTCATGGGGCGGATGGCGACGATGTTGCCGGGGGTACGGCCCAGCATGCGCTTCGCTTCTGCACCGACCGCGGCAATACGCTTCGGGCTGTTCGGGCCGGCTTCCTGCCGGATGGCAACGACGGAAGGCTCGTTGAGCACCATCCCCTCGCCCCGCACGTACACCAGGGTGTTGGCGGTGCCGAGGTCGATGGAGATGTCGTAGGAGAAGAGGCCTTTCAAGCGTCCGAACATCGAAGGAATTCTCTTGCGGAGGAAGCGGTGGCAAAACCGTCGGTAATTTACCGCCCCGGGGGGGTTTGGGCAAGTTGATGTCTGTGATAAGTTTCTACTTTTATGAGAAAGCCTTAATACAGGAATCCCCGAAAATGTCCCTGGAACGATCCGACGTGGTCAGCATCGCCCACCTGGCGCGCCTGGCCGTCGCCGAAGATGACATTCCCGTCTACGCCCGCAACCTCTCCAACATCCTCGACCTCGTCGCGCAGATGAATGCGGTGGACACCAGCGACGTGGAACCCATGGCCCATCCCCTCGACATGGCCCAGCGCCTGCGCGAGGATGAGGTCACGGAAACCGACCAGCGCGAGAAGTTCCAGGCCATCGCTCCCTCGGTGGAAGCCGGTCTGTATCTGGTCCCCAAGGTCATCGAGTAATCGCGTCATTGCCAGCGGCGAGCGCACCCGCGCGATCCCGCGGTCATCAGGAACCATCACACCATGCACGACAAGACCATCGCCCAACTGGCCGCCGGCCTGAAGGCGCGCGAGTATTCGAGCGAAGAGCTGACGCGCGCCTACCTGGAGCGCATCGCGCGGCTCGACCCGCAGCTCAACAGTTTCATTACGGTCACGCCGGAGCTCGCCCTGGCGCAGGCCCGCGCCGCCGACCGGCTGATCGCCGAGGGCAAGGCCGGCCCGCTCACCGGCGTGCCGCTGGCCCAGAAAGACATTTTCTGCACTGACGGCGTGCGTACCTCCTGCGGCTCGAAGATGCTCGACAACTTTACCGCGCCCTACGACGCCACCGTCGTGACCCGCTTCAAGGCGGCGGGCACGGTGATGCTCGGCAAGACCAACATGGACGAGTTCGCCATGGGCTCCTCAAATGAAACCAGTTATTACGGTCCTGTAAAGAATCCTTGGGATCTGGCCGCGGTGCCCGGCGGTTCTTCGGGCGGTTCCGCCGCTGCGGTGGCGGCGCGCCTTGCTCCCGGCGCCACCGGCACCGATACCGGCGGCTCCATCCGCCAGCCCGCGGCCCTGTGCGGCATCACCGGCATCAAGCCCACCTACGGGCGCGTGTCGCGCTACGGCATGATCGCCTTCGCCTCCTCCCTGGATCAGGGCGGCCCCATGGCCACCACCGCGGAAGACTGCGCGCTCATGTTGGGCGCCATGGCCGGCTTCGATCCGCGCGATTCCACCTCCGTGGACCGCCCGGTGCCCGACTACACCGCGAACCTGAACGCCGACCTCAAGGGCCTGCGCATCGGCCTGCCGAAGGAGTTCTTCGGCGAGGGCCTCGACCCCGAGGTGGCCAAGGTCATCGACGCCGCAGTGGCCGAGTACAAGCAGCTCGGCGCCGAGGTGGTGGAGATCTCCCTGCCCAATTCTGCGCTCGCCGTGCCCACCTACTACGTGGTCGCCCCGGCGGAATGTTCCTCCAATCTGTCGCGTTTCGATGGCGTGCGCTTCGGCCACCGCTGCGAGAACCCGAAGAACCTGGAAGACCTCTACAAGCGCTCGCGCGGCGAAGGCTTCGGCACCGAGGTGAAGCGCCGCATCATGATCGGCACCTACGCGCTGTCCGCCGGTTACTACGACGCCTATTACCTGAAGGCGCAGAAGCTGCGGCGCCTCATCGCCGACGACTTCAAGCGCGCCTTCGAACAGGTGGACGTGATCATGGGCCCCACCTCGCCGACCGTGGCCTTCAACATCGGCGAGAAGACCGACGACCCGGTCACCATGTATTTGTCGGACATCTACACCATCGCCGTGAACCTGGCCGGCCTGCCCGGCATGTCCGTGCCCGCCGGTTTCGTGGGCAACCGCCCCGTCGGCCTGCAGATCATCGGCAACCTGTTCGACGAAGCGCGCCTGCTCAACGTGGCGCACAAATACCAGCAGGTCACCGACTGGCATACCCGCGTGCCGCATGGCTTCGAATGAAACATCTAACACAGAGCCACAGAGACGCAGAGAACACAGGGGATGCGCATTGCATTCCTTAACTCTGATTTTCTCTGTGTCTCTGCGTCTCTGTGTTGAGTGAGGTTTTCAAGAAAATATGGAATGGGAAACTGTCATCGGGCTTGAGATTCATGCCCAGCTCGCCACCAAGAGCAAGATCTTCACCGGCGCGGCCACGGCGTATGGCGCCGAGCCCAACACGCAGGCCGACCCGGTGACCCTGGGTCTGCCGGGCGTGCTGCCGGTGCTGAACAAGGAAGCGGTGCGCATGGCCGCCAAGTTCGGCCTGGCCATCGACGCCACGGTGGCCAACCGCTCGGTGTTCGCGCGCAAGAATTACTTCTATCCGGACCTGCCCAAGGGCTACCAGATCTCCCAGTACGAGCTACCCGTGGTGGCCCAGGGCCATCTGGACATCGAGCTGGAGGACGGCAGCGTGAAGCGCATCGGCGTGACGCGCGCACACCTGGAAGAGGACGCCGGCAAGTCCCTACACGAGGACTTCCACGGCATGACCGGCATCGACCTGAACCGCGCCGGCACGCCGCTGCTGGAGATCGTCTCCGAGCCGGACCTGCGCTCGTCGAAAGAGGCCGTCGCCTACATGAAAAAGCTGCACGCCCTGGTGCGCTACCTGGAGATCTGTGACGGCAACATGCAGGAAGGCTCGTTCCGCTGCGACGCCAACGTGTCCGTGCGCCCCAAGGGCCAGAAGGAGTTCGGCACCCGCGCCGAGATCAAGAACCTCAACTCCTTCCGCTTTGTAGAGCGCGCCATCGAATACGAGATCGATCGCCAGATCGCCCTCATCGAAAACGGCGGCAAGGTGGTGCAGGAGACGCGTTTGTACGACCCCGACAAGGGCGAGACCCGCTCCATGCGCGCCAAGGAAGAGGCCAACGACTACCGCTACTTCCCGGACCCGGACCTGCTGCCGCTGGAGATCGAAGCGTCGTTCCTGGAAGCGGTGCGTGCCACGTTGCCGGAACTGCCGGACGCCAAGAAGCAGCGCTTCATGTCCGAGTACGGCCTCAACGCCTACGACGCCGGCGTGCTCACCGCCACGCGCGAAATGGCCGACTACTACGAGGCCGTGGTGAAGGCCGCGGGCGGCGACGCCAAGATCGCCGCCAACTGGGTGATGGGCGAACTGTCCGCTGCGCTGAACGCGTCGAACAAGGAGATCACCGAAAGCCCGGTGAACGCCGACATGCTCGCAGGTATGCTCAGGCGCATGGCCGACAACACCATCTCCGGCAAGATCGCCAAGGAGGTGTTCGAGGCCATGTGGAACGGCGAAGGCGATGCTGACGCGGTGATCGAAAAGAAGGGCCTCAAGCAGATCACCGACACCGGCGCCATCGAGAAGGTGATCGACGACATCATCGCCGCCAATCCGGACAACGTGGCGGCCTACCGCGGCGGCAAGGACAAACTGTTCGGCTTCTTTGTCGGCCAGGTCATGAAAGCCACCGGCGGCAAGGCCAACCCGGGCCAGGTCAACGACCTGCTCAAGAAGAAACTGGCGGGCTGAGAAAAGCAAAACGCGGAGGGCGCGGAGGCACGGAGGACGCGGAGAGAAATAGATGATCGTTCCGGCAGATTGACCGGGCAGAGCGATCTTTCTCTTTCTCTGCAACGGAACGGAAAGCGGATGAGGAACCGTGTCGTGAGCGGATTGTCTCACTGCTTGTTTCTCCGCGTACTCCGTGCCTCCGCGCCCTCCGCGTTTAGTCCTATCAATGGCAGATACCCTACAACGATTCCTATTCGAGAACGCCAGTGTGCGCGGCGAGCTGGTGCAGCTCGATGCCACGTGGCGGGCTGTGCTCGAGCGTCACGACTATCCGCCCACCGTGCGTGAGGTGCTGGGCGAGTCCATGGCGGCGGCGGCGCTGCTGGCGGCCACGCTCAAGCTCAGGGGCAGCATTACGCTTCAGGTGCAGGGTTCGGGGCCCATATCATTGCTGGTGGTGGAGTGCACTTCCGCGCGCACTTTGCGCGGTATCGCCCACTGGAACCAGGACGTGCCGGCGGGGGATCTGCATGCGCGGTTCGGCGACGGCCGGCTGGTCATTACGGTCGATCCGGGTGAGGGCATGGAGCGCTACCAGGGCATCGTCCCGCTGGAAGGCGCCAACATCGCCGAGGCGCTCGATACCTACCTAGAGCGTTCGGAGCAGCTCGCTACGCGCCTGTGGCTGGCGGCCGGGCAAGACCGCGCGGCGGGCCTGCTGGTGCAGAAACTTCCCGGCCTTGCTCCCGACGCGGACGCGTGGACACGCGTCACGACCCTGAGCGCGACGGTCACGCCGACGGAGCTGCTCGAATTGACGCCGCGTGAGGTGATGCACCGCCTGTTTCACGAGGAAGACCTGCGGGTGTTCGAGGCCGAGCCAGTGAGCTTCCGCTGTTCCTGCACACGCGAACGGGTGGAGCAGATGCTGCGCCAGTTTGGTCGGGACGAAGTCGAGGCCCTCTTGCAGGAAGAAGGCGAGGTCGCCGTCGACTGCAACTTCTGCAATCAACACTACGTGTTCGATGCCGTCGATGCCGCGCAGGTCTTTCTGGACGGCACCCAGCCCCACGCAGGGCCGACGCGGCACTGAGTGCTTTGAGAACGGACTCACCGTTCCAATGACTGCCTGCGGTTCGAAAGACAATTCGCCCACGGAGTGGGCTCCTACGGCCCGCGATTAGGGGAATGGTTCTTGGTGGCTGCGTCGGCGAATGCACCCGCCGTAATCGCGGACGCATTTTTCCATCTCTCTGTGCTTCTGCACGTCGGCGTGTGCCCTCATTTACCGCGCCAAAGATCGGGTCTCTTGACCACGCCTCTCGCCATTCTCACTGGCATCACCTCACTTCCTCGTTGATTTCTCCGGCGGCACTCGCACGGTTCGTTGTGGTCGCGGTCCGCCTGTTCTATCACTCTGCCTGTAAGGGCACCGATGGGAGGGGCGATGGAACGCGCTTTCCTGGGAGCTGCGTTGGGGGTCGTGTTGTGTGCTGGCGTGCAAGCGGGGCAATGGGCGGTGTTGGTGAATGGCCACGCCATGCACCTGGAGGAGACAAAGAAGGGATCGGACAACGAAGACAACTACGGCCTGGGTATTGAATATGGCTTCACGCCCAGCGGCCGCTTACGGCCGTTCCTGTTTGCAAATGGCTTTCGCGACAGCAACGAGGATCCCTCGTATGCCGTCGGCGGCGGCTATCGCCTGCGGTTGATCGATCGGGCGATCTACCTGGATGGCGGTTTCGCGGCGATGATGATGACCCGTCACGATTATCGTGATGGCGATCCGTTTCCAGCCCTGTTGCCGGTGGTGACCATCGGCGTGGGCGCAATCGGTATGAATGTACTGTACGCGCCAGACATCGGTCCCACGGTGCCGCTGATCTTTTTTCAGCTGCGCATCGCGCCGGCGGAGTCGCGGCGCTAAGTCAGACCAGGCTCAGTGCGACCGTTTCCACCTGTGATCCATGCAGCCGGAAGCCGCGCATGTCCAATACACCTCGGGTGTCCAGCGAAATGATGAGGTAGAGGGCGTCGGGATAGGCGGCCTCGGCCAGGTCGCGCGCCGAGGGCGCGGCAGGGGCGTGGGGATGGGAATGATAGATGGCGAACAGGGTTTCGCCGCACTCGCGCATCCGGCGCATGGCGTCGATCTGTGCGTCCGGCGCCATGACGAACACGCGCGCGGGATCGGCCGCGGCGTTCGCCACCGGGTAGACGTGCACGGGAACGCCGTCACGGGCGCCGATGAGTCCGCACACCTCGGCTTCCGGCGACTGCTGCGCTTGGGCGAGCAGGCGATTGACGACGCCGCGGGGCAGGGCGACTTCGCTCACCGCCGGCCTCCACACGCGGGGCAGTCAGGGTCTTTGCGCAGACGAAGGCTGCGCACGTCCATGGTCAGCGCATCCACCACCAGCAGGCGCCCGGCCAGCCCTTGTTCAGCGCCGGCTAACAGCTTGAGTGTCTCAGCCGCTTGGATGCTGCCGATCATGCCCACCAGCGGGCCGAGCACGCCCACCAGGCTGCAGGTGTCCTCGCCCGTGCCACTGTCGTCGCGGTACAGGCAGCGGTAACAGGGTGCATCGGCGCGGTCATTGCGGAACACGCTTACCTGGCCTTCCATGCGGATCGCCGCGCCCGATACCAGGGGCTTGCGGGCGCGCACGCAGGCCTCGTTCACGGCGTAGCGGCTCTCGAAGTTGTCGCAGGCATCGACGACCACGTCGGCCAGTTCCACCTGTTCGCGTAGGCTGTCGCCTTGCAGAAACTGGTTCAGAACAATGGCCTTCACGTCGGGATTGATGGCGCGCACGGCATCGGCCGCGGATTCCGCCTTGGGCCGGCCGACATCGGTGCTGCGATGCAGCACCTGGCGCTGGAGGTTGGAAAGCTCCACGTTGTCGTAGTCACACAGTGCGAGCGTGCCCACACCGGCGGCGGCGAGGTACTGCGTCACCGGCGAGCCTAGGCCGCCAAGACCCAGCACCAGCACCCGCGATCCCATGAGCCGCTGCTGGCCGGCCAGGCCAAGCCACGGCAGCAGCATCTGCCGGCTGTAACGTTCGTGTTGTTGGTCGTTCACTGCGTGACTCGGGGGATTAGACGCGGAGTGCGCGGAGGACGCGGAGAAGAATCCATTCTCTGATCTCCGCGTCCTCCGCGCCTCCGCGTTCTCTGCGTTGGGTTTTCTGTTCAGGCGTTCGCGATCAAAGATAATTGCGCCAGTGCTCGGGTCGCTCGTCGCGGCAGCCGTGGGGTAGGCGCTGGTAGCGGTTCACGTAGACCTGGGTGTTGGCTTCCGGGCCTTGCAGGCCGCGATTGGTGCGTTCGTTTTCTTCCGTGTAGTAGTAGAGCGCGCGTTTGAGCTTGCAAAGCAGGCTGTTGTCCAGGTGGTAGCCCTCGGCCTGCAAGGTGCTCTCGATCTGCTGCAGGGTGATGGTCGTGAGGTCGTAGCCTACCTGGAGTTGGTGGCCGGTGAGCGCGCTGGCGTCCTGCACCCCCTGCAGGCCGCCCACCAGCGGCACCGCGGAATGCGCCTGGGACGGATCCGCATGCAGGCGGCAGAAGCGGATGTCGCGGTTCTTGGGCAAGGGCTGCGGCTCGGTCATGGAGTGGATCCTAGCTAGGCGGAATCACAGGTCAACCCCCGGCGCCCGGCCCAGGGTGGCACGTTCATGCCCGAGGGTGTCGCGCACGCTGCGCACGTCCACTAGGCCGTTGTCGTCCAGCAGGGCGCGGACCGCCGCCCCCTGATCGTAGCCGTGTTCCAGTAACAGCCAGCCACCGGCGTGCAGGTGCGTGCGGGCACCGGCGGTGATGAGGCGCAGGTCGTCGAGGCCCTCGGGCCCTGAGGCCAGCGCAGAGCGTGGCTCGAAACGCAGGTCGCCCTCCGCGAGATGCCGGTCTCCGACGGCGATGTAGGGCGGATTGGAGACGATCATCTGGAAACGTTCGTCAGCCAACGGCTCGTACCAGGCGCCCTCGCGGAATTCCAGGTTGCCCAGGCCCAGCCGGGCGGCATTGCCGCGGGCCACAGCGAGTGCGCTGCTGCTGCGGTCGGTCGCCGTGATGCGGCAGCGGGGGCGCTCACGGGCCAGGGCCAGGGCGATGGCGCCGCTGCCGGTGCCAAGGTCGGCAAGCGCCCACTCCGCCTCGGCGGGAATGAACGCCAGGGCCTGTTCCACCAGCAGTTCGGTCTCGGGGCGGGGGATGAGAGTGTCGCCGGTCACGGTCAGATCCAGGGACCAGAAGGCGCGCGTGCCGACCAGGTAGGCGATGGGCTCACCGACCAGGCGTCGCTGCAGTAGTCCCTCGAACGCGGCCTGTTCCTCCGCTGTGAGCACTCGCTCAGGCCAGGTGTGCAGCCAGGTGCGGGTCTTGCCGAGCACGTGGGCAAGCAGGATCTCGGCCTCGCCACCCGCCTCTGGATCCAGCCGAGGGCGGGCGCGGGCGAGCACCGAGGCGATGGAGAGTTCTGTGTGCGGGCTCATGGTCACGGTCGGCACGTTAACACGTTTTCCACCATGACCGTCCTTGACGCGCTTGGGGCATAAATGTACAAATGCGAATCGTTCGCAATATAATGGGCGAACACTTCCCGATGCACCCCCGCCTGCGGTGGGTACTGAGGACGGAGCCAGCCAATCAACGTCAGCCTTTCAGGCGTGGAATGATCGCATGCACATCACACTCAAGCAGCTGAAGGTGGGCGAGCGCGCCCGCGTGACCGGTTTTGCCAAGGGGGAGCCCGGTTACCGACATCGTTTGCTCACCATGGGGCTTACCCCGGGTACGCCGCTTGCCGTGACGCGTGTGGCCCCGCTCGGCGACCCCATGGAGATCGAAGTGCGCGGCTACAGCCTCTCCTTGCGAAAAGACGAGGCGGCGGTGCTGCATATCGCGCCGTTCGCGGGCGAAGGGGAAGGCGCGTGAAGCTGACCATTGCCCTGGTGGGCAACCCCAACTGCGGCAAGACCACCCTGTTCAACGCCCTCACCGGTGCCCGTCAGACCGTGGGCAATTGGCCCGGGGTTACCGTGGAGCGCAAGAGCGGCCACTACCGCTTCGGCGAGCAGAGCGTGGAAGTGGTGGATTTACCGGGTGTTTACGCACTCGACGCGATCCCCGGTGCGACCTCGCTCGATCAGAAGGTCGCCCACGACTTCGCGCTATCGGCAACGCCCGATCTCATCGTCAACATCGTCGATGCCGCCAACCTGGAGCGCAATCTCTATCTCACCACCCAGTTGCTGGAACTGGGTCGGCCCATGATAGTGGCGCTCAATATGGTGGATGCGGCGGCGGCCAAGGGTGTCACCGTGGATGAGGATGCGCTGTCACAGCGTCTCGGTTGTCCGGTGGTGGCCATGTCGGCGGCTATGGGCCGGGGGGTGACGGAGCTGAAACGGCGTATTGCCGAGGGGCCCGTCGCTGCATCGCAGGTGCAGGTGCGGTATCAGGATGTGGTTGAGCAAGCGGTGGCGCAGTTGACCGGCCGCTTCACGCCGCAAAACGAGGTACTCACACCACGCTGGATGGCGCTCAAGCTGCTCGAAGGCGATGAAGCAGCGCTGCGCGGTGTGGATGCAGGCACCATCGAACTGGCCCGCTCCCTGCGCGAGCGCGCCGAGGCGGCCGCCGGCGAGGAACTGGACGTGCTGGCAGCCGACGCACGTTATCGATTCATCGGCGAGGTGGCCGGCGCCGTGTGGCAGCGCGCGGGTGTGCTGCGCGAACACTTCAGCCGCCGGCTGGATCGGGCGGTGCTCAATCGCGTGCTCGGCCTGCCGATCTTCCTCTTCGTCATCTACCTGATGTTCCTCTTCACCATCAATCTCGGCGGCGTTTTCATCGACTTCTTCGACCTGCTGGCGGGCGCCCTGCTGGTGGATGGTTTCGGCACGCTGCTGTCGGCGCTCGGCACGCCAGACTGGCTGCGGGTATTGCTCGCGGACGGCGCGGGCGGCGGCGTGCAGACGGTCGCCACCTTCATTCCAGTGATCGGTTTTCTGTTCCTGTTCCTTTCCTTCCTCGAAGACTCGGGTTACATGGCACGCGCGGCCTTCGTCATGGATCGCCTGATGCGCGCGCTGGGGTTGCCTGGCAAGTCGTTCGTGCCACTCATCGTGGGTTTCGGCTGCAACGTGCCGGCCGTGATGGCGACCCGCACCCTCGAACATCCCCGTGACCGGCTGGTCACCATGGCCATGACGCCGTTCATGTCCTGCGGTGCACGATTGCCGGTGTATGCGCTGTTCGCGGCGGCGTTCTTCCCGGTCGGCGGACAGAACATGGTCTTCGCGCTTTACCTCCTCGGCATCGCGGTGGCGATCCTTACCGCCTTTGCCCTGCGGCGCACGCTGCTGCCCGGTGAGGGTTCGCCCTTCGTGATGGAACTGCCGCCGTATCAATGGCCGACACTGCGCGGTCTGCTTATTCACACCTGGGCGCGGCTCAAGGGCTTCGTGGTGAAGGCCGGGCGCATCATCGTGCCCATGGTGCTGGTGCTCAACATCCTCAACAGCCTCGGCACCGATGGTAGCTTCGGCCATCAGGAGAGCCAGGATTCGGTACTCTCGGCGGTGGGCCGCACCATCGCGCCCGCGTTCACGCCCATGGGGCTCAGCGAGGAGAACTGGCCGGCCGCGGTGGGTGTGTTCACCGGTGTGCTTGCCAAGGAGGCGGTGGTGGGCACCCTCGATGCGCTCTACAGCCAGTTGGGCGCCGATCCCGCGGCGGGTAATGAAGCGGAGGCGTTTGTGCTGGGCGACGCGCTGGTCGAAGCCTTCGCCTCCATTCCGGCCAACCTCGCCGGGCTCGCCGAGGCGGCGCTCGATCCGCTCGGCATCGACATCGGCGACGTGAGCGACGCCGCGGCGGCCGCTGAAGCCCAGGAGGTCACGCTCGGCACCTTCGGCGCCATGGCGCAACTCTTCGACGGGCCGGTGGGCGCCTTTGCCTACCTGCTGCTCATCCTGCTCTATTTCCCGTGCGTCGCCGTGCTCGGCGCCGTGTACCGCGAGGCCGGCGGGCGCTGGGCCGCGTTCATCGCCGTGTGGTCCACCGGACTCGGCTATGGTGCGTCAACCCTCTACTACCAGCTCGCCACCTTCAGCCGTCACCCCTCACAATCGCTGATCTGGAGCGTGACGATCATCGGTGCGCTGGCGCTCGGGCTTGCCCTCATGCGCCGCATCGGCGCGCGCACGACCCTGCCTGGGCGGGTCTGTGAAACGGGAGCCTGCCCATGACCCCGAGTGACCTCAAGCACTATTTGATCGAGCACCGCCAGGCGACGCTCCAGGACTTGGCACAACACTTCGGCGCTGAACCCAGCACAGTGGAAGGGATGCTCGACCTGTGGCAACGCAAGGGGCGGGTGACCTGCCGCGAGGCGGAGAAGTGCCGTGGCTGCCGGCAGTGTGCCGCGGCGGCGACGGTGATTTACGAGTGGCGGCAGTGAGTCCGGCACGGCACTCTGGTGTTCAGCAGGCAGGCTACGTCACCGCGATGACCCAGACTGGAGAACCCGGCATGCCGCTTGTCGCCGTGAACGATCATCGATTCCTTCTGAACAAGAACAAAAGGAGCTAACCATGGACATCGGCATCAACCAGACCGATCGTGAAAAAATCGCCGCCGGCCTGTCGCATCTGCTCGCCGACAGCTACACCCTCTACCTGATGACCCACAATTTCCATTGGAACGTGAAGGGTCCCATGTTCAACACCCTGCACCTGATGTTCATGGAACAGTACACGGAACAGTGGAACGCCCTCGACGTGATCGCCGAGCGCATCCGCGCCTTGGATTTCCCGGCGCCCGGCACCTACAACGAGTTCGTCAAGCTCGCCTCCATCAAGGAAGTGGAAGGAGTGCCGAAGGCGACGGAGATGATTCGTCTCCTGGTGGCGGCGCAGGAAGCCACCGCGCGCACGGCACGCAGCTTGTTCCCGGTGGTGAACGAGGCCAACGACCAGCCCACCGCTGACCTGCTCACCCAGCGGCTGGAAGTGCACGAGAAGACCGCCTGGATGCTGCGCAGCCTGCTCGAAGAGTAATTGCGACAAGTCTGACGGGATCGCGGGACGGTTTCGCTACGCTCCGTCAGGCGCGTAACCGTGCGTTAGTCCGCCGCCAGCGCCGCCAACTGATCGGCCTGGTATTCATTCACCAGCGGATCGATGAGCGGGTCCAGGTCGCCTTCCATCACCATTTCGAGCTTGTAGAGGGTGAGATTGATGCGGTGATCGGTGACCCGGCCCTGCGGGAAGTTGTAGGTGCGGATGCGTTCAGAGCGATCACCGCTGCCCACCAGCAGCTTGCGGGTGGCGGCCTGTTCGCTGTGCTGTTTTTCCTGTTCCGCGGCAAGCAGTTTGGACGCAAGCAGCGACATGGCGCGGGCGCGGTTCTTGTGCTGGGAGCGTTCGTCCTGGCACTCCACCACGATGCCCGAGGGCAGGTGGGTGATGCGGATGGCCGATTCGGTGCGGTTCACGTGCTGACCGCCGGCCCCGGAGGCGCGGTAGGTATCGACTTTCAGGTCGGCAGGATTGATGTCGACGGCCTCGACCTCGTCCACCTCTGGCATCACCGCCACGGTGCAGGCGGAGGTGTGGATGCGCCCCTGCGCCTCGGTCTCCGGCACGCGTTGCACGCGGTGGCCGCCCGATTCGAACTTGAGCCGCGAATAGGCGCCGGCACCCGCGAGGCGCACGATGATCTCCTTGTAGCCGCCGTGCTCGCCCAGGCTCTCGCTGATAATTTCCACCTGCCAGCGGCGGCGCTCGGCGTATTTCGCATACATGCGGAACAGGTCGCCGGCGAACAGCGCCGCCTCGTCGCCGCCTGTGCCGGCACGCACTTCCAGGAAGATGTTGCGCTCGTCGTTGGGGTCCTTGGGCAGCAGCAGCTTCTGCAATTCCAACTCCTGCAACTCCCGGCGCTGTTTGGCCTCGTGCAGTTCCTCTTCAGCCAGGGCACGCATGTCCGGGTCGGCGTCCTTCAGCATGGCTTCGGCCGCCGCCATGTCCCCGAGCGTGCCCTGGTAGCGCGCGAATGCCTCTACCACGGGACCGACCTGGGCGTGTTCCCTGGAGAGCGCACGGAAGCGCTCCTGGTCAGCGATGATGGATGATTCGGCCAGCAGGCCGTTGATCTCCTCGAAACGTTCGGCCAGGTTTTCGAGCTTGCGGAGTATGGAAGGTTTCACGTGGGCGAATCCGGCGCGCGCACGACCACCGGGCCGGGAACGGTCCGGTGGGCGCAGCGTGCGCTAATTGTCGTTGGGCTTGAGGTTGAACAGCTCGCGGGCGGCCTCGAGCAGGGCGCTGCGGCCGTCGTAGCTGGCGCGCCGCAGCTGACTGCACGGCGCGTGGGTGAGTTTGTTGGTCAGTAGCCGCCCCAGTTCGCGCACCACATCCTCGGCGGCCTTGCCGTGCCTGATCTGCTGCAACGCGCGCTCCACCGTCTGATCGCGCAACAGCTCGGCGCTTTCGCGATAGGCACAAATGGTGTCGACGGCATGCAGGGACTTGAGCCAGCCCATGAAATGACTCACCTGCACGTCGATGATTCCTTCTGCCTGCTTGGCCGCTTCCTGCCGTGAGCGCAGGTTTTCCTGGATGATCTCCTGCAGGTCGTCCACCGCATAGAGATACACGTCTTCCAGCTCGGCCACCTCGGGCTCGATGTCGCGCGGCACGGCGATGTCCACCATGAGCATGGGGCGGCGCTTGCGGGCGCGGATGGCGCTCTCCACCGCACCCTTGCCGAGGATGGGCAGCGGGCTCGCGGTAGAGGAGATGACGATATCGGCCTCCGGGAGATGGGCCGGGATTTCCGACAGGCCGATGGCATAGCCGTGGAACTCGGCGGCCAGGGCATGGGCCCGCTCCACGGTGCGGTTGGCCACGATGATGCGGCCGATGCCGCTCTCGCGCAGGTGACGCGCCACCAGCTCGATGGTCTCGCCGGCGCCCACCAGCAGGGCGGTGTGGCGGCGCAGGTCGCTGAAGATCTGCCGCGCCAGGCTGACGGCGGCGAAGGCGACGGACACGGCGCTTGCACCGATGGCAGTATCGGTGCGCACCTGCTTGGCCACCTGGAAGGTGTGCTGGAACAGGCGATTGAGCAACACACCCACAGTGCCGGCGTCCTGAGCACGGCTGTAGGCCTGCTTCATCTGGCCGAGGATCTGCGGCTCGCCCAATACCAGGGAGTCCAGCCCGCTGGCCACGCGCAGCATGTGGCGTACGGCGCTGTGATCGGGGTGGGCGTAGATGTAGGGCTCGATGTCGGCCGGGCGCAGGTTGTGGAATTCGCCCAGCCAGGCCACCAGTTCGCCGATGCCTTCGTCGGGCAGCCCGCAATAGAGTTCCATGCGGTTGCAGGTGGAGAGGATGGCGCCCTCGGCGATAGTGCCGCGCTGCGTAAGCTCGCGCAGGGCGTCAGGCACCGCATCCGGCGAAAAAGCGACCCTTTCGCGGATTTCGACCGGAGCGGTTTTGTGATTGATGCCGAGCGCGACTAAAGCCATGGGCCAATAAAACCTGCGAACAGAGCGCCATTCTGCGTGATGGCTTCCATAGATATCAAGTCGTCAGGCCGTTCCGCCCGAGGGTAAAAACATGGAAACTCGGGTATAGTCTGCTCTGCTTATGACCATGCCTGCACGGCGCCGTTTCTCACTACCATGATTCGACTGCGCTCTTCCGCTCTCCTTGCCGCGGCGTTGCTGGCCGGTTGCAGCAGCATGCGTGGTCCGACCACCGCCGTCGTGCCCGCCGCCTCATCCCCCCCGGCGGCACAACCGGCGCCCGCCACGCTCGCGGCGCCGCCCGTTCCACTGCCGGACTACGATCTCACCCCCACCTTGATGTATGACCTGCTGGCCGCGGAAATTGCGCTGCAACGGGGCGAACTCCTGCTGGCGGCCGACAACTACCTGCGTGCGGCGTGGGAGACCCGTGACCCGCGGGTGACGAAGCGGGCTGTGCGTATCGCAGTATATGCCCGCGATCAGGAAAAGGCCCTCGAGGGTGCCGAATTGTGGGTGGAACTGGCCCCCGAAGACCTCGAGGCGCGCCAGTCTCTCGCGGCGCTGCTCATCCACCTGGGGCGTGCCCAAGACGCCGTCGCCCACCTGAACTACGTGCTCGGCGCGGCACCGGACAGCGGCCAGGGGTTCCAGGCCATCGTCAACCTATTGAGCCGGGATGCGGACAAGGCCCAGGCCATGGCCCTGCTGGAGCAGCTCATCGCGGAGCGCCGCGAAGACCCGAACGCGCTCTTTGCCCATGCGCAGATGGCCTTCCTGCTCGGCCGGCACGACACCGCGCTGGCGAGCGTGGACGCCCTGCTGGAACGGCAGCCGGACGCGGCCCGTGCCTGGGTGCTGAAGTCCAACATCCTGCGCCACACCGGCCGGGCCGCCGAGGCCATCACCGCCTATGCACGCGCCGTGAAGGCGGCGCCCGACGACGCCGGGCTGCGGCTGTCCTATGCCAAGTTCCTGGTGGAGGAACGCCGTTTCGACACGGCCCGCAGCGAATTCGCGACCCTCGCCCGGCAGCTGCCGGACAACGCCGAAGTGGCCTATGCGCTCGGGCTGCTGGCCATGCAGCTCGGCGATCTCCCCGCCGCGGAGCGGGAATTCCGGCGCCTGCTTGCGGATGGTCAGCACAACGACGCGGCCGCCTTCGCCCTCGGCCAGATCGCTGAGTCACGCAAGGACCACGACGAGGCCATGCGCTGGTACGGGGCGGTGGCGGACGGGCCGAACCTGTTCGAGGCCCAGGTCCGCGCCGGCCTGCTCAAGGCGCGCACCCAGGGTGTCGACGCCGGGCGGGCCCATCTGCGCGGCCTGCGCGACCAATTCCCGGAAGAGCAGATCAACCTGCTCCTGGCCGAGGGCGAGATGCTGCGCGAACTGGAGCGCTATCCTGAGGCCATGGAAGTGCTGAGTGCCGGCCTGCATGCCTCCCCCGACAACCCGGACCTGCTCTACGCCCGCGCCATGGCCGCCGAACGCCTGGACCGGCTGGACATCCTCGAACAGGACCTGCGCCGCATCCTGCAGGCCGATCCAGAGAATGCCCAGGCACTCAATGCCCTCGGCTACACGCTCGCGGATCGCACGGAACGCTATGAAGAAGCGCTCGGTTACATCCGCCAGGCCCTGGCGCAGCACCCGGATGACCCGGCCATCAACGACAGCATGGGCTGGGTGATGTTCCGCCTGGGCCGCTACGCGGAAGCCGAGACCTACTTGCAAAAGGCCGCGACGGCCTTCAAGGACCCGGAAGTGGCCGCCCACCTCGGTGAGCTGTACTGGACCACAGGCCGGTCTTCCGAGGCACGGCAGGTCTGGAACGAGGCCCTCAGGCTCGCCCCCGGCAATCGCCTGCTGCTGGACGTTATCGAGCGGCTGACCCGGTGAAGCCCGGCCGTTCCGTCATCCCCCTCGCCGCGCTGGCGATACTCGCGCTGACGGGCTGCGCGCCGGCCCCGACCCGCCCGCCGGTGGCCGATGCGGAGGCGGCCTGGGCGCAGCATCGTGCCACCCTCGCCAAGGTCTCGGCCTGGCGCCTGAACGGCAACCTGGCCGTCGAGGCACGCGGTGACGGTGGCCAGGGCCGGGTGGACTGGCGCCAGCGCGACGATGTCTTCGATATCCGCCTCTCCGGCCCGCTGGGATCCGGGGCCGTGCGCCTGAACGGCGATCGTGAGGGCGCCACCCTCACCGTGGACGGCGAACGGCTGCGCGACGCCGACCCGAGCTGGCTGCTCTACCAGCAGACGGGCTGGTGGATCCCGGTGGAGTCCCTGCGCTGGTGGGCGCTCGGCCTGCCGGCACCCGACATGCCGGCGTCCTGGGTGCTCGATGACCAGGGGCGGCTCGCCCGCTTGCAGCAAAACGGCTGGACCATCCGCTTCGACCGTTACCGCGACGAGCACAACGGCGTGCAGGTGCCCGGGCGTCTGATGGCCAGCGCCGAGGATGCCGAGGTGCGCCTGGTGGTACGGCGCTGGGAATTGCTGCCGGAGCGGATCGCCACACACCATGGCGGCTGATCGTCCCTGGCCGGCGCCGGCCAAGCTCAACCTGTTCCTGCATATCGTCGGCCGGCGCGCCGACGGCTATCACCTGCTGCAGAGCGTGTTCCAATTTGTGGACCACTGCGACTGGCTGCACTTTGTTCTTCATGACGCAGATCGCGTGCAGCGTCTTTCCGACCTGCCCGGCGTACCCCCGCAGCAGGACCTGGTGGTGCGCGCCGCGCAACTGCTCAAGGCAGAAACCGGTTACCGCGGCGGCGTCGACATCCGCGTGGAGAAACACCTGCCCATGGGCGGTGGCCTCGGCGGGGGCAGTTCCGATGCCGCCACTACATTGGTCGCACTCAACCGGTTGTGGGGGCTCGGGCTGTCCATCGATACGCTGGCGGGCCTTGGCCTGCGCCTCGGCGCCGACGTGCCGGTATTCGTGCGCGGCCACGCGGCGTGGGCCGAGGGCGTGGGCGAACGCCTGCAACCCGTGAGCCTGCCGGAGCCGTGGTTCGTGGTGCTGATGCCCGCCGTGAGCATCGCCACGGCCGAGGTGTTCGGCGACCCTGAATTGACACGCCATTGTGCGCCCATCACAATACGCGACTTTCTTCACGGGGCAGCGGGCAATGTCTGCGAACCCGTGGTGCGGCGCAAATACCCCCAGGTGGCTATGGCGCTCGACTGGCTCGCTACACGCGCGCCGGCACGCATGACAGGCACCGGGGCCTGCATTTTTGCCGCATTCGAGGACGAAGGCGCTGCGCGAGAAACGCTGGCGGCACGTCCCTCCGGGCTCGACGGTTTCGTCGCCCGCGGACGCAACCGCTCGCCACTCGTGGCGCGACTGGAGAGTTGCGAATCTTGAGCCCGGCGAGCGCCGCAAGGCGCCGATCGCCGGGTTCGATATTCGCATTTCGTTTTTTTGGGGCGTCGCCAAGCGGTAAGGCACTGGATTTTGATTCCAGCATTCCCAGGTTCGAATCCTGGCGCCCCAGCCATTTCGGTGTGTTGAGCGTTAAGTGTTTACCGAGAAACGTGATACGGAAGCCACTCGCCGGCGCTTGATGCTTCACGCTTACGTCTCACGTCAAAAACGCGTCACGTCGACAGAGGGGCCATGGTTTCCGACATGATGGTGTTTGCGGGCAATTCCAACCCGCAGCTTGCACAAGATATCGCCACCCACCTTGGCATGCCGCTCGGCAAGGCCGTCGTGGGCCGCTTCAGCGATGGCGAGATCATGGTGGAAATTCTCGAGAACGTGCGCGGCAAGCACGTGTTCATCGTCCAGCCCACCTGCGCCCCCACCAACGACAACCTCATGGAACTGATGGTGATGGTGGACGCCATGCGCCGCGCCTCCGCCGGCCGCATCACCGCTGTGGTTCCCTACTTCGGTTACGCCCGCCAGGACCGCCGCCCGCGTTCCGCGCGCGTGCCCATCACCGCCAAGGTGGTGGCCAATATGCTCACCATCGTGGGCGTGAACCGCATGCTCACCGTCGACCTGCATGCGGATCAGATCCAGGGCTTTTTCGACATCCCGGTGGACAACGTCTATTCGTCGCCCATCCTGCTGTCCGATATCTGGCGCGCCCGTGACCCGAACGTGATGGTGGTGTCGCCCGACGTGGGCGGCGTGGTGCGCGCCCGCGCTCTGGCCAAGCGCCTCGACGACGCGGACCTCGCCATCATCGACAAGCGCCGTCCGCGCGCCAACGTGGCGCAGGTGATGCACATCATCGGCGACGTGCGCGACCGCACCTGCATCCTGGTGGACGACCTGGTCGACACCGCCGGCACCCTGTGCCAGGCCGCCGCCGCCCTCAAGGAGCACGGCGCCGCCAAGGTCAAGGCCTACATCACCCACCCGGTGCTGTCCGGCCCCGCCATCGAGAACATCGAGAATTCGCAGATCGACGAGCTGGTCGTTACCGACACCATTCCGCTACGCCCTGCCGTGCGCGCCTGCAAGCGCATCCGTCAGGTGAGCATTGCGGAGATGCTGGCCGAGACCATGCGTCGCATCAACAATGAGGAGTCGGTGAGCTCTTTGTACATGGATTGATGGCCGGCGCGCTCGCGCGCTGCCTGACCGAATTCCGCCAAGCCTGGTCGCGGGCGAGGCGGTGAACCACGGCCGAGAGGCCGTCTTTTACTCAGGAGAAACACAATGTCCAAAGTCGATTTCGTCGTTACCGCGGAAGCCCGCAGCGACATGGGGAAGGGTGCGAGCCGCCGCCTGCGTCGCGAGGGTAAGATCCCGGGCGTCATCTATGGTGCGCACAAGGAGGCCGTTTCGGTCCTGCTCGACCACAACGAGATGATGAACCACCTCAAGCACGAGGCGTTCTACTCGCACATCCTCACCATCAAGCTGGGCGGCAAGACCGAACAGGCGGTGCTGAAGGATCTGCAACGCCATCCTGCCAAGCCCATTCTGCTGCACGCCGATTTCCAGCGCGTGAGCGCCTCCGAGAAGCTGCGCTTGAACGTGCCGCTGCACTTCGTGGGCGGTGACGTGGCCCCCGGCGTCAAGATCGGTGGCGGCTCCATTGCCCATGCCCTGGCGGAAGTGGAAATCACCTGCCTGCCCAAAAACCTGCCCGAGTTCATTGAAGTGGACCTGTCCGGCATGGAACTCGGCCAGACCATTCACCTGTCCGACCTGAAGGTCGGCAAGGGCGTGGAACTGGTGGCCCTGACGCACGGTTCCGACCTGCCGGTCGCGGCCCTGCACGCGCCGCGCGGCGCCGCCGAAGAGGCCGCCCCTGCCGAAGGCGAGCAGGCCGCCGGCTAAGCCGTCTGTCGCGCGTTGAGGCCGGCGTTCATGCCGCCCGTGGATCTCATCGTCGGACTCGGTAACCCGGGTCCGCAGTACGAACTCACACGGCACAACGCCGGCTTCTGGTTCGTGGATGCCCTCGCTCGCCGCGAGGGCGCCCACTTCCGTCACGAAGGCAAGTTCCAGGGTGAAGTGGCCAAGGTCCGGCTCGATGGCCGCGAGATCTGGCTGCTCAAGCCCATGACCTACATGAACCGCAGCGGCCAGGCCACCGCCGCGCTCGCCCGGTTCTACAAGATCCCCCCCGAAGCCATCCTCATCGCCCACGATGAGCTGGACCTCCCGCCCGGCCAGGCGCGCCTGAAACAAGGCGGTGGCCACGGCGGTCATAACGGATTGCGGGATCTCGTCGTCCAACTCGGCACCAACACCTTCCAGCGCCTGCGCCTCGGCATCGGCCACCCCGGCGACGCCAAACAAGTCACCGGCTACGTCCTCGGCAAACCGCCCGTCGCCGACCGCGAACTCATCGAACGCGCCCTGGACCAGGCCCTCGACGTCCTCCCCCTGGTCGCCGCCGGCGAACTCCAGAAGGCCATGAACCGGCTGCATTCTGGATAGGGTTGAAAGGCAAAAAGCTTTAACCACGGGGGACACGGGGAACCCGGGGGGAAGACAAAGGATTGTTATGGCGAAGGAATGCGACGACCGCATCATCGATGCTGTTTTGACGGCGGCGACACGGGTGCATACGGAACTTGGCCCGGGCTGCTTGAATCGGTTTACGAACAGGCTCTGGCGCTGGAACTGGAGGCGGCGGGCCTTGAGGCGAAGACCCAGGTTGCTGTTCCGGTGAGCTACAGAGGGCGCGATCTGGGATTGGGTTTTCGCGCAGATTTGGTGGTGGAAGAGCAGTTGTTGGTCGAGTTGAAATG